>ERZ795056.2681-NODE-2681-length-19600-cov-4.792274_pt1 | contig 19600 bp, 12 predicted proteins | sample MGYA00375140_ERZ795056 | MGnify/ENA primary metagenome ERZ795056 (study PRJEB30185, sample SAMN05720227) | activated sludge metagenome | isolation source: Anaerobic digester | place: USA | collected 2015-03-09 ... | reverse complement strand
CTCCGCCTTTGCCTGTTGACCTGGGCTACAATAGCGTTATGAAGTTGGGCCATCTGTTGTTGCCTGGGCTGCTGGTTGGGGGAGCCACCGGCTGTAATCTGTTTTTTTCGGCAAGCGAAGACCCATCAAAAGACGCAAGACTGGAGCAGGACAGCCCAAATGCTGTGCCAATGAGCCATATCGCTCGGGCCTTTGTGCGTGCGACTCCGACTGCACCATTCGTTACAACAACTTGGCAGAATCTTGGTTCAGCAGATGTTGATATCACCATCAACCGTGGCCAAGGTTTTGTGCCGGTGAAGTGGCCGACAGCGGATGGCTTTATCTTAGAAGTAGATGGCAGTACACCGTATCGGCTGCGCGTCGTGGAACACGCGGACCTTTGGAATCGCGCGCCGCAGACGACCGACTACGATAGCACTGAGCCGATGCTGGAACTCAAAGTTGCTGCTGCGCTTGGGCGCGCCGACCAGATCAATGCAGCATCGCAGGTACCGGTGTTGGTAAGTGGCGCTCCGGTGCCAGTAACCGCAAATGTAAACAATGTATACCTTGCATCAACCGGTATTTGGACGTTTACCCTTGTGACGCCAGTATTGAATGGCGCTGGCTACGAGGCGCAGCCCGCTCAAAAATGGCAAACGCCTGATACGCAGATGGAAGCCGGCCATCTCGCGCCACCCTTGGGGTTAATCGAAACGAGCAAAGGCGACACCTTGCTGCTGGAAAAATGGGCAACGGTCCCGGCGGGCACCAACCCAAATACGCCGGCGATGTATCGGATGGAAGGGTTTCAAGCTGTGCAGCCCGTCGATATGCCGACCGCGCCACCGCCGAGCTTCGGCACTGTGTTTACAGATCCGATGACTATCGAACCCAACTGCATTATCGCAACGTACCCAGCGTACAAGGATGCGCAGAAGTTGGCGGGCACCACGCCCGTCCAGGCGGTTGCGAGCGAAAGAATTTTCAGTGCATGGAGCATCAATGCGACGCCCGCGCCCGAGATCGGTGGTGATGGTGGCTTGGCACTGGTGAACGGCTATACCGAGGACCTTAACGCAGCGCAGATCGCGTTCGGCAACCCACACAAGGGGCATCGCCCGTTGTTAGCGTTGGCATCGGTGCGTGGCTACAACGATCCCGAGGGCGTCAACAACCTGCTGCTGTTCAATGACTATCGATACTATGATCTGTTGCCAACCTCCGGCACGTGCATTCCGCGCACGGTGCCGCCGCTGCCCGCCAGCGTTGAGGAGCCAATCATTGGGACGACTGAAGTGGATGCGAAGGCTGCGTTGACCGTGCGAACGATCAGTGCAGGCGGCGCGCCGTCGGTGCGGCTTCACTGGACTAGCGCGGCAACGCCAAGCCTGTCGGTCGTTGATGTCTTCCGTCGCGTGAATGTTGACGGTATAGAACTTGTGCATCGCATCGTGACGCGCAACAGCGAAGTGTCGCTTGATGTTGGTTGGTTTGCCGGAGGCGGCAAGTACATTGCGCGAATCACCCGCTTGGAAGGCGTAAATACTGGCGGCGACTTTCGCTCAATCAACTACCCGTTTGGCCAAAATGTTCGTTGGACCGCGACATTCAAGATCAATCAGTAGGCTATTGCGACAAAATCACTGCGCTGTACGCGCCGACGCCAATCGTGCCATGAAACCCAAGGCCGTCGCGGTTGCCTGCTTGCGCAGTGACGTCGTTGGCCGCGGTACCGTCGAATCCGGCGTCGTAACGTTTTGACGCTGAGTTGAAACGCACTTTCCAAATGCCGCTGCGTGGCAGCCCGATGTCGTATTGGGTAAACGCGCGGTTGCTGAAGTTTAGAATCACGATGACGTCGTCGCCAGCGCCGCCTTGCGCCCAACGATGGAAGGCGATCAGTTTGTTTTGGTTGTTCACGTGGAAGACGTTGACGTTGTTGCCTTGCAATCCACGGGTACTGCCGCCTGCGTTTTTACGCAGCGCGATCAAGTCGCGGTAGAGCGCTACGATGCCAGCGAATTTGGTGGTTTTGCTCCAATCAAGCGGAACGTCGTCGCGGAACCAGCCTGATTCAAGAAACTCTTGGCCTTGAAATAGCATTGGAATGCCTGGCGCAGTAAACACCAGTGCCGCACCGAGGGTAGAGCGCTGCTTCGACGGTGTGCTGGCTGGATTGCCGGGCCAGATCATTTCGGGAATACGTTGTTTGCCGTTGGCAACTTCGTCGTGCGACTCAGTATAGATGACGCGTGCCGATGCGCGGCCAGCATAGCGGTTTTCAATCGCGCCCTTGATTGCAAACATGTTGCGGCCAGCGTCGTTTTGTTGGATGAGCGTGTCGTCGACGGGATGGAAGAAGCCAGCGTCCCACTGCGATCCAAAACCGGCACCACCAGCGCCCACGTCTTTGACCAACCACTCGTTGCCTTGCAAATCTTCGGCGATCATAAGCTTGTACGGCTGGAATTTGCGCACCCATTCATTGGCGCGTTGCATGGTGCGCCACCCGTCGGCGTTGTTGCGGCCAGCAGCGGTGCGGATATTGACGGTGGAATCCCAGCGAAGCCCGTCGGCTCGGTATTCTTCAAGCCACATGCGTGCACTATCAACGATGAAGTCGCGAACTTCTTGGCGTCCGAAGTCCGGACGTGGGCCCCAGCCGCTTTCGAGCCGATCGTCGGTGTAGAAATAGCTGCCACCAGCGCCGTAACATTGCGAGTCGAAGCACCACATTGGCAGGTCAGTTGGCCCATAGTGGTTGTGCACCACGTCGATGAGCACGCCGATGCCACGCGCGTGCGCTTCGTCGATAAAGCGCTTCATTTCGTCGGGTGTGCCATACGCACTTTCGGGTGCAAATGGATACGATGCGTTGTAGCCCCACGAGAAATCGCCTGCGAATTCCGACGGTGGCATCAACTCGATCATGTTGATGCCTAGATTCTTGAGGTAGTCGAGTTTGGCAGTGGCGCTTTGCCACGTGCCCGGCTTGCCACCTGGTTCGTCGGCGAAGGAGCCAAGATGCAGTTCGTAGACGACGGCACTATTGAAAGTAGGCGTTTGATAGTTGGTCGTTCTCCAAATGTACGCAGCAGAATCGGTAATGACGCTATTGCCGACGGAGTTGGTCATGCGCGTTGCGCGTGGATCGGCGCGTTTGACTATGGTTGCGCCGCGATGAATGACGTAACGGTATTCGTCCCCGGCTTTCGCTCCGCGAACATCGCCCGTGAAAACGCCTCCGGCGCCTTTGGTTAGTTCGTTGGCGCTGTCGTTCCATTGGTTGAATGAACCTGTGACGAATACATGATCCGCGTTGGGAGCCCAGACACTAAAGGTTGTGCCGTTAGGGCCGACCTGCGATCCCAAGCGCGAGGCTGGTTCGCCATTCGTCGGGCCAGGCTCGCCAAGATCTTCGTCATCTGGTGCTGGTGTGCTCGATATCCCGCAACTCGCGGCTGTAGCGAGCGCGGTGGTGAAGAAGGCAACAAGCGGTGTTTGAAATGTTGATCGCATCATGCCAACACAAATTGCAAACAGAAGGCCAAGCTCATCGTTCGCAACACTGCATGCGCTCAAAACCGACCAATTGAATGAATGCGCTGATGCGCAAGGAAACCGCCGTGCGAAGTTGTCGCGAGTTTTCTCTTGAGTGATGCTCACAGTTTGCAGTTCGTCGACGGTAACGTACAGTTCGCGCACGTGCATCGCACAGCATTGTTACATGCTAGGCGGCGAACACCCCAACGTGTTGAAAAACGCAACAGTGGTTCATCGCAGCTGGCCCGACGAACGGCGAGCGCGGTAGTATTGCAAAATGACCCTTGCTGAAATCGAGGCGGCGTTGCGCCAAGGCGATGTGGATCAATTAATCGCGATGGTTGAGCGTGATGCGGGAGTGGGCCGGCAACTCGCACGTGCGTTGCGTCGAGCTGCATATACTTTGCAAAACCGGCCCGAACTTGCGTTGCCCGCGTTGCAACGGGTGTGCATGGGAACACCGGAGCTTACGCCACTGCTTGCAGCGTGGGCGACCGAGTGGGCGTCTTGGCAGCGTGGCGCGTGGTTCAAAGCGCTGACTGCGCCCCTCTACGAGTTGGAGTCGGCGTTGTTGTCGGAGTATCCCGACCCTGAACCCATCGCGGCAATGGTGCGCCCGCTATTACGCGTCGACAACATCAATCAGCCGACTGGGTTCTTCGCTGTTATCGACGATGAGCGGAACGAGCGATGGCTTTTTCCGAAATCTGGTGACGACTCGTTCGATGCGATCGTGCGATTGAATGCAAACGAAGTGATCGTAGCTGGTTGGTTTTGCGACTACGACGGTGTTGTTGCTCGACTCGATCTTGCAGCACAGCGAATCGTTTGGCGTCGTGAACTGGGGCGAGTGATGTGGAGCGTTCAGGTGCAGAATGATGGCCGGGTATTGGTGCTCGATAGTTTGCGTGGCTATTTTCTTGATCCTGCTGATGGCCAAACGCTGGCATCTTTTCCCGCGCCCAAAGGGAAGTGCACGTTGTCGCTCGACGGAACAGCGCTTAATGTGAAGAACGATGGCGTGTGTCGAGAATTCTTGGTGGAACAATTGTGCCAAAGCACAGGCAATGGGGTTCCGCGGTCGCGCAGTGGCTTTATAAGCGCAGAATTCTCCATCGATGGATCTTTGCTTGTGACGGGCTTGGAGATGTGGAACGCGCACACCGGTGCGCACATCGCATCGTTAGATGGTGACAGCGGCGGCTATCTGGAAGGCGGACCACCTAAGCGCGGGCGCCGCGTAGTGCCACGTGGATTCATTGAAACTAGTATGCGAGGTACGCATCGCTGGGGCGCGAACGGCCAGCCCTTGCATCGCAATGACGCTCGCTTTGTGCATTGGCATGAATTGACGTTTTCCGACGACGGTACGTGGATGGCGATCAAAGACCGCAGCGGAAAGCTGGAGATCCGTGATGTTGACAGCCAAGCTGTCAAGGTGGCGTCGGCCGTCATGCCCTCGAAGCACTTCATCTGGGTCGGCGACAGCGATGCGGTCGCGTATATCTCGGAGCCGGCCAAAGCAGCGGAGGCCGAGGCTCGCACGGTTCGATTGCTACACCTCGATGGCCGCGATGAGCTGGTGTCGACACTGCCAGACGCGTGTGCACTGCGGGTGAGTTGCGACGGCGAGACGCTCGCCGTTGTTGGGGTAACCACCGTCGAGCTTTGGCATTTAGCGAGCCTGTCGTCGTTGCTAGCAGAGGCCAGCGGACCGACGTCGGCTGGCGTCGTCGCATTGCCAGCCGAGCTGCAAAGCAACGCTAAAACGCGAGATCGTGCAACCCGCGCGCTCGATGCACTCGACGAACTGTTGCATCAACAGCACGGATATCGCGTGCGTGCGCATCCTTGGATCGGCAGTTATGCAAACGGCATGTTCACAATCACCGACGAGCGCACCTGCGCCGTGGTCGCCGAAGTGCCGTGCGATGGACCATTGTTGCCTGACCCGACAGGGACGCGCTGGGCCAGCCGGACCGAGCTGTTTGCGTTGGTTGGAGCAGAATAACTACAGATCGTAGATGCGGATCGTGTTGGAGCTGACCGCGAAATGCCGTTTGTCGTCGGATAGCGAAAATGCATGCGCGCGATCCGGCGGGTGGCTATAGCGATGCAAGATCTGCTTGCTAGCGATGTCGATGAGCTGAGTTTCGGTAGTTGTGTCACAAGCGAGCCACGTGCCGTCTGTTGAGAATTCGAATTGGTTGTAATACGCGGGGCCGCAAGCGAACTCTCCGAGTTTACGGCTCGTCTTGACGTCGAAAATCGCAGTCGCAGCCAAGCCATCGCTGAATGCCGCCAAGCTTCCGTTTTCTGAAACCAGGACCTGCAATGGCAGACGATCAACCGTGATGGTCGATAGCAGTTTGTCGTCGGCGACGGTGCGGACGTCAAATTTCCATGGATTGGCAGTAACGTTTGACCAAACCAGGACAATGGAACCATCGCCCGACGGATGCACCGATCCTCGCACTGTGCGCACCTGCATCGTTGTGAGATTGATGATCGATGCTTGGCCATCTAAGCGGCCGCCTAAGAAGAGCCACTTGCCGTCATTTGAAACGGTGTAAGCACTGCCTTTCACATTCGGCAGCTTGATGGCGGCCTGCACTTTTTGCCGCAGCGTCGGGTCGCGCGCTATTAAGGCAAGGGTGTGTGCAGAGCTCGCTAATGGCGGGATATCTACGTGTGCCGAAACGAACGCGCCCGTTTGAGCGTTGAACCGGTCGATGCGGTCCGTTCCTATATGGGTTAGCAAGTCGTTGCCATCAAAGCCAACAGTGGACGGCGTTGCGGCGCAAAGCTGCACGCCTGGTAACAGCGCGCCGGTTTTGCGATCGATTCGATCGGTGCATTCGTGGTTTAGTAAAACGATATCGTTGCTACGTTCAACTAGATCCGTTGCTGCGCCAGATTCACTCACAAATGTGCGGCTACCGTCGACAATGGCGACCTTGACCAAACTTGCTCGGGATGTTCGATTCGAATATATCGTAACCCAAGCGTGGGTAAACGGCGGGGGCAGCAGCCATCCGGTTACAACATCGCCCTTCGGCGTTTTGTCAGTGTCGGCTGACGTGGCAAGCACGCGGCCCGTGGTTTCGCCCGCGCGCCACGTAACGACAGTGGCATGGCCGTTTCCGTTAGGAAAGCCGGCGACCCAGCTTTTGCCATCAGGCAGAAAACGCAGCTTGTCAGGCCAGCCTTTTTGCGGCGCCGTTGCGATAGCCTGGTGCGTCGCCACCTCGTAGATACGAGTGGTGTTGTCGTCGTCGAGCGCGATCTGTTTGCCGTCGAGGGACACCGCAATCGCGGAAGTTTGGTGCGGGTAAAATATTTGGGTAAGGCCGGCGCGGTCCACGACAAGAGTATCTTTGTTGCGCAGCGCAACCACGCGACCGTCGCTGAGTGCTTGTAACGCAAAGACGCCGTCGGCTTCGACTTCAACCTCGGTGGCGAGCGATGGTACAGCAAGCCGGCGCAACCGCTGCTCCATCCGTGAAAACACCCAAAGATGCGCGCCATCGGTAGAGAATGTTGCGAACCCTTTGCACGCACCGACAAAGCCTGGCTCTGGTTCGATACACGCAAGGTCCTGGCGCCAGGCAACGCCTGCGCCGGTATCGACGCTGATCAGCTGCACGCCGCCCGCGCCACCGGCCAATGCAAGCAACCGACCGTTTGGCGAGAGCGCACTGCGTTCATTGCCATCGAGATTCATACTGACCATCGCGCGCGCCCCGTCGGTGCGGCGGGCTGGGACGTTGACGCCTTTGCTGGCAGCCGCCGGGCCTGGCGTTATGGGTCGCGGTGTTTGGTCCGCAACAACGGCAGGGCTCACTGGCTGCACGCTTGGCGTATTCATGGTCGGTTTCGGTTTGCTGCAGCCGACTGCCAAGCCGGCAATCAGGACGAGCGCAATGCGAGATGCCGACTTGAATGCGAACAACATGCCTGCTCGTATCTACTGTGAAAACTACAGCGTCGCTAGTGTTTGTAGGCCCTTTGCTCTCCGAGGCGTTGTAGTGTGCCGTCGCTGCTCTACGGAAAGCTACTGCCATGATAGTCACGCCTGCGGCCGAACGTTTAACACGCACTGTACTGGCCAGCGCATGCGCGGTTGCAATCGCATGTCACGCGCCGAAACCTATTGTCACAGCAGCCAATGAAGCGCCGCGCGCCATCGCTTTGGATGCGCCTGCGGCAGCACCGTTGCTTGGCAGCGACGCACCGGCGCTCGCCGTGAGTGCGCCACCGGGCTTCGCTGACAAACACTCATTAGCCTCGGGCCAGCGCTATTCGTGCGCGGTCACGAGCGATCATGGTGTTGCTTGTTGGGGCGACGCATCAGTGGGGCCGCTGCAGGCCGCATCAGTGGTGCGAATTGCTGGCCTCGATAATATCGTTGGTGTCAACGTCGGTATGAAAGTAGCCTATGCATGGCGCGCCAACGGCAAAGCACTGCATTGGAGCTTCCATGGCAACATCGCTGCACCGCAAGTTGTGGCAACGCTCACCGACGTGGTCGACATTGCGATTGATAGCGTTGCAGCGTGCGCGCTTCGAAGCAACGGCACCGTCGCTTGCACTATGCCGCGCGTCGATGGCGTAACCGATCAGCCGCTTGCAACGTTTGTTGACGTGCCTGGCCTCAACGGTGTCGCCGAAATCGTTGTAGCGAACAATCAAGCATGTGCGCGCGCAGCGAGCGGAGCCGTGAGTTGTTGGGACATTTCCAACCCAGCCTCGTTGCATGAGGTGCGAGCAGCGGCCAATGCTGTGAGCCTTGCCGGCGCATCGGTGCGCACGCTTGGTGGCAAGCGTAGCGAACGTTTTGCAGCGGTGTTGGCCGACGGCACGTTGCTTGGGTGGCGCAGCGACGCCACCCAATGGCGGTTACCAAAGCTCGCCACCGGAGCGACACGGTTGGTGCTTGGTACCGAGCGTGCTTGTGCGCTCATTGCCGATGGCGCGTATTGTTGGAACTTTGAAAATGATCTGAGCGTTGAAAGTGCACCTTCATTGCTTGCGACCCAAGGTGCCATTCGCGACATCGACCTCGGTGCTGGCGTCGGCTGTGTGCGCAATGATGCAGGCGTTGTGTGGTGCTGGGGTGATGTTGAACTGCTTGGCGATGGCCGTGCCCGCGAACAAGCCGAACCAACGCCTGTGCTGCAACTTGCCGACGCCGCCGAGCTGATTGCCACCGACGACATCACGTGTGCGCGGCGCGCAACCGGCACCGTTGCATGTTGGCGCGACGCAGCGCCAGTAGATATCGCTGGTGTTGCTGGTGCAACCGCACTCACCACCATGACAAGCCGAAAGACTGCAACGATTAGCCCTAGTGTCTGTGCTTTAGGCGCACGCGGCATGTGTTGGAGCGTGGACTGGCAAGGGCAACCGTGGCCGCCTCGCGCAATTGCACGTCACGTAGCGCGCGCGGCGCCGCCGTCATCGTGGAATGGCAGTGAGCATCGTAATACTTGGTTCTGTCAGCGGGTCGGTAAACTCGTTGATTGTTCCCATTCATTCTTTGACCGCCCGGACAACACGGAAGAAGATGTTCCCGAGCCGGCGCTGAGTGCGGCTATTAATAAGGTGGGGCCGGTACGTTCATTGTTGTTTCAAGACTGGACGTTGTACGTTGTCAGCAACGACGATCGCCTCACTGCGATTTCGCTTGAAGGCAACGCCACTGTTCCGCTCGCCAGCGACGCTGTGACGGTGTTGCCGGGGCCAAACCGCGACGGCATGCGACAAGAAGATTGTATGTTGCATCACAGTGGTACCGTCGAATGTTGGCACCGCGACGACTTCAGTGGCCGCCGCACCATGGCAGGCCTTGTTGATGCTACCGCGCTCGTCGGTGGCGACTATCACTTGTGTGCGTTGCGCAAAACCGGCGCCGTGATGTGCTGGGGCAACCGCGACTACCTCGGCACTGGCGACGGCAACTACGTGGCCGTGCCGGTGCGCGTCGGTCCGTAAGGTTTGTCTCAGCGCTTGCCGTTGCAAGCCACGAAGCCGAGCGGAAGCGGCACGATGCCACCGACGCCTTCATAATATGACTGATGGTCGGCAATGCCGATGACGCCAATGCAAGCACCATCAGGTGACGTGGTTTGGGCTGTGAGCCGTGCCGCGAAAACGCCCATGGCACGACCGCCATCGTCTTGGCTTGGTGCAAACAGCACAATTGGTTTGGCATTGTTCGGTGTTGTAATGCTAGCGCCCTTTTTGTACGCCATCTTGGCGTTCACTTTCGTGAGGCTGCCGTCGGTGAGGCCGCCGAGTGCCGCTTGATTTGCGCGCGCCGTTGCAAGGATGGTTGCCTCGGAAATCGCGGCTTCGCCTAGCGTCGTCGATGCATCGTTAGAACAGGTGGGCTCTGGCTTGGTAGTGCCATCGAAGGGGGCCACCGTGCATGTGCTCATTTCGCACCACGGGCCGCGACCGCCCAGTGGATCTTCCGAGCATATCGCTACCCGAAACGCGAGCCGGTTGGCGCTGGCCCAGCCCAACAGCGTTGCATGTGCAAACGGTTTGGGCGAGCCGCTTTTGCTTTGTGCTGCGATCGCCGCCGCATCTTTTGCGAGCGCTTGGTCGGCTGCGCTAGGGCTTAGCGTGCGTGGGCCATCGGCAGCGAGTGCGATTGCGGGGGTGGCAAGTGACAAGATTGCAGTGAGCAGAAGGGAAGTACGCATGTGTGTGGTGTAACGCGCGTGGCGGTGCAGGTGTTGCGAATTGGTGCGTTGGCGCATGTGGCGCCCGGCTGGCATACTATTGAGCGTGTATCGCGGTATTCGCTTAGAAGCGCAGACGTGGCTGTTGGTGAGGCGTGATGGCAATGTGCTGGCGGTTGAGCTACCTCAGCTAGGCGTACCCGAAAGTGCACCCACGCAAGCAAGCGAGCCTCATATCGGCGTCGCATATGTCGCCGATCTACTGCACCGACGCGTTTGCGTGTTTTACGGCGGTCCAAGTCGCCACCTTGATGCCGCAACCGTCGATGCCTGCGTCGCAAGTCTGCGCGCAGCCACCGGGCTGTTGGTTGTTTACCTGATTTCAGATCAAGTAGGGGTTGCCGATGCTGTGTGCTTTCCTGCCGCCGACGCTGTGCAACCAACGGAATTTGCCGATGCAGCATGCGCCGTATGGGTGCTCAAATCCCTCGGCGGCTGGGACGAATCACCGATCATGCACGTGACCATCAATAACCGCCCCGTCGACATTCATGCTGATTTGCCGACACCGCAGCAGGGCTGGCAGTTGGAATTGAAGTGGCGATAGCCGCGGTCTTGCGACACACCGCGGCACTCTGGGATTAGTATGCCGCATGACGGAACCCCAACTGGCCACGCCACCGGTAGACGCTCGCAATTTTGAGCTCTGGTTGCAGCACGCTGCAGGCTGGATTTTTTTCGCGATGCACGCGACTTTGCACGTCAACGCTTTGTCAAACCATCGCATATGAAGCGAGCGATCATGCACTGTATGGCGTGATGATCGCGAAGGCGCCCCGTCGCCAACAGCCGAAAATATGTACGGCAACGGCGCTAGCCGGTGCGCGCTGACCTCAGCGTTGTGGCAGCATGGCGACATGAAAGCTGGCTGTGTGTTTGCTGCGTTCTCGTCGGTGGCCTTGGCGGTGCAAGCCGGGTGCGGCGGTCCCGTGCAGGTGCAACATCCAACGCCGCCACCAGGCGCGAACAAAGCATGTGCCGCGCTGGAGCTGCAGGTGCCAGGCTACGAAAATGCGCCGATTGCATCGGAGTTTGCAGCGACGTGGCAACGGCTCGGACCACGCGGAGAACGGCGCAACATCGTTGCAGGGCAGGTGTATCAACGCGTGCGCGTGCAGCAGTTTGGTGGCTTGCGCGATCCTGAGCCGCCACAGCCGACGCTGATTTCGTTCGAGTTTGTCGACGGCACGAATCAGTTGAAAGGGCAATACTGTGTGGTGCAAGCAAAGCGTCGCAAGGCTGCTGAACCCGTCGTCCACGGCCATTATCCGGTTTCGTTTGCACCGCTCAAAGGGGTGCAAGTTGCGCCAGCGCACGCATTCTTCGTCGATGCCCGCTTGCGTGATAGTCAGTTTGAGATTGGCTTCGATGGCGATGCCGCCAACGTTACGATCTACGTAGAACAGGATGATGCGACGATTGTTGAAACGTATGCTGCTGTGCCGATCGCGAAGTAATGTGTAGTGTCTTAGTCGGCGCGCGGCGCCAAAACTTGCCCGCTTTGGCCCGGTGACCGTCACGGGCTTGCTACATTGTTGCCATGCCCGACATTGGCACTGTTGCTGATTCGCTTGCTGCTTGGTTCAAGCCGCTGGTGCGTCGCGCTTTCATAACGTTTGCCCAAACCGCGTTTGGGTTGTCACTGCTTTCGATTGGGATTGCGGTTGGTGGCTACGTGATCGCGTCGCCACCGTCGGTGTTGCGTGGCGTGTTGGCGGTGTTGGTTGCGTTTGGATGCTTCGTCGCGTTTGGTGTGCCTTTGATGATCAAACGTGCGATCGGCGCAGTGGTGCGTGAAGGCATCGTAAAGCTAGGACTCGGTGCGAAAGTTTCGCAAGTGCTGTTCAAACGCATGAGCGAACCCGGCGTTGACAGCGCAGCCGGGGGTAGCGCCGCCGCGGCTGCCCCAGTGCCATTGTCACAAGCCGCATCACAATTGCAACGCGCGATCGAAACGGTGCAACGCCTAAGTAACGATGAACGGCTTGGCTTCTTTCGCGGCAGAATCCAAGCGGTGTTGCTCGCGTTGGTTGGCAAAGTCACCAATGCGCGGTTTCGCGAAGCTGCTTCGAAGCTGGGCACCGTCGATGTTGCTGCCGTGAAACAACAATTGTCTGGTGACATTGATCAGCGCATTGTTGCGCTCGTCAACAAGACGCTTTGGCGCACCACCGCGATGGCGCTGCTGTTGTGCTGCGGCGTTCCGCTCGTCTTCGCGCTGCTGATGCGCGCGTTGTAATGTCAGTCGCCGAAGCTGGTGTACAACGCAGCGCCGACTTCGGCCGTCGAGACGTTCGTCGTGTTGTCGCGTAGCACTGCCCGCGCGTCGATGCGGAGGCCAGCGTGTGACGCAAGTTGCCATCGAAGTGATGCACCGGCCACGCCTTCGATGTGGCTGTGGTCATGCGGCACTGCGCTTGCGCCGAAGCCAATCAGCGCGCGTAGTGTGAGTGCGGAGGTGAGTCGCCACACGTCGGCGTTGAAGTTCAGATGCGCGGTTGTCCGGGTCTCGTCGACGGTAGCGGGCGAGGTGCGATGGCGTTGTAACTGGGCATCAAGTTCAAGCCAAAAGCGTTGGCTTCGGGGGATGCGAAAGCCAAAGCGCAATGCAGCGCCGGCTTCACCACGCAGCGTTGTGGTTGTGCCAAGGGCGAGCTCAAAGCGTGGTAGTGGTGGTGGCGGTACAACTGCTTGAAACGTGTGGCACGGCGTACTGCGAAGTTCGCACGAGTTCATTGAACGCTGAAACAAGGACCAAGCGCGGCCTTCGGTACCGGCGATGCCTGCTTCGACGCGTAGCACTGGCAGGATCTTGACTGTTGCTAGCGCAATGCTGCCTTCGAGCATCACCGCAAGCTGCGTCGAGCCTGCGTTATCGCGCATGCGAATGTTTGCACTGATGCTGCGTTGCAGAGTTTTAGCATGCACCGGTCTGAAGTTGATGCAGTCAGTCGTGTCGGTTCGAAAGCCGGTATCACCATCGCCGTACGATTGACTCAGTACCTCGACGGCGTCGTTGCCAACCAGCTGCGCGGCGCCGACAATTGGGCCGGTGAGATCGATTCGAATGCATTCCGCCTTCGTCAAAGAATAGATATTGAGAGGCGTAACCTCGACGGCTGGAACCGTGAATCGCAGCGTCTGCTCACCACAGCGCAACAGATGTTCGCCGACTTCCGAGACGAGCCAGGTGCGTCCACCACCGCTGCCCACGGTCGGAGCCCAATTGGCGTCTGCAAACATCGGTTCATTGCCGTTGGTCGTCGTTTCCGTTTTGACGAGCACTTCGCATGCAAGCGTTGGCAACTTGATGCGGGCGCCGACGGGCAGGCGCGCCGCTCGCTGTTGTGATCCCTCGCGTTGCAGCCATGGCGCATCGATACGTGACACCGTGGTGCTAATCGGCGGTGTTGGCAGCGACTCAAGATGCTTCGGCGAAAACGTTGAGACAGCAGCCAGGTAACGGCCGGGTTGTAACATCAGACTCGTCGACGCTTGGTTGGCGCGCATATCCACCACGGTTTCAGCGCCGGTCTCGGGTGCGGTCAGCTGCAGCAAGTAGCCACCATATTCGGTGGCATTGCGACCCCAGGCGAATTGCACCGGTGCGCCGTCGTCGTCGCCAAGCACCACACGGTCTTGGTATCCCCACATGCTTGGCGCTGGCAGGCGCTCAACCTGCGGTCGCGCTCCACCTACAACCGTGCCTGCGTAAACGCCAAAACCAGGCTTAACCACCAGCGGTGTTGCTTGGCGAAACTGTTCAGCCAGCAATTCAACGGCGATAGCAGAAATGCCGTGATTACTGATTGCAGTGCCTTCGTTGCCAACGACGACGAGGCCGCTGCCAGTGACGCGCGCCCACTTGCTGGCAACGACAAATACTGCGCCGCGAGCAGCGGATGCAGTGAGCCGACCACGTTCAATGTAGACACCCTTTGCAGCGGCGCTGATACGAACCGTAGTGTTGGCGCCAATGCGAAACGTGGCGCCACGGCCCGCGCCATATTGAAATACTACGCTGCCTTGGTTGCCTGTTGTCACCACCGTGCCCGCTGCGATCGTAACTGTGTCGGCGCCGGGCTGCGCTGCTGTGTCGAGCGGCGATTGCACCGTGACTTCGCCAACGACATCGCGCAGCTTGCCAACGACGCTCGGCGCGTCGGGCAAATGCAGTATGTCACCAACCTGGAGCTGATGGGGTTCAGGCCCCAGTTGTGGGTTGCTGCGGTGCAGGGCGCCCACGTAGCGTCGCGCGCCGAGTTGGTGCTCGGCGATCGTACTGCAGTCGTCGCCTATGACAACGCGATAGTTGCTCTCGGCGAACGCAGTCGCCGGGGCCACGCACAGCACCAAGAGCAGCATGCGCAGCGGGGTGGATTGCCAGGCTTGTTCAGGGAGCATAGATCCATCTAAGCGTTAGGCGTAGGGCCTCGCTAGGGTTTGCGCCTAACAGCCAATGGTTTGGCCTGGGAACAATGCGAGTCGCAGGCAGGCGAAGTGTCGCAGGTCGACGAATCCGCCGCTGACGCTGAATCCTTTTGTTGCAAACCGGCACGTACCTTGCGGAGGCGCGATGCGCAAAAACGTGAAGAAACAGGCTCAATATCTAGCTGCCGCGACGCTGTTGCTGTCCGCATGCGCAACGCAGTCGACCACGCCAATTGTTCCGGTGACGCCACCTGGCACAACGACGATGACGGCCGTGGTCGAAGAAGTTACAGTGGCCAATCTGCCTGCGGTGCAGTCGTATGTCTTGGGCGAAGCCAACGGCAAGTGGCTAGTGATCGGTGGCCGCAAAGATGGGTTGCACAAACGGCGGCCGTTCGAAGCCTTTGTCGCTGCTGGTAACAATACATCGCTTTACGTAATCGACGTTGCTGCCGCGCAGGTGTGGTCAGCTCCGCTTGCGGGCGTGTCACCGGCGATCGCCGAGCAATTGCAATCCACCAACATGGAGTCACATCAGCGTGGCGACACGTTGTACGTCATCGGTGGCTACGGATATTCCGCAACCGCGGGTGATCACATCACGCACGCGGCGCTCACCGCGATTAAGGTGCCTGCCATGATCGATGCTGTCATTGGCAATGCTGCGATTGCACCGCACATTCGGCAGGTAACGGACGAGCGCCTGGCCGTAACCGGTGGTTATCTTGGCGAACTCGATGGAACGTTTTATCTAGCTGGCGGGCAGCGTTTTACTGGCCGCTATAATCCGATGGGCCCAAATCATGGCCCAGGTTTCGTGCAGGAGTATACCAATGAGATCCGCCGATTCAAGATTAACGACGACGGTGCCGCGCTGGCGATAGCGGAATACACCGCGTGGCATGACGACGCCAACCTGCATCGCCGTGACTACAACATGGTGCCGCAAATCTTCGCCGATGGTAGCCGCGGCTTTACGATGTTTACGGGTGTGTTTCAGTATGATCGCGACGTGCCTTGGCTAAATACCGTCGACATCCGAGCGACTGGGCACACCGTGGTGCCTGGCTTTCAGCAGTTGCTGAGCCAGTACCACAATGCGCATGTGCCACTGTACGACCCGCAGCAAAAGGCGATGCATACGCTGTTTTTTGGCGGCATGGCCCAGTTCTACTACGATGCTGCGGGCGCACTCAAAGAGGATACCGCGGTGCCATTTGTGCGGACTATCAGCATGGTGACCCGCGCGGCCGACGGCAGCTTGAAGGAGTATGCGATTGGCCAAATGCCGGCGCTGCTTGGCGCCAGCGCTGAGTTTATTGCGAATCCCGCCGTGCCAACTGCTGCCGACGGTGTGTTGCGGCTTGATGCCTTGCCTGCAACCGGGGTTGCGTTGGGCTACATCTTGGGTGGCATCGAAAGCACTGCGCCGAACGTGTTTTTCAACGATGGCGTCGCAACCAGTGCAGCGTCGGCCCGCCTGTTTCGTGTAACGTTGATGCCGGCGTCAAAATAGCAGCGCTCACGCATTGGCCCTGCTAGGGTCGCGCGCATGATCACACATACGACGACCGGCGCGGTAGACGGCTTTTCGATTCATACATTTAGTGCTGACGCGCACGGCTTGTGTGGCAACTCGCACGTCATCAGCGGGCCAACCGAGAGTTTGATGATTGATAGCCAGTTTTTGCTTGCCGATGCTGCTGCGATGACAGCGTTGATTAAGCAACACTGCGCACCATTGAAGCACATCTTCGTGACCCATGCGCACCCTGATCACTACTTTGGCTTGCAGGCCGTGCTCGACGCATGTCCCGGCGCGCAGGTGGTGGCTACCGCTGCGGTTGTTACCGATATCGTTGCGACGTTCGCAGCTAAACGCGCATTTTGGTTGGCGAAGTACGGCGCTGAATTGCCAACCGCCCCAGTGTTGCCTTCGGCGCTTCACACCGATCATCTGTTGCTCGACGGTGCTCGCGTCGATGTTCACGCGTTCGGCCCAGCCGAAGGACTCAACGATTGTGTTGCTTGGTTTGCGCCAGCGCATGCGCTGTTTGTTGGCGATCTTGCTTACAACCGCGAACATGCTTGGATGGGCGAAATGCAGCTCGGCTTGTGGCAACAAGCCATCGTTGCCTGTCAGCAACGCTTTGCGTCGGCGCAGCATTTGTATCCTGGCCATGGTGCGCCCGCCGGTCCGGAACTATTCGCCGAGACCGCGCATTATCTTGCATCTTTCGCTGCTGCGGTCGCGCAAGGCGGCGCGCCAGCCGCGATCGCAGCGCGTATCTTTGAACAGTTCCCCGACTACGGCATCCCCGAGTTTGTGCACTTCGGCGTAGCGAAATGGTTGCAGTAGCACCTAGCTAGAGCCACGGCCGCACGCGAAGCAGGCCGTACGCAGCGCTTGCAGTGTAGGCGAACAGCAGCAACGGCACCCAAATCGACAAGACCAACCCAGCCACCCAACGCTTGGGTGCCGCGGTTGCTTCCGGCACCATTGCGCGGCGGCGACGGCGTTGCGCAACAACATTGCTGAGCACAATCAGAACCAAGGTAATCACTAGCGGCCCGTACATCGCCCAGCCCAGCCAGCGCGCAAGCCACCAATTGGGCTCGACGACATACGCGCGACGTTCACTCATGCTGTCGAAGCGCAAGTGATCCCAGATGCTGGAATGATCGACACGCGCCAGCTTTGCGTCCAATGTTGCGTAACCGCCTTGTCCATCTGAAATATAGAAACCGCCCTGGCCACTAGGTTGCAAGCTTAGGTTTGGTTCCTCTTTATCGCGCACGATTGCGATGGGCCTTGGGTTGCCAGGGCTGCTCACTTCAAGGTAGCCACGCGCGTTCGTACGATACGTCAGGTCGATGTTTTTGCCGTCGATGGTGAAGCGCATCGTATTGTTGCCAAGAAACTGTGTGATTTGTGGGCGCAATTCCGCGCCTTGCCAGACAACTGCATCGATGCGCCAATTGTTGCCGCTGTCGCTACGCGTCGGTGGCGTAAGTCCATCCCATCCCAGATCGCGGATGTAGCTGCCAAAAAGCTGTCGTAAGTGGCCTGCTTGCAATGGTACCCACTGCATACTGTGAGTGATTGGTGTACTGGTTTCGAGACAGTGAAGTTCGTCGTCGCGCCATGGGTCGGCGGGCGCCGTGCCCCAACACGGCCGGTCATCGTGATGATCGAGCAGTACCCACCATCGCTTGTCGTGAAGGATAACTTTGTTCTCGCAGTTTGCGTCATACGATCGACACGTTCGCAGCCGGGGCGCTGGCAACGTACGTACGGCGCCATCAGCACGAAGCGCTACTATTGATCCGTTCGCGACGTTGCCATGCGCGCCGCTGCGAAAAGCCTGTAGTTCATCGTTGACCCAACCCAACCCAATGACGCGCGCATCCTCGTCGGATAGCTTAGCCTCGGCTATCCAGCCGTTCGGTCCACCGATCTTGAGCACATCGTCGTCAATAATCCCGAATTGCTCACCGGCGCTTGGGGCGAACAGCTGGATGAATGGCCCAGCGGGATTCCGCAACGTCGCGACACCAGTTGCATAGTTTACATTCCAAAGGCCGTAGCGCCGTTCGAGATCGATATGGCATGAATAAAAAAGCGCCTCGGTGCCGTGGAGGATCGGTGGCCTCGAACAGGAAGGCAAAGCGTCGGCAATGGGCGTTGGCTTGCTCGATTGCGACCCCGGAAGCTCCCACCGCACAAAGCGCAATTCAGTGGCGCCCTGCCACGTTAGGTAGCGAAACCACGCGTATCCAGCGGTGGCCAGCGCAATGACTAGCAGTAGCAAGGAGATGAAACGAAGGCGCACGGCAGAGCTATACGACATGGATTGTCGCCGTGCAGGAAAAATTCTTATATGAGCGGCGCGCGGCCTTTGGGCTTGACCCCGCACCGCGATGCACGCATCCTGGCGCCGCATGTTTATTCGTTTTTCCTAAGCAATCGAAGCGTTGAGGTTTGGCTGCGCCCGTAAAGAGCGCGGTTCCTGCTGCTTTTGCTTTGGAGTTACGTATGAATGTTCGACGTTTTGGTCGGCACACCCGCACGTGTGTCGACGCTGCTGTGCATGGAATTTTTCAAGATACGCTCGGCGCGCCCGAGCAAACAGCGTTTTTGCAGCAACTGTTAGCTGTGTTGCGGCAGCGCTCGGATCTGATGCGTTTGCCGCCGACGGCAACTGGCGCATTGTTACAAGCAACGCTGATTCGCAACTTGTTGCCGTATAGCAGCGATGTTATGCGCGATCCAATGGCGTGGCAGGGAGCTACAGGCCATCCGCTGCATGTCGCAGCGTCGCTGACGGGCCATTTGTTTGCCGCGTATCCGACGCCGAAGTTTTTAGCTGCTGCATGGTTTGGTAATGATGAACTGCACCGCCGTTGGGCGGTTGCGTTAGGGCAAGGGCAAAGCGTGCGAAGCCTGGTTCTGCCGTTGCCGCTGACTCGCCGCATGCAGCACTTGTTCTTGCAAACGCCCGACCATGTACCGATAACGCATGGGTTGCGCCGCGCCGAGGTGATTGGCCTCGGCGGGAGCGCTGGCTTGGTGGAGCAGTTGTTGGCGACTCGCCTCGTCGAGCATTTCGACGACCCTGAACGTTGGCGAGTGGCGCTGCAGTGGCTGGTCAATTGTGGCGACAGTGTCGAGCTGTTGCATGTGCGGCCGCTAATCGATTTTCTCCATGCCAACATCACGATGCTGGACCTGCGTGGCCGCACCTTTGCGTCAGTGATGCGGTTAGTGCAAGCATGGCACGGCGCGCTTGGGCGAGCGCGGGCCCATCATTCGACGTGGGCATCGTCGAATTTGCCAGGGTTAGTGGTGCCAGTAGCACCAACGGTGGAGCGCCCGCGTCCGGCTCAGTGGC
>ERZ795056.2677-NODE-2677-length-19615-cov-33.427249_pt1 | contig 19615 bp, 8 predicted proteins | sample MGYA00375140_ERZ795056 | MGnify/ENA primary metagenome ERZ795056 (study PRJEB30185, sample SAMN05720227) | activated sludge metagenome | isolation source: Anaerobic digester | place: USA | collected 2015-03-09 ... | reverse complement strand
GAAGTTTTGAGGTTTTATGTCACTTTTTACCGAATCGCATCTGATTGCACAACCGCTACGCTAATAGGATTACTGTACCCCTGAGATTTGGAATTAAATTTATAATTGTTGTTATGATTGTTATCAACCCAAAAAAAATTATGGAGCTTTTAGCATGAAAGAATTTATTTTTGTCAGTTCCTATTCGATTGATGAAATTTGCACCCAAATGGAAGTTTTTTTTATGCGACATCCAGAGAACTACATACTGACAGAACGGGTTCGCCCATTTGATGGGGATCTTTTTCAACAAATTCTTTTCAACAATACCATCGGTTGGTGCCAGGTAGGTGCGATCGGAGGTATAGAGTTTCATAGAATTGGAAAAAAAACACATTTGCGCCCAATTTTGCCGCCTCCTCCCAAGGATCAGGAAATTATTTGTGATTTAGCAGGCACACCCAAATGGGCAGAAGAAGCCGTTGCTGAAGTGGAGAGTGCAATCCGATCGATTGAGATTCGTTTTAATGTTTCGCGGTTGATGTTGTCCGATTTTAACGAGCAGGAGCAAATTCTCGACCTGTTTAATGCCAGCTCACGAAAAATCATTTCTGGTCGTCAGGAGCTGTTGGAAAAAACTTTAGATCTGGTTTTTGAGGATTTAGCGAGTCAGGGACTGATAAAATCGGTTTCAAAATCTGATTTTCCTGAAAAAAGGAAGCGGGGGAGGCCAAATTTATCGGAAGAGGAGATAACTGTTCGTATCGCAATTGGAATTCTCCTTGATCGGGAACAAAACCTTCATCCATCCTGGACGCATGCCATGTTGGGCAAAAATCTTGGACTAGAAATCCCTGACCAAGATCTTGAAACCCTGACATCAAGATGTGATGACTGCCTAAGACTCTATAAAAAAAATCAAGACAATGCGGATTTAATTTCCAGGGCCTGTCAAAAACTGGAAACCATGCTAGCCGATACACCAAATCGCGACCGTTTATGGTTGCGATATGTAAAAAATGAATAATTGCTCACAAACCAGGCAAATACCTCTGGCTAAGCCTCTGCCTGCTCTGATTGGGTGTCCCCGGACAGAATAAATGATGGTGGGCAGGGGAAGGAAAGGGAAAGCCGCTCCAAAGAGAGCGGCTTTTTGTATGCAAAGGCAGAGGCTCAGTTCCAGCTTATCTAAGTTTAGCTGATAAGTAAGGAGAAAATTGGCGCAAATAATAAAAATATATATGGTCTGCTGCTCAAACATGTTGTATAATAAAATAAGTAACATATTGCAATATACAATATGTAATTTTCCCTCATGTTATTTTTTGAGGTCTTGTTATCTGCATGGAAAAAATGGAAAAAATGGAAAAAAATTGTTTTTGATTTTTTTCCATCCTAAAATGAGATTATCAAGAAAAAGGAGTAAAAAAATGACTTTTGAAAATGATATGGGCGTCCCTGCCAGGACGCCCACTCCAGACGGCACTTCAGATGCCACTATCTATGAGAATTGTACACCCGATCAGGGTCCGGCGTCAATCGCCCGCCTGCTGGCCGGCGAACCACTCAACGAGGCTGAAATTGCCGCCTTGCCAGAAACTTGGGCCTCTTTGGCGAATCAGATTCGTGGCCGTGACCTGTCAAGCAGCGCCATCGAGGCGTTCTGGGCCCTGACTGAAGGTCGTCCAGATTCTCTGTCGATCAGGACAGCTGTTCAGACGGCAAATATTGACTGCCTTCACATTTCTGATGAGGGCGAAATTTCGACCTGGTTTCAGCCATGTGAGGTTCCACCCTTACCGTTAACTGGTAGGGATGCATTATTTTTATCAAAACCTGAAGGGATTTCTGGTACGTGGTTAGACAGGTATATCGCGTTTGGGCTGGAGGCATCTCCGAAAAGTCCTTACTCATTTCACCAGATTATGGGATTAAGCTTGCTGGCAGCAGTACTTGCTCGCCGTGTTTACCTGCCAGTATCTAGCTTCAATTTGTATCCTAACCTGTATTCGCTGATCATTGCACCATCAACACTGTACGCTAAAAGCTCAACACTGGATTTAGGTAATGGGGTCTTGTATGCAGCGAATCTTGAACGACTACTGTTGCCTGTGGGGGTTACCCCTCAGTCACTTGTTACTGAACTTACAAACCGTCAACCTGAGACTCTCTCGACTTGGGATCCCATGGACCAAAAAAGTTGGCATGATGAGCGTCAATTCTCTGGACAGCGTTTATGGCTGATGGATGAGGTTGGTGGGTTATTGGATGCTTTTGATCGAAAAATTACTGCAGAACTACTTCCCTATGTACTAAAACTATATGACTGTCCGCCTCGGTTGTCAGCATCGACCATCTCTAGGGGTCGTCAAACCATTTTTGGTGGATATTTGACGATTTGTGGACCGACGACTCCCATTGCCATGCGGCAACATTTGAGAAATGAAGCCCATTGGGGTAACGGTCTCTTTTCACGATTTGCGTTCATCACTCCAGATTCTCCACCTGTATGCGCATTTTATCCCCGCGCCGTAGTTAAATGCCCATCAGACATAGTAGATCATTTATCTGGATTGTGTTTCAAACATCTCCCTATGCCATGTGACGGGATAGCAGGCACTCCTTTGGTGGCAACCCTGGCGGATGGTGTATGGGAACGATGGGAATCATACCACACAGCTTTATGGAAGATGCTTAACGGGCATAAAGTTTCCGAAAAATTATTTGCCAGTTACGGTCGTTTGCACACCATGGCTATGAAAGTGGCATTGCTTTTAGCGGTTTCGACATGGTCAGAAAATGGGGGCAGCGGACCGATTGTTGTTACTGCAGAACACTGGAATCGGGCGCAAACAATTGCAGAAAATTTTCGTGCAGGTCTTCACCAGGCATTTGCTGATGCTGGGCGGGCAAACCCCGGTTCAACGCTAGAGGAGAAGATTCTTGAGCGAATCAGTTCTTCGACGTCTGGAATTTCGGCTCGAGAAATCGCCAATGCGGTTAACATGACTGAGCGTGGAAACCGGGATTATTTGGATCAGGTTCTATTAAGACTGGAACACGATGGTCTTATTGTGAGGGGAGAACGGAAAGGACTTACTGGTCCAGTAGCACGGGTTTGGTTGATGAGCAGTCGGGTTTCGCCACAAAAACCCGAAGTGCACAAATCGAAGTGACAACTTCGAGAAAGTGGAACCTGAATGCTTGTACTTCGTACTTCACACTTCGTGTTCCATCCGTATTCTGAAAAACACGAAGTAAAAACTTCGGGATGGCAATTTATGGTTACTAGGGATCAAATTAATAAGGTGAGAGCAGTGAATATTATGGATATGGTCTCCAGGCTGAACACCTTGAAGAAAATCGCAAACACGGGTGGGGGAGAGTATGCTGGTCCATGCCCGCTTTGTGGAGGAACTGACCGTTTTCATGTGCAGGCGGGCCGCAACCGTTGGTTTTGCCGGCACTGCACAGGAGACCCTGCCATCAATGGATGGAAGGATGCCATTGACCTGCAAATGCGGCTGACGAATCAGCCCTTTTGCGAAGCGGTGCTTTCGCTTAATGGCGAGAATTATCCCGTGGCCAGGATCGCTCCACAACCAGCGAACAAACCTCACCAACCCGCTGCCATGCAGACGGAAGCCTGGCAAGAACGCGGCCAGAACCTGGTGCAACAGGCACAGGAAAACCTTTGGGGTGTGACTGGTGCCAGGACCATCTCCTGGCGGGAAACCAATCCAGAAACCGGCGAAAGGGTGATCAGGCACCTTTCTCCCCGGGAATGGCTGGAATCTCGTGGGTTATCAGAAGAGACACTGAAGCGGGCCAAAATTGGCTACATTGCCAGGTCGGCATATGACTCGCCTTCACAATGGGGTATCGATGGAAAAGCTGTGTGGATTCCTGCCGGAGTCCTGATTCCCACCCTGATCAAAGATCAACTGTGGACACTGAAAATCCGGCAGCCTGTTGAAAACCCCAAATACACACAAGTACGTGGCGGAAGCGCAGGCCTTTTCCAGGCTGAAACACTGGATGGAATTCACGAGGCAGCCTGCATCGTTGAAGGTGAGTTCGATGCCATGCTCCTGCGCCAGGAACTGATGAAGGCGGTTAATCCACGCTGGCGGAATGTGGGTGTGGTCACGTTTGGAAGTCATTCCAATCGTTCAGATACTGCCCTGTGGGGGCGGTATCTTCTGCCCATCAAGCGATTCCTGTTGCTGCTTGATCAGGATGGAAAAACAAGCAAAAGCATTGCCTACTGGAAAGCCTTCAGCGAACGGGTTGAAATTGTCACCTGGCGGAATCTGTCCAAATTCGATAAGGACCTGACCGATTACCACCGATCAGGGGGACGGTTGTTGGATCTGGTGGCATGGGCGTTGATGAAATAGAACACATAAATATGAGCATAATGGTGATTTGAAAACGGAAAGTGAGGAACAAATGAAGAAGAATAATTGTATTGTGGTTGAAGAGTGCGGATCAGAGTCGGATAAGGACCTGGATCTGGTCAAACAGGAACTGGCATTAATTTGGGCACAATTTATGGTTGAGTCGATCCGGACCTTGATTCAGAACGGCTTACTGGTGGTGCAGGACCGCAAGGTGGTTCCACCTAGTGATAAAAAGGGGTAAACGGTTATGGGAAAATATGTGGATCCACAAGACTGGTTCAACCCAGGCGCAAGAGTCTGGGCATATGTGCGGGATTCAGGCGGTGATGGTCAGGAGCAGAGCGTTTCGCAGCAGATTGATGAAATTAAACGCTACTGTCAGGAATATGGGCTTGTGCTGGAGAAAATTTTTACGGATGTAGCCAAATCTGGGACAACAGTAGCAGGGCGCCAAAAGTTCCAGGAGATGATGAATCAGTTTGAAACTGAGGCGAACCTTCCTGCGGGCCTGCTGCTGTGGAATTTCGCTCGTTTTGCCCGTGAATGCGATGATGCCACTTTGTACAAAGCCATGATCCGCCATAAGAAGGTGAAAATTTTATCAATGACTGACCCGATTCCGGCGGGTAACTTTGGACGTGTGGTTGAGGTGATCATTGATGGCATGAATCAAGAAAAATCCCTGCAGACATCACGAGACGCAAAACGCGGATTGGAGGCGCTTGTGCGCAATGGATTTTCACCGGGCGGGACTCCGCCGAGGGGATATATTGCCGTTCAGGTGCAGGTTGGTGAAAAAAGAACCGGGCACCCGCGTTTTGCGTCACGGTGGCAGGAAGATCCGGAAATTTGGGATATGGTCAAACTGGCCTGGATACTCCGGGCTCAAGGCAGGAGCTATTCCGAAATTCAGGAGGCGACCAGAGGGGTGATTTACAAATCCAAAAATTGCTGGGCCACTTTTTTTTCCAATATCTCATATCTTGGGATTGGAAAATGCGGTGAAAACCAGTTTCCCAACCATCATCCAGCTGCTGTGGATCAGGCCACCTGGGATGCTGTTCAGGCGATTCAGAGAACCAATTCGCTGGCCATACAGGGCTTTCAGGAAATGCACCCCCGGCGGATTCATTATCCATCACTGCTTTCGGGTTATGCAAAATGCACTCACTGCGGCTCCGCCATGATGTTTTCTCATTCAAATTTGAAGTCGAAAAACCCGTGGCCTTTTTATATCTGCGGCAAGAAGAATCGTCAGGGCACCCGGACGTGTGAAAATAAAGCCATCGGGGCCAAGCAGGTGGATGAAGCCGTGCTGAATATTGTGCTTGACCATATTCTTACCCCGGATTTCATCCAGGCCCTGCTGGCTGAGACACAAAAATCATTCACGAATAAGAAAGCGTATGAGGAAATGGCTGTCCAGCTGGTAAAAAAAATGAAGAAAATTAAGGACGCGATTCAGAAACTGTTGGACACGATTGAGAAATTTGGCAGTGAAAATGTGATTGACCGCCTGCAGAAACGAGAACAAGAACTTAAGGAATTGGAGACGGAGATGCAGGAATTGGAAATCCGCAAAGCGGCTGCTGAACTGAATGTGACGCCCGAAGCCATGGAGCTGGTGCTTGGTGTGTGGCGTGGAAAAATTGTGGATGCCAGGAACTGCGGCAATGTACGCGAACTGCGGGCGCTGCTTTTCCCGCGGATCATCACCCAGGTTGAATTGGGGTATGACAGGGTGAGGATCATCTACAGCTTTCCTTTGAGCGAGCTGGCAAAGCAGGATCCGCGGCTGGCCAGGTGGGTTGGTAATGGGTCAATTGTCACCATGATCGAAAAGAAGCGCAAGAAACCGGAAAATGCCAGGCCGGTTAAAAAGGAGAAACCGACCGCTAAACAAAAGCGCAACCAGCAGATTTATGAGGAATTTCTGGCCGGTATGACCTGCAAAGCGCTGGCAGAAGAATTTAAAGTATCAGAGCAGATTGTCTGGCGCGCCATCCGCCTGATGAGGGCCAGCCAAAATGAGAGCGGTGAGGACGAGGCCTGGTAAAGAGCCGGCAGGGCAGCCAAAGCGTGAAACAGGATCATTGGAAGGTATTTCCAATGATCCTGTTTTTTTGATAATTTCTGCGGCATCATATTGTATTTGATCTTTTTGGTTGGAAAAACCGGCTTGGAAGGCCTGAAATTGGTAAGAAGCAGCTAAAAGATTGAATACAAGAATAATTGTGTGTCATGATCTGGCGGCGGCAGGAATGGCCCGCTTCGCGGGACTCATTAAACAGAATACAGGAAACACCCCGCTGCGCGGGGAAACAGAAAACACCTTAAGAGGGTGGCAACAACAATCCCACCACCCGGAAGCCCACGTTGTCGTGCCTGAGGTCGGGGCCGTGATCATTTCGATATGCCACACGTGCGCCTTCCATATGGGTGCTCCACGAACCGCTGCGCAGGCAGCGGATATAATCTTGGCTATAGTTATTTGCCTGCCATTCCCAAATATTTCCAGAAAGATCCATCAGGTGGTGTGGCTGGCTCTCACCCTGCGGGTATATCCAAACCGGCGTGGTGCGGTCAATGCTGCTTGCCCTAATATTGGCATAGCGGATGATTTCCTTTTCATTTTCCAGCTTGCCCCAGGAAAAGCGGCCGTTGTTTTCCCCGCCGGCAGCCGTTACCCATTCCGGTTCGGTGGGCAAGCGAATTTCAACCGGCTTGGGCAGGCCCTGCTGGCCTTCGGGCAGCTCATCCCAGTGTGCCAGCAGCCAGCGGCAGTAGGCATTGGCTTCCCACCAGGTGACGGTAACGACCGGTGCATGGGGCCGGCTGATGCCAAATCGGTTGTGATGCCAGTATGGCGGACAGTAAATGCCATCCTTTTTTTCCTGCTGCTGCAGCCAGTCCCATCCTGTATTGCCCCAATCACCCAGCCATTTCACTTGGCCCGTCATCTCATTTGGTTTAGAGAATTTTGGCACGTTAATCCACAGCTGTGGGTTCGAAAAGTTCTCTTTTTTCAGGAAACGTGCGTACTGTGCGTTGGTCACCGGGTAGCGGCCAATCATGAAGGTGGGCTTTTCTGCGTTGGGGATGAGCACAAAAGCATGCAAATCCGGCACCTTGTGGCCCAGTTCATCGGCCAGGTCGGCACAGTTGGCGCGGATGCGGGGGTCTGCCTTATCGTTCACAGCCGCTTTTTCAAGCTGGTTGAAAATCCTGTCGTTGGCTGTGGCTTTACGGCTGGGGAAGGCGCGCCGGTAAAGCACCAGCAGGTCACCCGCCAGCCAGGTGAGGCGCAGGCGTTCTTCATCGGTGGCGCTGGCTGGCGGTTCGGAAAGCTCGGTGAGCAGGGCATCCATATTGGCACGCTGGGGCGAGCCAAAGCAGAGGTGTTCTCCAAGGAGTTTGACCGTTTCGCGCCAGCGGTCACTCTGGCCAACTCGAGAATAAACATACTCCTCAGGTGTCCTGTCAGCCAGATGTCGGGCTGCCAGGTATTCCTCGAAGGTCAGGTGAGGAAAAGCATAGACCTTGCGTGGGGGGCGGCCTGACTGGGCCACTGTTCCCTGCAGCATCAGCAGACCGTTGGCGGTCTGGCAGTAATCCAGAAAAGTATCCACTTTTTCGCCGTCATTCAGATAGACCCACAGCACCCCGCTCAACAGATCTTCTGTAACAAGCGCGCTTTCATCGCCATCGCGGGTGCTGTGAGCTTTATAGGCCACCTCCCACAAAGCCTGGTAAAGAACCGTATCAGACACCTGCAGGGCATCCAGGATATTCTGCTTTTGCAGTTTCCCTTCCACCGGCCGTTCGGCTTCCCATTTAACGAGCAGCAGATCCACACAGTTTTCATATACTTTTGCGCGGGTATCCGGCAGGCTGCCCTTGTGGGTGTGCACCACCGCCATGATGGTCAGAATGATGGGGAAAGCGGCAATATCCAGCAGGTGGCGCCGGTCGCCGGGCTGCAGGGCTTTTAATAGGTCATCCTGCTTGCGGGTGAATTCATTTTTCCGGGCAGGCTCAATATTGGACAGCTCTTCATACCAAGCATGCACAAAATAGTCGATCTTGTCTTCATCCAGCAGGGCCAGTTCGTGGGTTTCCCAGCCGGTCAATTTCCAGGCGGCATCATGCTGGTAAGAGTAAGTGCGGCAGGTGACGAGAAAATGACTGGCAGGGTTCTTCCCATATTTCTCCACAAAATCTTCCACCGCCTGCACCACCAGCGGGCGCTGGCTCAATTCCGCCACCTCATCCAGGCCATCAAACATCACCAGGCCGCCGTCTTTTTCCAAAGTTCGAAGGGCGTGAGCTGCAAAATCGCAGGCGCCTTCACTGCTCTTCATCGTGTCCACCAGGTAGGTTTCGATCAATTCAGCCCGGCCTTTTTTGCAGTCCCTGGGCAGGGTTTCAGCAAAGCGTCCCAGTGAAACCATGAACGGGGTCAGAGGGGCGCTGGTCCAGCCTTGCGGCAGTTCCGCTCCGGGGGTAAAAGCTTTGGCCATGCTGAGGGCCAGATAGCGCACAAAGGTGGATTTGCCCGTTCCCGGCAGGCCCAGCAGCACCATGCGCCGGTCGCGGCTGTTGATCCAGACTTCAAGGGCGCTCAGAGGGCCTTCATCCTTTTCAAATGCTTCACTTTCCTTCTGCCAATTTCTCGGGGTGGTGGTGTCCAGGGACACATAAAGTTTCTCAAGCGACATGCGGCGGCGGTTGGGATCCGAGGCATTGGGGTCCAGTCCCGAAAGGCGGATGGTGCTGCAGTCCTGAATGATGGCGCGCAGGTAGCAGTCAAGGGCAGTTTTATAATCGGGTGCAGGTTCGGGATTTTTGGAGGCAGGCAATTCAGGCTTCTGAGGCTCGGGCAAGGACTCTGTCTTTTCCTCTTCTTTTGCTGGAGAGGGCAGTGGCTTTTGCGCTACAGCCTGAATGCGCTTTGTGGTTTCCTCAATCCGCACCTGGAGGATATAGACAATCAGCCCGCCGATGCAAAGGATATAAATCAAGGCCTGAAATACGGATGGAACCTTCTCTCCAAATATGGCAATCACAATGATTGCCAGAATCAAAAACGCGGGGATACCGGCCAGTTTGCTCGCCAGAATTTTGAGAAAGCCCCAGAAATCCCCCAAATTCGTAAACCCTTCGAGATTCTTCAAATTCTTGAGAAAGTCTTTGATAGACTGCATGGTATTCCCTCCAGGTGAACAGGCATCAGAAAAGTGCAACACTATGATTATATGGGAAATTCAATTCCCCGGTAAGTGAACTGGATGGGCAGTTGAAAAAAATTTCACCCGCTTTACGGGACTCATTAAACAGAACGCAGGAAACACCCCGCTGCGCGGGGAAACAGAAAACGCCTTAAGAGGGTGGACACAACAAGCCCACCACCCGGAACCCGAAGTAGTTGTACCTGAAGTTAGGGAAGCGGTCGTGGCGGTTCGACACACGCGCGTAGTCCATACTGTTGAGCCACGGGCCGCTGCGCATTTGACCCTTGATATATAAATTTTCCTGCCATTCAAAAACATTTCCTGAAATGTCCATCAACTTATGGGGAACACTTTTACCCTGCGGATACATCCACACTGGCGTGGTGCGACCAATACCGCTTTCATTGGTATTGGCAAAACAGACGATTTCTTTTTTGTTCTCCAGTTTTCCCCATGCAAAGCGGCCGTCCTCCTCCCCGCCGGCGGCCGTCACCCATTCCGGTTCGGTGGGCAGGCGGATTTCAACTGGCTTGGGCAGGCCCTGCTGACCTTCGGGCAGTTCATCCCAGTGGGCCAGCAGCCAGCGGCAGTAGGCATTGGCTTCCCACCATGAGATACCCACCACGGGCGCGTGGGGGCGGCTCATGCCAAAACGTGTGTCCTGCCAGTCGCGGGGATAAAGAACCCCATCCAACACCAGATTGTCGTTATCTTTCAGAGCTTCCTTTTGCAGCCAGTCCCAACCGGCGCTGCCCAAACTGCCAAGCAGTTTTACCCGGCCGGTTCTTCCATCCGGTTCGGAGAATTTCGGCAGGTCCATCCAGAAAGACTGGCCGCGTGCGTCAAAGTTCTCGGGCCTGAGAAAGCGCTCGTACTGCGCATTGGTCACCGGGTAGCAGCCGATCAGAAAACCTGCCCCATTTTCTTTTGGTGCTTTTTGACCCAGAGAGAATATGGTTTGATTGGAGGGCCCTTTATTTTTTTCACCCGATGGGATAAAGATGAGTTTATACAGGTCATCCGGCTCCCAGAACAGATCCAGCACATCTGCCAGATCAGCTCGAGTAGAAGGCTGGAGATCAGAGCTGGTGGCGGCCTGATACAAACACCCGGTGATTTGCTTCTTGGGGCCTGCCGGCAGGCGGGTGGTCATGTCGCTGGCCATCTGGCCGGCCATCCAGAGCCGGCGTTTCCAGGCTTCTGACCCAACTTCACAGGCCTCGGCGCATTGGATGATTTCAGGGATGAGCTGGCTGCGGAAGATATTGGTGGCTTTGGGGTGCGCGGCAGCCAGCAGCAGAATTTCTTCCCAGCGGGGGTCATCCAGGTGATCCTTGATGACGGCATTGGGATTGATTTCATCCATCAACAGAGACGAGGCGGCAAAATATTCCAGGAAATTCTTGTGCAGAAAAGAGTGAACCCCCGGGCTGCTTTCCACAAACAGGCCGCTCTGCAGGTGGGCGCTGCGCAGGAAGCGTTTGGCCCAATCGCGGGCTTTTTCCGGAAGAATACCCTCGTGATCAATCATAAACTGGCTCAGAATCCGGGCTGCTGCTTCAGTTTCAATTTCTACCAGGTCCAGCTCAGATTGCATCTTGTAGGCCAGGTGGGCCAGGCGGTTGAACTTGGTTTCGACAGATTCCTCGGTATCCATGAACACTTTTTCGGTGCCATCCATCATGGCCAGTTCATCAGAAGCAAGAATTTCAGTGGCCTGGGCGTACCAGAACCCCAGCAGCAGATCGGCCACCTCTGCCAGCACATCCACCCGCCGCTGCGGCAGGTCGGCGCCGTGATATTTGTACACCTGCACCAGGCAAGCACAGAAAAGCGGCACGCTGGCAATTTCCGTCAGGTTCTGGCGGTTCAAAATCCGGCTGCTCAGGCGGTGGAAATCATCCTGCTGCTTGGCCGAATTTTCTTCAAGCAGCGGGAGCACTTTCCTGATCAGGTCGCGGATGCCGGGCGGATTGAGCGGCAGCACTTCCAACAGGGGCAGGTTGGCTTCGCTCAACTGCCGGCGCACGTCTCCCTCGTATCCGCGCGGGCGGGATGAGAGACCGATCCGGTTGCCGCAGTGGCCGAATTTCTTGATGAACGCATTGATGGACTGGGCTACCTCAACCCGGTTATTCAGCACTTCATCCAACCCATCCAGCAAAATGACGCACTGCCCGGCCTGCAGGCGTTTTTCAAAAAAATCATCTGGAATTTGGATGTTTTCGACATTGCGCAGGTTCTGTTCCAGATAGGCCACCAGAATCCCGGCGCCTGGTGCGCCAAATTTGGCGTGATTTTCCTCAAGGAAGATGCCGAAATTTCGCAAGCGCACAAAAACGGGGATATATTGCTGGCCCTGCCAGCCGATATCTTCCGGGCGGTTCTCTGCAAAGGCCAGGGCAGTCCGGCGCAGGAGGGTGGTTTTGCCGGAGCCAGGCAGGCCCACCAGGACAAAACAGGGATATTTCGAGAAGGCAACGGAAAAATCAACGGAAAAAGATTGCCCATCCTGCCGTTCGTCCAGGCGGTTCTTCACCCTGTGCTTTTCCTGCTCTTTGCGGTTTTTTTCTTCTTCACGGTCGTCGCGGACCATTAACGGGACAAAAATGCGTTTGATCTCCGGAGAATAGCGGCCCACATTCTTCCTCACCAGAGGCAGAGACAGCCGGCTCCACTGCTCACAGCAGGCAGCGCGATATTTTTCCAGCGCGGTCGCATCGGTTTCTGTGATGCCATAATACGCGGCCATTTGTTCCAGCCTCTGCTTGATGGCGTCGGTATTCGCGGCGGCTTTGGCCATATTTTCGGCCATCTTTGCCACCTGGTCTGACAGGCCGGCCAGCAGACCGCGCTGGTCGAGCTCATTGGCATACTGGATGATGGGGCCGTAACCGGGCGAACTGACCAGCTGGGCGCGCAAATGAAAGAGAAACTGCGCCAGAAGATGGCGGCGTGAATCATCAATATCCAGCGCTTTCAGCAGTTGAGGGGAAATTTTGCCTGCGTCGGGCCGAACCATCTCCACCGCAGCTGCCGCCATGAGCTGGTGCACTTCGGGCGTTCTGCCGGTGACCCAGTTGACAATTTTCAACCGGTCGAAGGCGTCGGGGGTTTCTTTGCGAATTTCTCCCAGAGCCCGGTTCACCTGATCGCGCAGTTCCTGGGCGGCTTTGGATTTATCGTAATCCCTGGTCAGCCACTTTTGGAACGACTCCAAGCCCTTTGCAAGGGCGGGATCAACCACAGCTTTTTTGGCCAGAACACTGGCCACTTCCATGAGCGCGGCGCCGAAAGCGAATTCAACAGCCATAAATCCTCCCTGAGGGAATGGAGATGGAAATGATGATATGGTAATTATACTTCTCTTGTTATTTTCCATTTTCAAAATGATGAAATAGGCAGATTCGTAGTTCATGATCTTTGTCTGGTCAGGAATGATTCACAAATTGGCGTATAATTAACAGGCTGGAGAATAACAGGATTGCGGAAAATCCAGCTGACGCCTTCAAAACCAAAAATGAGTGATGCCGATGAGACCTCATGCCATGACTGTCTGCCAAACCCAATCAAGGGGGAACCATGAATGTCTTTAATTTGCGAAATTCTCTGATCCAGGATTATTCAGATTACATCACCAGTTTCATCCGGATTCGCAACCCGAGGATACTGGAATATGTCAATCAGAGCATTGATTCAGGCCTGCTCTGGCCTGATCCGCTGATTCAATTAAACCCGTTCTTTGAACCCGGGCTCTGGATTGATGATCTGGTGGATCAGGGCGTGCTGCACAAGGAATGCAAGCAGATTTTCCGGCGAAAGCAATCACAGGAAGATTCTGGCGAGCGGCTTCGTTTGCACAAACACCAGGAAGATGCGGTGCGGACCGCGCGGGCAGGGCATAATTACATTCTGACCACCGGCACCGGCTCGGGAAAAAGCCTGGCGTATATTATCCCGATTGTGGATCACATTTTACGCAACGGCAGCGGCAAGGGGATCAAAGCCATCATCGTTTATCCGATGAACGCACTGGCCAACAGCCAGCAGGGCGAACTGCAAAAATACCTCCAGTTTGGCTATCCTGAGGGCCACCCGCCGGTGAGCGTGGAGCGTTATACCGGACAGGAAAGCGACCAGGATAAGAACCGCATCATTGCCAATCCTCCGGATATTCTGCTGACCAACTACGTGATGCTCGAGCTGATCATGACCAGGCCCAGGGAGCAAAAACTGATCGAGGCAGCCAAAGGACTGCGTTTTCTGGTTCTGGACGAACTGCACACCTACCGCGGCCGGCAGGGAGCGGATGTGGCGTTGCTGGTGCGGCGGGTGCGCGAGACCCTGGACGCCAGATCCCTGCAGTGCGTGGGCACATCGGCGACGCTGGCCGGGGCCGGCAGCCTGGAACAACAGCGCAGGGAAATTGCCGCGGTGGCCTCGGTTATTTTCGGGGACACTTTCCACGCGGAAAATGTGGTGGGTGAAACCTTGCGCCGGGCAACAGAAGAGCACAACCCGGCTGATGCGGGCTTTATTGCGGCCCTGACCGGGAGCATCAGAGATCTGTGCCTGCCGGAAACATATGAGGAATTGATTCGCCACCCCTTGGCGAGCTGGATTGAAAGTCATCTGGGTCTGAACACGGACCGGGAAAGCGGACGCTTGATCCGGGCTGTTCCCAAGAGCCTCAGGGGGAGCAACGGCGCTGGAAAAGATTTGAGCCAGTTGACCGGACTGTCCGTAGATACCTGCGTGAAGGCGCTGGAGGAGATGCTGCTGCGGGGATATGGCATTGCCAATCCGGAAACCCGGTTCCCGGCTTTCGCCTTCCGGCTGCATCAATTCATCAGCCGCGGGGATACCGTTTATGCGTCGCTGGAAGATGAGGATGAGAGACATATCACGGTGCAGGGGCAGAAATATGTTCCGGGCGAACGCGGCACAGTGCTGCTGCCGCTGGCCTTTTGCCGGGAATGCGGACAGGAATACTATGTGGTGCGGCGGGTGAGGAAAGGCGTGAGTGACGCCGACGAATTTTTGCCCCGCGACCTGGGAGATAACCGCGACAGCGAGGGCGGCGAGGCCGGCTTTTTGTATATCAACGATGAGAACCCCTGGCCGGATGCCAGCGCCGAATACCTGGAACGACTCCCGGATGACTGGCTGGAAGAAAACAACGGCAATTTAACCATCAAAAGGAGCCAGCGGCAAAACTGCCCCGAGAATCTCCTCGTGACGCTGGACGGTAGAATGGGAGAACGCGGCAACAGAGCGGCTTACCTGCAGGCGCCTTTCCGTTTTTGCCTGCACTGCGGCGTGTCTTACAGCGGGCGCCAGTCCTCGGATTTTGCCAAATTAACCGAACTGGGCTCGGGCGGCCGCTCCACCGATACCACCATCCTGAGCCTGTCGCTCATCCGCCAGCTGAAGCGGGACGGCGAGCTGAAAGAGACGGCCAGAAAACTGCTCAGCTTCACCGACAACCGTCAGGATGCTTCGCTGCAGGCCGGGCATTTCAACGACTTTGTGGAAATCTCGCTGCTGCGCTCGGCGCTGTACCGGGCGGTGAAACAGAGCGGCAGCGAGGGGATCCCCCATGAAAAACTGACCCAGATGGTTTTCCAGGCCCTGAACCTGAAAACCGAACTATACGCGGCTGACCCGGAGGTGCGCTTTGCGCGAAAGGCAGAGACAGACCGGGCGCTCAAGGAGGTCCTGGGATACCGCATCTACCGCGACCTGAAACGCGGCTGGCGGATCACCTCGCCCAACCTGGAGCAGAGCGGCCTGCTGAAGATCGAATATATTTCACTCGGGGAACTGTGCGAGGCGGACGATATCTGGCAGAACACCCACCAGGCCTTGACCTCGGCCGAACCGCAGACCCGCGAACGCATTGCAAAGGTGCTGCTGGATTACATGCGCCGGGAACTGGCGATCAAGGTGGATTATCTGGACCCGGCTTTTCAGGAACAGATGAACCAGCTCAGCAACCAGCACCTGATTTCCCCCTGGGCGATTGATGAAAACGAAGCGAAGAGCCTGGATCATGCCAGAATCCTGTTTGCCAGGCCAAAAACGAGCAATCAGGATGATTACGGCGGCAATCTGTATATTACGCCGCGCGGCGGTTTTGGACAGTTTTTGCGGCGCAATTCCACTTTCCCGAATTACCATGACCGGCTCACTCTCGAAGAGACTGAGGAAATTATTGCCCAACTCCTGGCTGCTTTGAAAAAGGCCGGACTTTTGGAAGTGGTGGTGGACGAGAAAGCTGACCAGGGAAGAAAGCCGGGGTACCAGCTTCTGGCATCGGTGATGATCTGGAAGCCGGGCGACGGCAGCCAGGCTTTCCACGACCCGATCCGCGTGCCGCGCCTGCCGGAAGAAGGCGGCAGAACCAACGATTTCTTCGTGCATTTCTACCAGAACGTGGCCGGCGAGGTGCTGGGGATTGAGGCCAGGGAGCACACGGCGCAGGTGCCTTCCTCGCAGCGCGAGGAGCGGGAGTCGGAATTTCGCAAGGGCACGCTGCCGGTGCTGTTCTGCTCGCCGACCATGGAACTGGGGGTGGATATTTCCGAGCTGAACGCGGTGAACATGCGCAATGTGCCGCCGACTCCGGCAAATTACGCCCAGCGCAGCGGACGCGCCGGCCGGAGCGGGCAGCCGGCCCTGGTGTTCACGTACTGCACCATTGGCAGCCCCCACGACCAGTATTATTTCAAACGGCCGGGCCTGATGGTGGCCGGATCGGTCAAACCGCCACGCATTGACCTGACCAACGAGGATCTGATTCGCAGCCACGTGCAGGCGATCTGGCTGGCGGAATCGCACCTGAATTTGGGCACTTCCCTCAAGGATCTGCTGGATCTGGCCGATGAAACTGGAAACCTGCCCTGTTTGGAGTCGGTGCGCGGGGCGTTGATCTCTGAAAGCAATCGGGCCAGGGCCAAATTAAAGGCGAGGGCAGCCCTGCTGGATATTGAGCGCAGCCTGATGGAAGCCGACTGGTGGCAGGAAGGCTGGTTTGATGATGTGCTGGGGCATATTGAATTGAGCTTTAACAAGGCCTGCGAGCGCTGGAAAACGCTCTACCTGGCGGCCAAGCAGCAGCAGAAGGTGCAGCATGGGATTATCAACGACGTCAGCCGGCCAACGGCAGACCGCGTGCTGGCCAAACGCCTGCGCCAGGAAGCTGAGAGCCAGATTGAACTGCTGACCGAAGCCGAGAACATCATGCAGTCGGATTTCTATTCCTACCGCTATTTTGCGAGCGAGGGCTTCCTGCCGGGATACAGCTTCCCGCGCCTGCCGCTTTCGGCTTATATTCCAGCCCGGCGCATCAAGGGCGAGGACGATGAATTTCTCTCACGGCCGCGCTTTCTGGCAATTTCAGAGTTTGGCCCGCGCTCCATCATTTACCACGAGGGCTCGCGGTATGTGATCAACAAGGTTAACCTGCCCGTGGCTGAGTCGGGAGAGGGCCTGGCCCTGACCCGCGCCAAACAATGCAGCATTTGCGGGTATTTGCACCTCATCACCAGCGGCGACGGGGTGGACCGCTGCGAGCACTGCGGCGCAGGCCTGGGAACGTCGCTGGACAACCTGTTCAGGCTGCAAAACGTGTCCACCAAACGGCGCGACCGGATTTCATCCGACGAGGAAGAACGGATGCGCCAGGGGTATGAACTGAGAACCGCCATCCGCTTTGCCGAACACGGCGGGATGGTTTCGGCCCGGTCGGCAGAGGTGGTTTATGACGGCAAGCCGCTGGGGACACTGCTTTACGGGCACGCGGCGACGCTCTGGCGCATCAACCTGGGCTGGCGGCGGCGCTCAAACCAGACGCAGTACGGCTTTATTCTGGACACCGAGCGGGGCTATTGGGCTCGCAAGGAAGACGATGAAAGCGGGACCGAAGGGGATGACAACCTTTCGCCGAGCACCAAACGGGTCATTCCCTTTGTGGAAGATCACAAGAACAGCCTGATCTTCACGCCGGCTGAACACCTGGAGCCGGACAGGATGGCATCGCTGCAGGCGGCGTTGAAGAACGCCATTCAGGTTGAGTTCCAGCTTGAAGACAGCGAACTGGCAGCCGAACCCCTGCCTTCCAATGCCGATCGAAGGTCCATCCTGTTCTACGAGTCGGCGGAGGGGGGCGCCGGGGTGCTGCGCCGGCTGGTGGACGACGCGGAGGTGTTTGCCCGGGTGGCGATGCAGGCGCTGCAGATCTGCCATTTCGATCCCATCACCGGTGAGGACCAGGGGAAGGCGCCGAATGCCAGAGAAGACTGCGAGGCGGCCTGCTATGACTGCCTGATGAGCTATTACAACCAGATGGACCACCGCCTGCTGGACCGCAAGGGGATCAAGGATTTCCTGATGGCGTGCAGCCTGGCCCAGGTGATCTGTTCGCCGAAAGCGACCGGCCGCGCGGAACACCTGGCGCAGCTGCAGCGCCTGTGCGATTCGGATCTTGAGCGCGAGTGGCTGGCTTTCATCGAAAAAGGGAATTACCGCCTGCCCAGCCATGCGCAGCTGCTGCTGGAGACCTGCCACACGCGGCCGGACTTCTTCTATGAGAAGGAACATGCGGCCATCTACATTGACGGACCGCATCACCAGTATCCTGAAAGGCAGCAGCGCGACCAGGCGCAGACGGAATGCATGGAAGATGCGGGTTACACGATCATCCGTTTCAAAGTGACGGATGATTGGGCGCAGATCATTAAAAAATATCCATCCATTTTTGGGAGCGGCTCTTAATCATGACCTACACTGTTGGTTCTCTTGTCAAAGCCCGCGGGCGGGAATGGGTTGTTTTACCGGAATCGAAGGACGACCTGCTGGTTCTGCGTCCGCTGGGCGGCTCGGAAGATGAAGTGACCGGAATCTATATCCCGCTGGAAAAGGTGGAATCGGCGACTTTTGACCTGCCCGACGCGACTCAGATTGGCGATTACCGGTCGGCGCGCCTGCTGCGGGATGCGGTGCGCCTGGGGTTCCGCTCCAGTGCGGGGCCGTTTCGCTCCTTTGCGCGCATCGGCTTTGAGCCCCGGCCTTATCAGCTGGTGCCGCTGTTGATGGCGCTGAAGCTGGATCCGGTGCGCATGCTGGTGGCGGACGATGTGGGTATTGGCAAGACGATTGAGGCCGGCCTGGTGGCGCGCGAGCTGCTGGACCGGGGGGATATTCAGCGCCTGGCGGTGGTTTGCCCGCCGCCGCTGGCCGAGCAATGGCAGAGCGAACTGCGGGAGAAATTCCATATTGAGGCCGAGCTGGTGCTGGCCTCAACGGCGGCACGCCTGGAACGCGACCTGAGCCTGGGCGAGTCGCTGTTTGAACATTATCCTTTTGTGATCGTTTCAATGGATTATATTAAAACGGACCGGCGCAGGGAAGAGTTCAAACGCGCCTGCCCGGAATTTGTGATTGTGGACGAGGCCCACACCTGCGCCTTTGGAGCTGGCAGCAGCGCCCGGCACCAGCGGCACGAGATGGTGAAGAGCCTGGCGCAGGACCGCAGCCGGCATATGATTCTGGTGACCGCCACGCCGCACAGCGGCAACGAACAGGCGTTCCGCTCGCTGCTGGGGTTCCTGGATGACAAATTTACCGATCTGCCGGAAAACCTGACCGGCGATGAGAACCTGCAGCACCGCAAGAATCTGGCGCGGCATTTCATTCAGCGCCGCCGGGCGGATATCCGCAGCTACATGCAGGCTGAAACGCCTTTCCCGGTGCGCGAGGACCGCGAGGAGACTTACAAACTGAGCAGCGGGTACAAGAACCTGTTTGAGCGCGTGCTGGCATATGCCCGCGAGTCAGTGCTGGATAAAAGCGGCGGGCAGTTCCACCAGCGAGTGCGCTGGTGGTCGGCGCTGGCGCTGCTGCGCTCGCTGGCCTCGAGCCCGGCGGCGGCGGCAGCCACCCTGCGGAACCGGGCCTCGACGGCGGAAGCTGAAAACCCGGATGAGGCGGATGAGATTGGCC
>ERZ795056.2674-NODE-2674-length-19622-cov-5.052640_pt1 | contig 19622 bp, 39 predicted proteins | sample MGYA00375140_ERZ795056 | MGnify/ENA primary metagenome ERZ795056 (study PRJEB30185, sample SAMN05720227) | activated sludge metagenome | isolation source: Anaerobic digester | place: USA | collected 2015-03-09 ... | reverse complement strand
AGTAACTGACCAATAACTAGACCGATTATAGTAACCCGCGCTGGACCCCTATGAGAGAGGGAGAGAGTAACTAACTCTCTCTCTCTAGGGGTCAGTTACCAGTTACTCGACTGATTATATAGGAGGGAGGAGGAGAAAAGTGACAGCTTGAGTAACTAGACTGATTATTCAGTTACCCGGGAAGGTAGCGAAAAAGTAACCAAAAAGTAACCATTTTGCTATTTACTTTCGTACCATAATCGACTATACTAGGTCAGGATAAGGAAAGAGGAGGACACAGATGGACGACAGAATCCGAAAGCTCGAGGAGAAGGTTGAGAAGGCTTGGGACCGGTACACAAAGGTAACCTGGGATGAGAACCTCACCGCCGGGGTACACAGGGTAAAGGTAGCCAACGCCAAGAGAGCCTTCCTGAAGGCTTCTCTCAAGCTTCAAGCCGCTCGTGACGACAAGCTCGTTGAGGTGGCGGTCCGGGTCATCGGTGAGCAGAAGTGGACCCGGAAGGTCCTCCCGGAGAGCAAGGTGGAGAAGTGGCTCGACAAGCTCGCAGAGAAGCACGGTGGATACGAGGCCCTGGACGTTCTGACCCGGGACGCATAGGAGGAGGAGACAATGACTCACGAGGAGTTTCAGAACTGGCTCGAGTTCACGAAGTCGAGTGAGACGCAGTGGATTGTGGACGTGGTGACCTTCGTCAACAGGGGTGAGATTCTGGTCTACCGGGGAGGGGTTGATGGGATATACCTTCTCTGCCAGCCGGACGGGACAGCCACCATCGGGACCTATGAAGGAGCGATGCCCCACATCGGGGAGGCCGTCTTGCGGCCGGGATTCTCCCGCAACGTGAGCATCGATGCCCTCGGAGCCCTCCTGGCCGTCTACAAGAGGGTAGGGATTGGGAACCAGGACCTGATGGACCTCCGGGAGCGGATGGACTGGGCCACCCGGACCTACAAGAGGAGCCGCTGATGGTAGACCTCAAGAAGCTCCGCAGCGCAAGGTTCTCACTCGGTAGGCTCGTGGCGACTCCCGGTGCACTCGAGGCCCTCAAGCGGACGCAGACGGTGACGGGACATATTCTGTACCGGCACTCGACCGGGGACTGGGGTGACGTCTGCGAGGCGGACAAGCGGGAGAACGAGTTGAGTCTCAAGGAGGGCTTCCGGATTCTCTCCGCCTACACCCTCCGGGACGGGACCAAGATATGGGTCATCACAGAAGCGGACAGGAGCTCAACCTGTATCCTGCTCCCTTCTGAATACTAGGAGGAGGAGAAGATGATAACCGCAACTGTAAGCAAGCGTGTCGCTAGGCTCTTGGAGTGGCTTCGGAAGTCTTGCGGGAACTTGGGCTATGAGACGTCCTACCACGTGGCCCCGGGGTACTCGTGGACCACGGACGGGTTTCAGGCTCACATCGTCATCGGGAAGCTCTTGTTGCCGGAAGGGAACTGGCACGCCCACAAGGTGGAGTCCGGGGCCAACTTGTTTGCCGAGGCGGAAGACACGCCGCCTCCTTTTACAAAGTGCGTCCCGACAGACCGCCCATCATACGAGGGGAACTATGACGCCAAGCGGCTCATCGCCGCGTTGTCCCTGATAGAGGGAGCCGCGTTCATCGAGGCCCACGCCAAGGGCCCGCTCCTCATCGGAGGGCAGACGAAAGACGGGGACCACGTGACCGCCTACTTGATGCCAACAACTAGGTTCGCCCGGAAGCCCTACAAGCCGGTTCAAGAGGAGGCCCGAGATGTCGTGGACAAATGACGGTGTTCCCGAGCGCAGGATTGACCCTCCGACCAGGCCGGAAGCCCGCTGTCACTGCGGCCATCTTCTTTCCGACCACGCCGCCTGGGGGACCGCCTGGTGTACCGTTGACGGTTGCGACTGTATGGAGTTTGACGAGTACACGGAGGAGGAGGAGATGTGGGAAGGGGCTGACGCCAAGTGCGATGAGAGGAGGGGAACGTGAGTAGCCTACCGGTTGAGGAGCGACTCGAGGAATGTCCCGTGTTATCGTGGTATTCAAGTAGAGGAGGACAAGATGAAGACGCTGGCTGAGGAGAAGCAACTCGAGAAGGTCCGGCAGGAACTCGTGGAGGCCCGCCGGGAGTTGCGTGACGCCTACGATGACAACGCCGCCCTGAACCGGGACAAGACCGCCCTGGAGTCCCTTCGGAGAGCACTCAAGGAGGTGCTGTAATGGACGTTGAGGAGAGGCTGTATCAGAGGGAGTTGGATGACGCCCGGGAGGAGCACGCCCGGGAGATGGAGGCGGAAGGCCGGAACATCACTTGCCCCGTCTGCTCCGGGAAGGGCCGGATTGATTGCGAGGTGTGCCCGGTGTGCCTCGGGGAGGGCTTCCTGACCCAACAGGACGTGGACAACATCGAGGCCCTCAACGAGAAGACGGGAAGGGTAGCTGACCTGTTGGAGGCCGGGGAGGTCGCAGAAGCCGCCAAGCTCCTCTCCGAGATTTCAACTCCCTTGAGCGGAGTTATGAAGGCGATTCTGATGATGGGGGAGGGTGTCGTATGGCAACCGCAGAAGTGAAGGAAGTAAAACTGACCGAGGCCGGGAAGGTATGGGCCACGGTCCGAGTCGTGCTTACAGAGGAGGAGACGGCTCAACACGTCAACCTTGAGGTGAGCTCCTCCCGGACCGCCCACCGGGTCCGGGCCGCAGCGGGAAGGGCCCTCAAGGAGGCCGGGATAGCCCTCCGAAAGGGGAGGATATATCAGTGTACCGGAGGAGCCGGGAGCCTACTCGAGTATGACTATGTTGTGGGGACGTACCAATGACCGGACCCGGGCCTGTTCTTTCAGCACGGCAGACAGCGGACCTCTTCAAGAGGGTCCAGAACGGGGAGGCCGTGAAAGCCCTGGCAAGGGAAGTCGGTGTCTCCCACACCACCATCCTCCGCTCTTTCAGCCGGTATGGGCACAGAAGGAACCGCTGGAAGGAACCGGAGGTGGCCCTGGTCGGACCGTGGAAAAAAGTAACCGAAAAGTAACCGTTTTGCTATTTACTTTCCGGCCCGGGGTCGCTATACTAGGGCAGGATAAGGAAAGGGGAGGTCAAGATGACGAAAACAGCAGAGAACACCGGAGCCTACCTGAACGAGCTCGGACCGAACAAGATTCACCACTTCATCGGCGCAGCCAACTTCTGCCTCCGGACGTCCGAGGCCGGTGGGGTTGAGGCGGCAAAGCTCCTCCTCACCATCGCCTCCACGCTCACGGACCCGGCCCTGACCGAGGCTTACAAGGTCAAGCTCGTTATCTCCACGGTCAAGGCTTTCGCCGGGACCCTTCCGCTCAACCTGGCCCTCCGGTATCCGGACGTCTTCGGATTCATCAAGACGGCGCAGGGGAGGTAGGAATGACCTACGAGGAGATGGAATCAAAGCTCGAGAAGGAAAAGAAGGAGGCCACTGAAAAGGAGGTAGCAGAACAGACCCGCCGGAACGCTGTGCTCAAGGCTTGGCTGGAGCGGGAGGGGTTCACGGAGAAGGACGGCTGGACGATAGCACCGATTCAGAACGATTGCGGTGTCCGCCTCTCCTCCGGGGAGAAGGCCCTCCATATCCTCCTGTCGGGAGACGGGAAGGATGATGTGTATGTGTATCGGAAAGACGGGTGGGCCCCGCGTCAGGTCCACAACTGGCGTGAGGTGTTCTACCTCTTGAAAACCTGGAACTAGGAGGGACCGATGAGTGAGTTTGCGTTTGTCAAGGCCACGAAGTACGGTGGCAAGGTCCGGATGAGCATCGCTGGACCCTCCGGGAGCGGAAAGACGTTCACCGCCCTGTGTATCGCACAGGCCCTCGGAGCCCGAGTTGCGGTGATTGACTCGGAGAGAGGGACCGCACGGAAGTATGCCGACAGGTTCACCTTTGACGTGTTGGAGCTCACGCCTCCCTACTCGGTGGACCGCTACATCGCCGCAATCGAGGCGGCAAAGGGGTATGACGTCCTGGTCGTGGACTCCCTCTCTCACGCCTGGGCCGGACCGGGAGGTGTCCTCGAGTTTGTAGACAACCGGGCCGCAGCGTACCACGGGAGCACTTTCGGAGCCTGGGCGGACGGGACCAAGCTCCAGAACAAGCTCGTGGACAAGCTCCTCTCGGCAGACCAACACCTGATTGTCACTCTCCGCTCCAAGGTCACTTACACTCCGGACAAGGACGAAAAGACCGGGAAGACGGTTGTCCGGAAGTTGGGAGTACAGCCCATCCAGAGGGACGGGTTGGAGTACGAGTTTGACGTCAAGAGCAACCTCCTCCTCCCGGACCACGTTTTGGTCATCGAGGAGACACGTTGCCCCGGGCTGGACGGCAAGATGTTCGAGAAGCCGGACGGGACAGAGATTGCCGCAATCCTCCTGGACTGGCTTTCCGGGGAGTCGAGGCCCGAGCCTACGCCGTGGTACAAGGACCCTGTGATGGTCAAGAAGTTTGAGGACAAGGCCAAGACGTCCCTTCCCGAGGCCCTCTGGAAGTTTGGCCTGACCTCTCCGGAGGAGTGGAAGGGGACCGCACAGGAGCTTCTTTCAGCGGTCACGGCAAAGGTCCCGGAAGGGAAGCACTGGGGAACCGTTGACGCCATCACGAAGGCCGTTGCGCTCGTGCTCGGGGAGCCGGTGGACCTTGCGGCCGCAGAACTCGGTGGGGTCATCGAGCAGTTTGAGGAGACTCCCGCTGACTTCATCCGGGACGTCTTGGACAGCAGAGGGTAGGAGTAAAGTCCCCGGGCCCGCGCCCGGGGACCATCCCACAGGAGGAGAGATGGACTCAACAGTTGAGGAGTTGCTGGACGCGCTGGCTGAAACAGAGGCCCTCCGGGACAAGCTCCGCCTTGAGAGAGCGGAGGCAGAGGAGATTGCGATGAGGCCGGTCCGGAAGGCTCTTGACGACATCGAGGCGGAGTACAAGCCCAATGAGGACCTTGCCAACGACACGATTGCCGACATCAAGAAAAGCATCGAGGCAGCGGTGTTGGCCGGGAAGTCCTCCAAGAAGGGCAAGCACAAGACGGCTGTGTACTTCTCCGGACGGGTGACCTGGGAGACCAAGCCCCTCGAGGGGCTTGCCGCCATCTACCCGGAGCTCAACAAGTTCAAGAAGGTCGGGGCACCGTATGTGGTGATTCAGAACGCCAAGGGAGGGGAATGATGGGAGAGCTCATCCGCTATGTATCAACCTGGGGAGGGAGGCCAATGAACCTCCTGGACCTGTTCATCCTCATCGCCGGGATGGTCGTTGGAATCGTTTTCTTGGACCTCCTCGTGGCCCTCATCGAAAGCATCAAGGGCCTTCTGTAATGAACTCTCCGAAAGAGCCCATCCCACAGGAGCTACTCGAGCGGGTCATCAATGCTCAAGTAGGCTCCGAGCTCACAAGGGCCCTCGAGGAGGTCAAGAGGTTCATCGCCCACCGGGACGGTCCGATGGTCAACCCGGTCTGCCTGCGGTTCTCAACAACGAAAGAGGTTGCCGAGTGCCTGGACCGGGTTCAAGCCGCTCTTGACGCCGGGTTGCTCCACGGAGCGGAGGGGCTGGCCGCGCTAGACTACAGGGACAAGCTCCTGTATGAGCTCGAGCGGAGACGGGAAAAGGCTGATTGGGAGGCCCTGATGGAGCGGCAAAAGAACTCCGGGACCGGTCCGGGAGCGGTCACGGTTGAGTGGAGGAGGATGGATGACTAGCAGCCCAAAGATAGGGAGGCGGGGAGACGCAATCCTGTTCATTTGGGAAAGGGAAGGACTCGAGGCGGGGCTTGACTACTTCTATGAGGGCCACGGAGAGATAACTGCCGAGGTCACAGTCAAGAAAAACACGCCGCCGGACCCGGGCCTCCTACACTGTGCGAGGCTCAACCTGATGTCGTCACAGTCCCGGTCATCTCTAGGGAAAGCCCTCGGGAGTCGCTACAAGGAGATGGACTGGCCCGGCCTACTCGAGCAAATGTGCTACATCGCCGTCCAAGTCTACCGGGAAGGCGCACCGACCATAGACTTGAGGACGGTTGACCCGTATGAAAAACCGCGCTGGCTCCTGTATCCCTATGTGGAGACGGGAGGCCCCACCATCCTCTTTGCGGAGGGAGGGACGGGAAAGAGCACGTTGGCCCTGTGGATGGGAGTCAATGTTGCCCTCGGGTCCCGGGACCTCCGGGGAGGAGTCACGGAGAGCAAGCCGGTCCTGTACCTGGACTATGAGACAACGCCCGAGATTCACGCAGAGAGGTTCGGGGCCATCTGCGCCGGGTTGGGGGTTGAGAAGGAAGGAAGACCTCCGCTGTACTATCGAAAGATGATGACGTCCCTTCCTCAATCCGCCGCCATCATCCGGAAAGAGATTGACCGGCTGGGGGCCGGGTTGGTCATCGTGGACAGCCTGGGAGCCGCCGGGGACGGGCCTCCGGAGGAGGCGGCAACGGTCATCCCTCTTTTCACCGCCATCAACCGGCTCGAGGTCCCTACTCTGTGCGTCCACCACAAGCGGAAGGGGACCGGGAAAGAGAATGCCCGGGACCGGCTCTTTGGGTCCGTGTACTACGCCAACGCCGCCCGCATCGTTTGGGACTGTGAGGGAGTCGTTGACCCGGTTCTTGATAAGGTGACCCTCGGGCTCACCAACGTCAAAATCAACAACGGGAAGCCGCTCCCCAAACACGCCCTCGAGCTTCTGTATGTGAACAGGAATGACCGCCTCGAGAGCGTCACCATCAAGAAGGTGGACCTGATGAAGGTTGAGGACCTGGCTCGGAAGGCTCCTATGCGGGACCGTATCATTTCAGAGTTGTCGGGAGGGGCCAAGTCCATAGGGGAACTCGTTGAGAGCCTTGATGCGGAGGAGACAAGCGTAAAGGCAAGGATAACCGAGTTGCGCCGCCGGGGAGAGGTGGTGAACTTGGCAGACCACACGTGGGGCCTCGTGTCCCGAGAGGAGGAGTAGAATGGAATACCTGGTTATGAAGCGAGGAGCCCAGTTCGTTGCCACCGTCGCGCACACAAGCATCAACGCGGCCAAGGCGGAGGCCATTCGGTTGTGCAAAAAGGAGGGCAAACCGTTCGTTATCGCTATGCTCGTGGACGAGGTTCGCCCAGGTGACCCAGTGGTTACGTCCCTGCTCAACGACGATGACCCACCGGCCAATGATTGCTAAGTTAACCCTGGTCTTTTTCTTGGTTTGGCCACCCGTGGTCAAGTTCACCACGCACGTTCCCCTGGTGAGTGCTCCACCGGCGCCGGTGGTTGGTGACGCCACCTGGTATGGCATTAACTCCAAACCGTCAAGGTCACGAGATGGCAAGTGGTTCAACCCACTGGGAATGACGTGTGCGGTTGACGCTCGAAAGTGGGGAACCGAGGCCGGGGCCTGGTACCAGGTATGTCGCCCAAACCACTCCCAGTACGAAGGCTGTGTTGTGGTGCAGGTGACGGACACTGGGTACCTGGAGCAAGAAAAGGTACTGGTAGACCTTGCTCGGGGGGCCTTTAAGCTGTTGGCTCCACTGGGACAAGGACGTCAAAAGGTATACGTGAGGAGGATTAAGTGAACCTGCCGACATTGTGGTTAAAGTTCCTGTTCGTCTTGCTCGTGGCGGTGATTTGCCCGCCCATCGTGTTCGGGGTACTGGCTGCCGTGCTCGAGGCCGGTAAGCTGTGCGCCAAGGAAGTGAAGGCAGTTCTATGCGGCCCCACCTGGAAAGACCGTTCTATGGCCTTCTACCGGCTGTTGATTTTGGTCGTCGTGGTACCCTTCATTCTCCTGACCGTGGCGATGGTTCTCCGCGGGGCCGCTGCCATAGTGGGGAGCAAGGGATGAACACGGAAAGAAAGGTGTTTGTAGCCCTGGTACTGCTCGTGTTTGGTTCCCTGTTGCGGCTAGTCGTTGCTTGCACGGGGCCAGAGGTAACGCCAACAGAGGTCGCTCCTACAGCGACCGTGGCCACCTGTGACCCCCTGGGAACCCGTGTTGCTCAGATGGAGGCTACCGTTGTGGTTTGGGAGACGGTGATGCCGGAGGTGATGCAAACCGCCGCCGCTCTCTACGAGTGGTCACTGACTCCGACTCCGGGAGCCTGTCCGCCTACTCCAACGCCCGGAGGGGAGGGCTGTCCTCCTACTCCAACGCCCACTCCGGTCCTTTGCCAGCGGTGTCTCTCTGACGCCGATTGCGGGCCCGGGTTCATCTGTAAGGTCTGCGCGACTTGCTATCAGCTTTGCGTCCGGGTTATAAGTCCCAACGGGGACTGTAACAACTGCCTGAACGCCGGACCCATCAAATGAACTCAATCGCCAGCCTGTTCCTGGGCAACCCGGCTTGGCTCCGGGACACGCTCCAGTTAGCCTTCCTTGTGGGGATTGCGTTTGAGATTGGAAGGAACGTCCCGGGCCTTCTGTGGAGGGTCCTATCAACAATCGGAAGGGAGTTGGCTCGATGGATGACAAAGTGAAGAAGCTCCTCGTGGACGTCGATGGGGTCATAGGGGATATGATTGTCCCCATCCTCTATGACTTCAACAAGCGGACCGGAAGGAACGTCCTCAAGAGCAGCATCCACCGGTATGACTACAAGGACGGGGCAATTGACGTTCACGAGGAGGTCCTGCGGCTCCAAGCCCGTCCGGAGAATATGAGCCGTGTCCCGCTCGTTGACGGAGCGAAAGAGGCACTGGCGGCCCTCAAGAAGCTCTACGCCATCACCATCGTGACCGCAAGACCTCCGGAACTCGAGGCGGCAACTCGGTTCTGGCTGTTGAACCACGACATACGCCTACCGCTCGTGTTCAATCGCCGGAAGTGGGAGATGAGGGGGGACTTCCTGGTGGATGACTCTCCGAGCATCGCCCGAAAATGGGCTGAAACGGGCCGGACGGCACTTCTGTTCGCGCAACCGTGGAACTCCTCCGGGGACCTCCTCCTACACATCAGGAGGGTCCACGGATGGGCCGCTGTTAGAAGTTACCTCGAGAGGAGGGCTCAATGACCGACTGGATGAACTTGGCATACCTCCTGGGAACCGAGGAGGGAGGGAAGGAACTCCGAAGCGTCCTGACGGACCTCGGGGACTCGGACCGCCTCCTACACCAAATGGGATACGTCCTTTGGGAACTCCGGGAAGCAACTATGCCCTGGTTGAGAAGGGTTGCCCCGGGCAACATCGTCAAGCGACTTGACGACATCTTGAGCTCCGCCGTGAGGCAAGCCCGCCGCAATGAGGACTCCCTTGCCTCCAAGGACACCTACCTGGGGATGCTCCTCCGGAGCCTACCCGACAACCTGTTCTACGGGCACGTGGGGCCGTTGTTCATAGTCGACAAGGACCTTTCTGGCCGACACGTGGTAACGGGAAGGACGCCGGAGGAGGTCCTGGAAAAGGAGGAGGATAGCAATGATTGTTGATACACAGTACCTTTCGAGGTTCCGCCATCCCGGGACCAAGAGGGGAGTCCACTGGACTCCCATCGTCAACCACCACAACATTGACCTGTGGGCTGACCGGGCCTCGGAGATGGGGATGGGGTGGGCCCTCGTTATGGACAACGGGCAAGTGGGAGGGGACGGGAAGACCTCGAGCACGGACCTATGCGTGGCCCTCCTCCGCCGGGGAATCGAGCCGGTTGTCCGCGTCTACCGGGGAGAGCCCAACCCGGGGCTGTTGAGCGTGGACGAAAAGAGGGCAATCACGGCCCTCGTCAACCAAGGGGTTGAATACTTCTCTCTCAACTGCGAGCCCAACCTCCCGGTGGAGTGGAAGGCCGGGGAGTGGCAGAAGGGAGGCCGTCCCGAGTTGGTGATGGACGGGTGGGTCCGGGACGCCTTGTTTGTGTCGAGTGTCGGAGGGGTCCCGGGGTATCCTCCTCTTGCGCCCTGCTCACATCATCCGGAGTCCGGGTCCATACCCTGGAACATCAGGGCCATCAACTACCTCCGGAAGATGTACCCTGACGAGGTGAAACAACTCATCGCGCAGAGGTTGTTTGCCGCAACGCACGACTACTCCTCCAACCACTTTTACCGGACGGCTCAAGGGGTTTGGCACTTTGAGTACCCGTATGACCCGATAGCCATTGAGAAAAAGAGAGGGACCTTCCTTCAGGACGACAACAGCATCAACGGCTGGCGGGCCTTTGACCACCTGTTCTCCGAGGCTTTCGGGGTCCACATTCCCATCATCGGGACCGAGGGAGGGATTGTAGCCAAGGGAGGATTCTTTCAGGAGGATACAGACTATCCGGGGTATGACGACAACTCTATGGCCGAAGCGGTTGTGGCGATGTATGACTACATCGAGGAGGAGACGCCGCCCAACTACTTTGGCCTGTGCTCGTGGATACTCGTCAACCGGGAAAATGGGGGCCACGATGAGAACTGGGAGAAGGCCGCGTGGTACAAGCCCGGGAAGGTCCTTCCGGTAGTGAAGGCCCTCGTGGAGCATCAGCAGAAGCCTACTCCCAAGCCGACCAAGATTGACCCGGAAGGGGTGGCCTGGGACCTCCTCGGGATAGCCCGCAACCCCAAGGCCGCTCTGTACAGGACCGCCAAAGCCGCCAAGCTAGGAGCCCCGAGGACACCGGAGAGGGAGGTCATCATCGGTGACCGCACGTTCATCTTTCAGGTCTTCTCCCTTGGATACGCCTACTGCGAAAAGGGAGACTGGAACAACGTCTTGACCGGGAGCCTCCCTTGATACTCTGCGAGGTCTGCCACAAGAGGGAGGCCGTGGACCCGCACCACATCGTCCCGAAGGGCCGCACGAGCAAAAAGACCCGGGCTGTACGGGCCCCGTGGTGTGAGGACCGGCGCAACAAGGTCCTGCTTTGCCGGGAATGCCACAACAAAGCCCACACGCTCCCGGGGAGAGTCTGCCTGGTACACCTGATGGCGAAAGCCTACCCGAGTTGGAACTACAACGAGCCTCCCTGGGCGGAGTACCTGGCGATGGAGCCGGACCTGGATTGGTACTCGGAGCACCGAGGTAGCGAAAAAGTAACCAAAAAGTAACCATTTTGTTATTTACTTTCCCTCCGTTTCCCGCTATAATAGGGCCATAAGGGTTGAGCGGGGGACAAGCCCGCCAGGCCCAAGCCCAAGCCAAGGAGAGACAAATGTTCACCAAGAGCCAGCTAGAAGCCATCGCCGCCGCCAAGTCCATCAGCCGCGCCCTCTCGAACGTCATCTACAACCCCACCCACGACAAGTACACGTTCGCTTGCGGGGCCGCCCTGGTCACCGTTTCCACCAAGGCCGTTCTGGAAAAGGGCCTTCGCCACAGCTACTACTCCGTCCGCGTCACCTTCAATGAGTGCGAGCCGCCCGCCGCTGTGTTTCTCGCCCGCTCCACCACCATGGCCGCCTCCCTCATCATGCAGAACGCCCTCCACATGGGCGAGGACGACGCCGACACCCTGGCCATCCTGTTCGTGGCCACAGAGGAGGACTAGAAGGCGAAACCCCCGAAAGGGGGTCTGTCGGGACTGGCCGCCCGACACTGATGAGCCAGGCCACACGGAGGAAAGAAATGGACAAGCTATCACCCAATGAAGCCTACAAACTGGCCCTCTCGGTAATAGAATCCGCCGCCGAATTTGGTGAGGCGACCGCCAGGGTTGATGAGGCGCCAGCCCCCATCACCGTGACACGCAACAAGGACACATCCGAGTACACCGTCTACTACGACCACGAAGGAACCGAGCGCAAGGTTGTCTGCTGTGATGGCCGTTACGCCCTGGCGCTTCTCATGGAGATTCTGGCGGGCCTGTTGCCGACCGAGGCCCTGGCCGCGGTGGCGGGCGGCGGCGGGGGCATATACCAGGACCAGTTCACCAACCTAGCGGCGGCCTGGCCGGCCTACCAGGGGTGGGGCCTCATATCACCAGGCGCTGAACTAGACTAAGGGGGGAGAAGCGCTAGACCTACCGCTGGCGGTAGATGAACAAGTTGTAATAGTCTACCGCCAGCCACATATGAACATGAACGAACTGTAATAAGCGGCAAGGGGGCACGTTCATCTGATTTTAATCTCGGCGTGCTATGATGGGGTACCACTTTATGAAGGGGGCTATTAATGGCAAGGCTGAGGCACGAACACTTGGACTTTGAGACGGCGGAGAACGTGCTGCGCGGGCGGGCGGACGTTGGGCTGGGCCTGAACACTACCCTGCGGCGCACCGAACGCCCAGGGAGTGGGCCAATCGCAGTACGGCTCTACTCGACGGACGTTGTCACTTTCCTGGAGAACGGCGACATAATCCTCAACGCTGGCGGGTATCGGACGACCACGACCAAAGACAGAATTAACCGCGTGCTGCCTTTGGGCTGGCGGGTCTACTCCAAGGACTTGGACTGGTACGTCCACACCCCAGCGGGCGTGTTCGAGTTCTACGACGGCATGCACTTCACTGGCTCCAGGGCGGTGAACGGCTAGTGCCAGAGACGCCAGGGGGCCGCCAGGCCCCCTGGCCCTATCATAGCAACACGGAGTCCGACTAATGCTCCTGGCCCTACTGCTGCTCTTCATTGTCACCAGCATAACGCACCAGAACAAACGGCGGCGGTAACAATGGGTTATGACTGTCCACGGGTGCAAATAATCTCTGAAGTACCAGGCCGCCGCACCATTCACGCAACTTACAGACTGTGGCCGTGGGACGAGGCTTGGTGGGCGGGCGCGGTTGTGGCCGCGATTGAGCAAGTCCTGGACGCCTTCAATTTTCACCTGCTAGTGTACGTCAACGACCAGGGCGAGGCCGACGTGGTGGCCCGCCACCCGCCCTCCGCTCACGCCCTGGCCGCCCGCTGGAAGGTTTACAGCAGGAAGGCCATCCGCGCTCATGAAGAACTTGTGGCCGCCCTGGCCATTGACCCCGATGGTGTCACAGGCCCCGCCCACGACATTGCCATGGCCCTGGTCGCCCGCGACGTCGTCGAGAGCCTGGCCAATGAGAAGGTTCGCTCCGTCATCGCCGCCTACCAGGCCGTTCGGTTCACCCGCTCGCTCTACTCGGTTTACAGGTAAGGGGGGCAAAATGGAACAGTACGCCGAACTCCGCCAGGCGCTCCAGGTGATGGTAGGCAACGACCCCGACAGGGTTCGCGAACTGAACGGAATCGGGTTCAACGCCTACGACAGCGACTTTGGCCACAAGATGGCCGACCTGGCCAGCTTCACGCCCCGCCAGGCCCGCGCCACTTGGAAGATGCTTGCCAAGTACCGTGAACAACTGGCCAGCGCCGGAGTGGACTACGCCGCCATTCCAGAGCCAACCGTTCCCGATGAGCAGAACCCCAATTCCCTGACATGGGACGGGGCCGCCGTCATCCTGGCCAGCCGTTACAGCCCCGCTCTTGTGGCCGCCATTCGTGAGCTACCCCGCTCAGGCCGGAAGTGGACGGGCCAGGTTTGGCGTATCGTCCCCGACGCCGAGAGCGTCCCCGCCCTACTGGCCCTGGCCGAGCGGTTCGAGTTCGCCGTGAGCGCCCAAGCCCGCGAGGCCATGGAACAGGCCCGCGCCACAAAGGCCGCGACCAGGGCATTGAGTGAGGCCGCCGCCCCGACGCTCGACATTCCCGCCATCCCCGAAACGAAACTTGGGGGCCAGCTACGCCCCTTCCAGGCCGCCGGAGTGCAGTACTGTTTGGAGGCCCAAAGAACCTTCATCTGCGACGAAATGGGCCTGGGGAAGACAGTGGAGGCCCTGGCCACACTGGCCGCCGCCGACGCCTTCCCTGCTATCATCATCTGCCCCGCTTCCCTGAAACTGAATTGGGAGCGTGAGGCCCACAAGTGGCTCCCCACCAAGTCCGTAGCCGTTTGGAACGGGGGAGTGAACCCCATGGCCGACGTCGTCATCATCAACTACGACATACTTTCCAAGATGGTGAACCTGGTCGAGGGGAAGGCCGTTCGCCGCGAGGACATAACCCCCAAGGCCGTAGTGATGGACGAAAGCCACTACGCCAAGAACTACAAGGCCCAAAGAACCATGTACTGTAAAGCTATCGCCCACAAAGTCCCGCTCCGCCTGGCGCTCACCGGAACACCTGTCCTGAACCGCCCCCACGAACTTATCAGCCAGCTACAGATACTCGGCCGCCTGGACGACTTTGGGGGGTTCTGGACATTTGCCAAGCGCTACTGCGACGCGAAGCAGGGTTCCTGGGGATGGGACTTTTCGGGCGCCGCCAACCTGGCCGAACTGAACGACAAGCTCCGCTCCACCTGTTACGTGCGCCGCCAAAAGGCAGACGTCCTCAAGGAACTTCCCGCCAAGCAGCGGACTGACCTGACCGTCCCGATTGACAACCGCCCGGAGTATGAGCGGGCCGTGGCGGACTTCCTTGAGTGGGTCCGGGAGTCCTATGGGAAAGACGCGTGGGCCAACGCTATGAAGGCCGAGCAGTTGGTCAAGATAGAACGGCTCAAGCAGTTGTGCGCTCGAGGCAAGCTGACCGCCGCTCTGGACTGGATTGAGTCCTTCCTTGAGACAGAGCAGAAGTTGGTGGTGTTCGGAGTCCACCAGGACGTCCTTGAGGCCGTTGCCAAGAGGTTCGGAGTAAAGGCCATCACCGGGGAGACGCCGGTCAAGGCCCGCCAAGAGGCAGTAGAGGCTTTTCAGCGTGACCCAACCGTCCGGCTGATTGTCCTGAATATGAAGGTGGGTGGACTCGGGCTCACGCTGACAGCCGCCTCCAACGTGGTCTTCCTTGAGCAGGGATGGAACCCCGCTGAACACGACCAGGCGGAAGACCGGTGCCATAGAATCGGGCAGACCTCCTCGGTCAACGCCTGGTACTTGCTGGCCGACAACACGATTGACACCGCCATTTACGAGCTCATCGCCGCCAAGCGGACCGTAGTCACCGCCGCCACGGAGGGGACCGGGACTGTTGAGGACGGTATGATGAGAGAGATAGTCAACACTCTGGAAAGGGGATAGTGAAAATGGTAAAGTCCGAACAACTGCCCGCCGGGACCCGGCTGTGCCACCGGGACTCCGGGGAGTGGGCCCTCGAGTCCGAGGCAACCGGGACCGTCTTGTTCTCCGGGTCCACGATGGATGAGGTGCTCGGGAAGGCTTTTGACAACGGTGTGAGCCGGGAGGAGAGAGCGATGGACGCGCTCAAACAGGCCCGGGGTGTCCTGGTGCTGTTCCGGGATGACGCTGGCCTCTGGACGGTAGGACGCCCGGACACGGTTGACCTCACGTGGTCAACTGGAATCGGAAGGCCGGACGGGACCTGGGTTGAGACGGTGTATGACCTCGTGGAACTCCTCTGTGACCGCACCATACGGGAACGCCTGACGGGGACAAAATTGTAACCAAAAAGTAACCGTTTTGTTATTTACTTTCCCTCCGTTTCCTGCTATAATAGGGCAGGATAGGATTAGGACAAGCCCGGGCCAGCCGAAAGGCCCACTACTCTCCAAGGAGGTTCCTGTGAACAACCTGACAAGCCTGGTCCACTCGATTCAGCGGCTCATCGCCGCCACCAATTGCCTCCCTTGCTCCACCTACGCCTCCCTCCCGGACCCTCGGACCGGGGAGCCCATCGAGGTCATCATCACTCACGAGGCCCATCACCCCGCCGGTTGCGAGTGGTACTCCGCCGAGGGTCGCCGCCCCAACAGGAGCCGGTTTGACTTCATCAACAAAGGTGACGAGCGTCATATCCTCGAGCACGTCATCGAGTTTGTCCTTGAGGTCAGCCCGGAGTATTCCTGGGTCATCCGCCGGGATTGCGCCAACCCGGCCTACCCGGTAACAACAGGAGGTGTAGCGTGACTCCGAGGGAGCTTGAGGTGCTTTTCAACGAGCAGATGGCGGAAGACGCCGCAGCCTTCCGGGAGTCTCCGGACTTCGACAAGATGCTGGCGGCAGATGAGGAAAAGCTCCGGACCTGGGCCGATGAGTTGGCCGGGCCGGAAGACACTTGGGAGGATGAAGATGAGTAGAGTCAAGGAGGTCCTGCTCCGGAAGTATCAGCAAGAGGTCATCCGACTTCTCACCTGTAAGGACCCTTTCCGGGAGGGCTTTTCCCGGTCCTCATACGTCCTTGAGCAAGCCGCAAGGGAACTCGGGGTCACGGAGAAGGACATCAGGGACCCGTTTGGGAACCCTCCCGAGGAGGTCCCCGAATGAGCAAGGTTCCCATCTACGCCGGGACGCCACCAAAGGTTGTCGGGACCGTAGAGGATGGCGTGTTCACCAAACCCGTAAAGTCCAAGAAGCACCTCCTCCGGAGCCCGCTGTCGTGGGCCCTCGATGAGACGTCCCTCCAAGAGGTTGAGAACGCAGGAGGGAAAGAGGTCCGGCTGATGGACGCCGACTCGGGCAACTGCTACATCGCCGCCGTCTCCACTATCCGGGAGAAGGGCTTTCAGCTTGACCGGGGCTTCGGGAAGCAGATTGCCCTCGGACTCTCTCACTGGCGGGCCGTCCCGGTCAGGAGCCTCAAGTGAAGATTATGAGTGCCACGGACGTATCCGGAGCCAAGTGGATGACGCTGGGGTTCATCAAGGGCTTCTCCCCGGAGGAGGCCGTCCGCCACGCCCTCCAAGAGTTCAAGAAAAGGTACGGGACGGTGCCCTCCTGGGTCATCATCCCGTACCCTATGTTTGCCGAACTAGTTGAGGACCTGATTGAGAATCCCCGAGCCTTCCTGATTGCCGCCAACGCCCTCCTCTATGGAGGAGCCTACGTTGGGTGGGCCCCGCAACACACGGACGTCGTGCTGGCGGGCCCTCTTACAGTGGCTCTTTCGATGGGCTGACCCCGGCGGCAGTGGGCTTTTTCTTCAACACGAAAGTGTACCATAGTTGCGAAAGGACCCAGGCCACGGTGGGCCAGAGTTGCTCCACCCAGGCCGGGATGGGGACGTTCAGCGACAGGAGGTAGTTGGCCCCGATACAGACCGCCCCGGCGCAGACCACCGACAGGACCAACGCCGCCTTGTCTTTCACCTTCGGGAAGACCGCCTTGATGGCCTGTACAAAGTAGGAGGCGATGATGGCAAGCGCAGGGAAGGACGCCAGCCACAGTAGGACTTCGGCCAATGGTGCTATGTTCATTTCAGTTGCTCCTTTCCTTCTTTATGCGATATGCGACAACCCTCCGGATGAAGGTGTCGTACTTCCGGGTCACAACGGTTCTTTCCAGCTTTCCCTCCTTGAACATCAGCATTACCCTCCGCCTCACGGTGTCGGGTGAGGACCCGTCCCCTCGAGCCTTCGCCGCCTTTACAAGCTCTGAAAGGGTGAACGCCTCGGGGTCATTATCCCACTGCGGGGTAATCACGTCAAGAATCTCGTTGAGCAAAGCGGTCCGGGTCACGTCCATCGTCACTGAATCTTCCAAGGGTCCCTCTCTTTCGGAAAGTATCTGCGTGCTCTGAATGTCCAGCCGTCTTCCGTTACCGTGAAAAGTATCCCCCCGAGCGGTTCAACATCCTCCGCCACTCCGAGCCGGAACCCGAAGTCAGACGTCCACTGCCAAGGAGGAGTAAAGAACACCCGGGGATGAGTGGCGTCCCCTGAATCCCCGTAGTGGTGAACGTGAGCAAACACCGAGACGTCCGGGATGGTGTACCCGCGCTTGGCGCACTCGAACATCACGATTGCGCTCTCCCGGGCCAGGGCCGGTTGCTGTGTCCAGGGCCGGAACCCCTTTGTGTGAGGGTGATGCCGGAAGGAAAAGTGTGTCCCGTAGACTAGGAGAGGGAGCCACCACCAGGAGGAGGTCCCGCTGTCCGGGTCCGGCTCCGCTCCGCTGGCCCGGGCAACAAGCTCCTCGAGAGCCCCCATCCCGCCGGTATGAGCCGCCGTCCCCCGGATTATGAAGTGCCTGTCGCAGACCTCGAGGGCCGGTTGAATCACCTTGAGCCCAAGCTCGATGATGTCCGGGTCGTGGACCGAGATGAGCCCCGCCGGGTTGCGGTAATTCTTATCAACCAGGTCCCCGAGAAAAACCGCAATGACCTCCGCATCAAGGGACGCCTTCGTGTTCCCGACATTCCCCCAAAAGTCAAGCCAGTTGTTCCAGGACCTCACTTGAGCCGGGGATGGCTTTGTTACTCCTCCGCCTTCCCGTTCATACTCGGGAGGACACAGGCCAACGAGGGAGTTTGCGTGTTGGTCCCCTGACGTCACTATAAGTTTGACCTTCTTCATTTCAGGAAGGTAACCTTCGCCGCCAGGAGCCCGATGAGGCCCCACTCGATGACCTTTTGCATAACCGACCAAACCCGGCCCCAGTTGGTCTTGTCCCCCTCCTCCGCCACTCCGAGCTTCCCCAACTCCACGTCGTGCTTGGTCAGCCGCTCCTCGTGCTTGTTCACGCACTCGTGGACCCACTCGAGCCTACCGTTGAACGCATCCAGCTTCACGCCCAGGGCCGCAACATCACTCCGGATGGCCCCGAGCCCGCCGTTGGTGATTGCGCCTACCTGTCGTGAAAGTCCTTCTATTGCCTCAAGAATCTCTTTCTGTGTAGCCACTCTCCCTCATCGATGCTAGAATATGTCCACATATGCTGCGGGAGCCACAACGATAGCCAAGTAGGGGTCATCCCCGGTCCCTGCGGCCTCGGACGTCTTGATGTACACGTACTGATTGCCGTCCGGAGTCGTGTTGTCAACGTCTCTGGATGAAACCATCGTGTACTTGCTGTCGCCGGTCTTGTTGATTCCACCGGCCGCAACGCTCATACTGTACTCCGTTCCGGAACTCCACCCGGAGGCGGTGTCCCGGAAGGTCCCCTCGAGGGTAGCACTCCCTCCATACGCCCCGTCATAGTTGGCCTCTTGGGAGGCTCCGTTGAGAGCCTCCGCCCAGGCAAAGCGGTAGACCTTGACCAGGAAGTCGGTGCTGGAGAGGTCCGTGTCCGCCGTTACATAGAGGGTAGCCGACTCAACCGAGTCCCCATCCGCAATCCCGCTCGTGTCAAAGCTCAAATACGTCCGGAACACATAATAGATGCTTCCGCCGGACTTGTTCTGCCCTATGCGGGCCGTCCCGGAGGTGATGTCAGAACCGTAGGACGTCCCCCGGGCTGTGGCATAGCTCGCATCCTGCCCGTACAACTCCCCGTCAGCGGACTCGGAGAGGTAATTTGCGGCAACCTTGAGTAGGGCCGACTGATAAGGCACGAGCTCCACCGTGAGGACCGGAACCTCATCCTGCGAGTCAAAGCTCCACGAGTTCTTGAGCTTTTTCGGGTCCGGGACCTGGCACAGAATCACAGGAGCCTTCGCCGTGGCGATGATTTGGAGAGTAACCTCCGGGAGAAGGAACCCGGGAACCTCAAGGATGGAGCCAACTACCCGGGAGATGGACTTCGCCGGGAGGTTGGAAACCTTCTCCTTGTGCTTTTTGCCCCGGGATGACCAAACCACGTTCCCGAGGGTGTACTTCTCCTCCACGCCGCCCCGGGAGATGAGCATAAAGGGTTGAGCCGTGAGCGAACTGGCAACCCACGCCTTGTAGCCCGCCCGGGTCATCTCATAGGAGAATCCGGACCGGGAGGATGGCTCCCACCGCGTGTCGATGTCCTTCCACAACCCGCCTTCCTGATAGTGGACGGGCCGGGAGCGAACAACGTATAGTCTTGCTGACG
>ERZ795056.2671-NODE-2671-length-19632-cov-16.814783_pt1 | contig 19632 bp, 17 predicted proteins | sample MGYA00375140_ERZ795056 | MGnify/ENA primary metagenome ERZ795056 (study PRJEB30185, sample SAMN05720227) | activated sludge metagenome | isolation source: Anaerobic digester | place: USA | collected 2015-03-09 ... | reverse complement strand
AAGCCCTTCGGCGAGGCCGAACTGGCCGTCGTGCTGCAGCGCCACCTGGGTGGCGCCTGAGGCGGCCGCAGCGCGGGCGGCCGAGCGCCGGGCCGCTCCCAAGCCGGCCCGCGCCCCCTCGGGGGCCGGCCGACGTACCCGTCGGCCGAGGGGCAGACACTTACTGCTTGACCGCTTCGATCTGGATCAGCAGGCGGATGTTGTCGGGGATGCCCGGCAGGCCGTAGACGATGCCCCACTGGCTGCGCGCGATGGTGGTCTCGAAGTCGCCGCCGCACACCTCTCGCTTGAGCATCGGGTTCTGGTAGCAGTTGAAGTTGCTCGCCTTCAGGGTGACCGGGAGGGTCTTGCCCATCATCGTCAGCGTGCCTGCCACTTCGCTGACCTTGTCGCCGTTGAAGCTGAACTTGTCGCCGACGAACTTGGCGCTCGGGTTGCTGGCGGCGTCGAAGAAGTCCTTGCTCTTCAGGTGGCCGTCCAGCGGGCCCACGCCGGTGCTCACCGAGGTGATGTCGATGGTGATCTCGGCCTTGCCGGACTTGCCGGCGCGGTCGAGCTGAACCGTGCCTTCCTTGCGGTCGAAGCGGCCGCGCAGCGTCGAGGTGCCGAAGTGCTGCGCCTCGAAGGTCACGAAGGTGTGCGTCGGATCGACGCCGTAGGTGGCGCTTTGCGCCTGGGCGAAGCCGGCGGCGGCGATCAGTGCGGAGGCGATCAGTGTCGTTTTCATCGTCGTGTCCCTGTCGGAAAGTGGATTCGGGTGTGTGGGGGTGAAACTCAGAGCGCGCCGACACCCGTCAGCGCGAGCTTGAACTTGACCTGAACGTCGTTGGCGACCATGGAGGTGTCCTTCCAGTCGCCGTCGCCGATCTTGAAATCGAGCCGCTTGAGCACGAAGCCACCGGTGGCCGTGGTGATGCCGCCGGCCTGCGTCAGCGCCACCGGCACCACGACGTTCTGGCTTGCGCCCTTGATCGTGAGCTTGCCCGTGACTTCGAACTTGCCCGCGCCGGCAGGCTTCACCGCAGCGCTCTGGAAGCTGGCCTGCGGAAACTTCTTCGTGTCGAACCAGTCGGGCTTGACGACCTCGCCCTCGGTCTCGGCCGCCCCCAGCGAGACGCTGGCCAGGTCGATGCTGAAGGCGATCTTCGCGGCCTCGGGCTTCTTGGGGTCGAAGCTGACCTGGGCGTCGAACTTGCGGAACTTGCCGTCCACCGGCACGCCCATCTGCTTGCTGGTGAAGGCGATCTCGCTGCCGGCCGGCACCAGTTGCTGCGCGCAGGCGGGCGCGGCGAACAAGGCGGCCACCGACAGGGCGCTGACGACGAGGTAGGTCTTCATGGGGCGGTGTTCCTTCAGGCGCGGCCCGGACGCATGCGGTCCAGCAGGCCGTCGCGGTCGACGAAGTGGTGCTTGAGCGCTGCGCCCACGTGGGCAAGCACCAGCGCGGCCAGCGTAAAGGCCAGGATCTTGTGCAGCGGCTTGATGGCCTCGGCCAGCGCCTTGTCGGGCGAGACGAAATCGGGCAGCGGCAGCACGCCGAAGACGACGATGGGAAAGCCCGCCGCCGAGCTGTAGGCCCAGCCGGCCAGCGGCACGGCGAAGAACAGCACGTAGAGCAGGCCATGCACCGCATGCGAGGCCCGCTGCTGCCAGGCGGGCATCGGCACGTCGGCCGGGGGCCGGTGCGTCAGACGCCACAGCAGGCGCAGGGCCGACAGCGCCAGGATGCAGATCCCGGCCCACTTGTGCCAGTTGTAGAGCTTCAGGCGCTGCGGCGAGATCGGCAACTCGGTCATGTACACGCCCACGCTGAACGAGCCGACGATGGCCAGCGCGAGCACCCAGTGCAGGGCGATGGCCAGGCCGGTGTAACGATCGGTGGAGGCAGGGCTCATGCGGATCCGCAGGTTCAGAAGGGTGGCACTCTAGTTGGCGGCATCGGTGCGGCGCTTCACGCGGCTTGACGTGAGCGTTCAAAAAAGCTGGTGCACCACTCCGATGCAGCCCGGCGACGCCCGTTGCGCTCACTCAACGTCGTAAGACCCGCACTGCCTACAGTGGGTTCGTCTCAGGGCAGAAACAGGAGTCAGTGATGGATACGGTTTCGTGCAGGCGTCGGGTGCGCTCGGCGCTGGTTCCGGGCGTGCTGGCTGCGTTGCTGGCCGCCTGCGGCGGTGGCGGCGGGGACGACGGCGGGCCGCCGGGCAGCATCGACGTCAGCGCGTCCAACCAGGACGTGCTCGTGCGGACCGGCATCGTCGCGATCCAGGGCGACGTGGTCGGCGGCGCCCTGTCACTGGCGTCCGGCCCCGGCCAGTCCGCGCCGCTGGCCAGGGGCTTGCGCAAGCAAATCGCCGCACTCGGCAGCCCGGTGGTCGAGAACTGCTTCATCTCGGGCACCACGACCAGCACGCTCGACGACCGCGACAACAGTGGCACCAAAACCGTCGGCGACGTGCTGACCACCACCTACGTCGACTGCGTCGAATTCGCCGGCGAGGTCACGAACGGGAGTTTCACCGCCACCTACACGCAGATCGACCCTGCGACGCTGACCATCGCTGCCAACGTCACGACGGGCGGCATGTCGTCGGTTTCCAGCACGCGCAGCGTGACCGCGCAGGGCGACTTCAGCATGCAACTGCGATTCGTCAGCGCGACGAGCGAAACCCTGCACATCGCGGTGGGCCAGGGGCTGGCGCTTGCGTTCAGCACGCCGCGCTTCAACGACACGATCACCTGGCGCGCTGGCTACACGATCGATACGACGTACGACAGCTCGATCCTGCCGCCTGGTGGCGCAGTGGCGGGCCTCACCACGACCACGGCCTCCGGGCAGGTGGCATCGGCCAGTGCCGGCGGCTATGTGACGGTGCGCACCCTGCAGCCGATGCTGCAGTACGACGTCGACGCCAACCCGCGCTCGGGTCAGTTCGAGGCGGTGGGCAAGACCGGCTCGCTGCAGGCCACGGTGCTGTCGACCACGCAGGTGCAGATCGATCTGGACGCCGACGGCAACGGTGTCTTCGACGCCAGCAAGGTCGTGCTCTGGAGCGATATCTTCTGAGCAGCGTGGCTCAGGCGGCCTGCCGCGCCGCGCCGCCTCGCCACTGCACCATCAACGACGCCCACTTCGGACGCGCCGCCTTCAGGTGGCGCTCCTTCACGTGGCCGAAGCCGCGGATCTCTTCGGGGAGGCGCGCGATCTCGGCGGCCAGTGCCAGGTTGCCAGCGTTCAGCGTGCCCAGCAGTTCCTCGATGCAGGCGCGGTACTCGCCGATCAGCGCGCGTTCGGTCCGGCGCTCCTCGGTGCGGCCGAACACATCGAAGGCCGTGCCGCGCAGACCCTTGAGCTTGGCCAGCACGCCGAAGGCGCTGCGCACCCAGGGGCCGTAGGGCTGCTTGACGAGTTCGCCGCGGTCGTTGTGCTTGGCGAGCATCGGCGGTGCGAGGTGGTGCACCAGCTTGAAGTCGCCTTCGAACATGCCGGCGATCTTCTGCGCGAAGGCCGGGTCGGTGTGCAGCCGCGCCACCTCGTATTCGTCCTTGTAGGCCATCAGCTTGAACAGGTAGCGTGCCACCGCCTCGCTGAGCTTCGTGGACTTCAGCGGCGCCTCGGCCGCGCGCACCTTCTCGACGAAAGCCTTGTACTGTGCCGCGTAGGCGGCGTCCTGGTAGCCGGTGAGGAACTCGACGCGCCGGGAGACCATCTCGTCGAGCGACGGCTTCTTCACGAACTCGATCACCGCGGCCGCCTTGAACAGCGCCTGCACCGCGGCCAGGTCGTGCGCGCAGCGCCGGCCCCATTCGAACGCGGCCTTGTTGTTGTCGACCTGCACGCCGTTGAGCTCGAAGGCGCGCATCAGCGCGGCATGGGAGAGCGGCACGCGGCCCTTCTGCCAGGCGTAGCCGAGCAGCAGCGGGTTGGTGTAGATCGAATCGCCGATCAACTGCACCGCCGCCTGCTCGGCATCGAAGGCGCCGAGCATGTCGATGCCCACCGCACCGGCCACTGCCGTCTCGCAATTGCCGCCGGGGAACTGCCAGTCGGGGTTGCGCACGAAGGCCGCGGTCGGTGTGCCGTGGGTGTTCAGCGCGACGAAGGTGCGCCCACCGTGCATCACGCTCATCGTGTACTTGCTGGCCGCCACGATGGCGTCGCAGGCGATCACCAGGTCGGCCTTGGCCGTGTCGACCTTGGTGGTGTGGATGGCCTCGGGCCGGTTGGCGATCTGGATGTGGCTCCAGGTGGCGCCGCCCTTCTGCGCCAGGCCGCCGGCGTCCTGCGTGACCACGCCGCGGCCTTCCAGGTGGGCGGCCACGCCGAGCAGCTGCCCGATGGTGATGACGCCGGTGCCGCCGACGCCGCCCACGACGATGCCCCAGGCCGCCTCGGCCAGCGGCAGGCTGGGCTCGGGAAGCGGCGGCAGTGAAGACAGGTCGCCGCGCGTTTCCTTCTTCGCCTTCTTCAGCGTGCCGCCCTCGACGGTGACGAAGCTCGGGCAGAAGCCCTTCACGCAGGAGAAGTCCTTGTTGCAGGTGTTCTGGTTGATGCGGCGCTTGCGGCCGAACTCGGTCTCGACCGGTTCGACGGAAAGGCAGTTCGACTGCACCGAGCAGTCGCCGCAGCCTTCGCACACCAGTTCGTTGACGACCACCGTCTTGGCCGGCGTGGCCAGCTTGCCGCGCTTGCGGCGGCGGCGCTTCTCGGTCGCGCAGGTCTGGTCGTAGATGATCGCGGTGCAGCCGGGCAGCTCGCGGAACTGGCGCTGGATCGTGTCGAGCTCGTCGCGGTGGTGCACCGTGACGCCGGCCTCCAGCGCGACGCCGCCGTACTTCTGCGGCTCGTCGGTGACGATGACGAGCTTGCCCACGCCCTCGGCGATCAGGCTCTTCTGGATCTGCAGCACCGAGTGGCCCTCGGGCCGCTCGCCGACCTGCTGGCCGCCGGTCATCGCCACGGCGTCGTTGTAGAGCACCTTGTAGGTGATGTTGACGCCGGCGGCGATGCTCTGGCGGATCGCCAGCAGCCCGCTGTGGAAGTAGGTGCCGTCGCCGAGGTTGGCGAACACATGCGTGTCTTTCGTGAACGGCGCCTGGCCGACCCAGGCCACGCCTTCGCCGCCCATCTGGCTGAAGGTGCTGGTGCTGCGGTCCATCCACACCGACATGAAGTGGCAGCCGATGCCGGCCATCGCGCGCGAGCCCTCGGGCACGCGGGTGCTGGTGTTGTGCGGGCAGCCGCTGCAGAACCAGGGCGCGCGTTCGCCGGTGTCGGTCTTCAGTTCGAGCAGCGCGCGCTCGCGCTGCGCCACCACGGCCAGCCGCGCGTCCATGCGCGCGGCCACCTCGCTGCCCTCGGGCGCGAGGCCGAGCTTCTTCAGGCGCTTGGCGATCGCCTTGGCGATGATCGCCGGCGTCAGGTCGGCCTTGGCGCGCAGCAGCCAGTTGTCGCTCGGGTTGGGCATCGACCATTCGCCGCCGGAGAAGTCGCCCTCGGTCTCGTCGAACTTGCCCAGCACGTTGGGCCGCACGTCGGAGCGCCAGTTGTAGAGCTCTTCCTTGATCTGGTACTCGATGACCTGGCGCTTCTCCTCGACGACGAGGATCTCCTGCAGGCCCTGGGCAAAGTCGCGCGTGATGGTTGCGTCCAGCGGCCACACCACGTTGACCTTGTGCAGCCGGATGCCCAGCCGCCGGCAGGTGTCGTCGTCCAGGCCCAGGTCGGCCAGCGCCTGGCGCGTGTCGTTGTAGGCCTTGCCGCTGGCGATGATGCCGAAGCGGTCGTTCGGGCCTTCGACGACGTTGCGGTTGAGCCTGTTGGCGCGCACGTAGGCCAGCGCCGCGTACCACTTGTGGTCGAACAGGCGCGCCTCCTGGTCGAGCGCGCCGTCGGGCCAGCGGATGTGCAGGCCGCCCGGTGGCATCGTGAAGTCCTCGGGCATGACGATCTTCACGCGGTCCGGGTCCACCGACACCGAGGCGGACGACTCCACCACCTCCTGGATCGTCTTCATGCCCGCCCACACGCCGGAATAGCGGCTCATGGCGAAGGCATGCAGGCCCATGTCGAGGATGTCCTGCACGCTCGACGGGAAGAACACCGGCAGCCCGCAGGCCTTGAAGATGTGGTCGCTCTGGTGCGCCGCGGTGGAGCTCTTCGCCACGTGGTCGTCGCCGGCGATGGCGATCACGCCGCCGTGCTTCGCGGTGCCGGCCATGTTGGCGTGCTTGAAGACGTCGGAGCAGCGGTCCACGCCCGGGCCCTTGCCGTACCAGATGCCGAACACGCCGTCGTACTTCTTGCTCTGCGGGTAGAGGTCGAGCTGCTGCGTACCCCACACCGCGGTGGCGCCGAGTTCCTCGTTCACGCCGGGCTGGAAGACGATGTGGTTGGCCTCGAGGTGCTTCTTCGCCGCCCACAGCGACTGGTCGTAGGTGCCCAGCGGGCTGCCGCGGTAGCCGCTGATGAAGCCGCCTGTGTTCAGGCCCGCGGCCAGGTCGCGCTGACGCTGCAGCATCGGCAGCCGCACCAGCGCCTGCACGCCGCTCATGAAGGCGCGGCCGTGGTCGAGGCTGTACTTGTCGTCGAGCGATGCGCTCTCGAGCGCCTTGCGGATCGACTCGGGCAGGGGTGCGTTCATGGCCAGCGCTCCGTGAGTGGGCGAGCACGAGTGTAGAGATTCGGGTGCAGGAAGTGCTTTCTTTCGTTGCCGGGATATGGTCAATGCGAGAAAGCTTCTTGCTCTGAACGGAAGATTCATATCAGAATCACGCCCGACATGGCCACTTCAGGGAAAACCCCAGACCCTTCCCCGGACGCGCCGGACGCGCACGGCGCGAGCCTGGACCGCTACGACATCGCCATCTTGCGCGCCCTGCAGCAAGACGCACGCCTGTCCAACGCCGAGCTGGCCACGCGCATCGGGCTGTCGGCTGCGCCGACCTGGCGGCGTGTGCGCTGGCTCGAGGAGCAGGGCTTCATCACCGGCTACCGCGCCGAGATCGATCGCCGCAAGATCGGCCTGGGCGTGCTCGCCTTCGTCCGCATCGACGCCGACCGCAACACCGCCGCCGCCACGCGCGAGCTCGAGGAAGCGATCCGCCGCATCCCGGAGGTGATTTCCTGCCACTACATCTCGGGCTCGGGTACCTTCGAGCTGCAGGTGATGGCCACCGACCTCGATGCCTTCTCGCGCTTCGCGCTCGACGTGCTGCTCAACCTGCCGCACGTGAAGGACCTGCACACCAGCTTCTCGCTGGGCGAGGTGAAGTCCGGAGGCGCGCTGCCGCTGGGCCACCTGCGCGGCGCCGTCGAGGCCGGCGCGCCGGGGGCGCGATGAGCACGCGCTGGGCGTCGCTGACCGATTGGCTGCTCGGCACCGAGCCGCAGCAGCGCGTGCGTGCGGCGCGCTGCGGCCTGGCCTGCGCGCTGATGCTCTACAGCATCGCCAGCATGGGCTACTTCGTCTGGGTCGGCATGGCGCCCGCCTGGCCGGTGGCCGCGCTGGCGCTGGTCGGACTGGGCGGCATGGTCGCCTGCTTCGCGGTGATCCGCAGCGGCGCCAACCTGCGCCTGGCCGACCCCTCGCTGACCGGCGTGCAGATGAGTTTTGCGCTGATCGTCGGGGCGGTGGCCTACACGCTGGCGGGCCGCGGCCGCGGCGCGGTGTTCCCGATCATGATGGTGGTGCTGATGTTCGGCCTGTACTCGCTCAAGCCGCGGGAAGTGCGGCTCATGAGCCTGCTGGCGCTGCTGCTGTTCGGCGGGGCCATGGCGCTGATGGCGTGGATCTCGCCGGCCATCTACCGGCCCGAGGTCGAGTTCGCGCATTTCCTCGTCATCGCCATCATGCTGCCGGCGGTGTCGATGCTCGCCGGGCAGCTCAGCCGGCTGCGCGACCGCCTGCGCCGCCAGAAGGCCGAGCTGCAGGAGGCGCTCGCACGCATCCAGGACCTCGCGCTGCGCGACGAACTGACCGGCCTGGCCAACCGCCGCCACATGCAGGGCCTGATCGACCTCGAGCGCGAACGCTGCGTGCGCACCGGCGGCAGCTTCTGCCTCGCCGTGATCGACATCGATCGTTTCAAGCGCATCAACGACACGCACGGCCACCCAGCCGGCGACGCGGTGCTGCGCGACTTTGCACGCGAGGCGCTGTCATGCCTGCGCGGCGGCGACGTGCTGGCGCGCTGGGGCGGCGAAGAGTTCCTGCTGATGCTGCCCGACACGCGCCTCACGCTGGCACGCCTGGGCGTCGAGCGGCTGCGCACGCGGGCCGCGGCGCTGACCGTGCTGCACGAGGGCACGCCGCTGGGTTTCACGCTGTCGGCCGGCGTCGTGGAGCACCTGGCCGGCGAATCGGTGGTCGATTCGATCGCCCGTGCCGACCGGGCGCTCTACCAGGCCAAGCAGCAGGGGCGCAACAAGGTGGTGTCGGGTTGAGGCGCCGCAGCGAAGCGCCTGTGCAACTGCGCAGCGCGGGCGGCTCGGCTCAGGCCTGAGCCGTCCGGCTTCGCAGGGCCTTCGCCAGGGCCTGAGCGGCGGGCTCAGCGCGGCCAGAGCACCCACATCCGCAGCGGCTGCTTCATGCGGCCGGCCTGGGCCTCGGCATCGTCGCCCCAGCCCCAGAAGTAGTCGGCACGCACCGCGCCGGTGATGGCGCTGCCGGTGTCCTGCGCCATCACCAGCCGGCGCAGCGGCGTGCTCGACAGCGGCTCGGTGGTGTCCAGCCAGACCGGCGTGCCGTAGGGCACCGACTGCGGGTCGACGGCGATCGAGCGGCCCGGTGTCAGCGGCACGGCCTGCGCACCCTTGGGGCCGACGGTCGGGTCGGGCAGCGGCTCCTCGCGAAAGAACACATAGCGCGGGTTGCTCCACAGCAGCTCGTTCACGCGCTTCGGGTTGGCGCGTGCCCAGGCCTTGATGGCCGGCCACGAAGCCTGCTCGGGCTTGAGCTCGCCCTGCTCGATCAGCCAGCGCCCCACCGACTTGTAGGGCTGGTCGTTGTGGCCGGCGTAGGCCACGCGCAGCTGGCGCCGCGAGCCGTTGCCCTCGGACAGCATCAGCCGCCCCGAGCCCTGCACCTGCAGCAGCAGCGCATCGAGCGGGTCGGCTACGTAGGCGAGTTCGCGGCCGCGCAGCGCTGCCTGCGCGGCGGGCAGGGTGTCGATCTGCTGGCGCGTCCACCACGGCTTGCGCGTGGCCAGGTCATCGGGCAGGCCGTGCAGCGGCACGCGGAAAGCGGCGCGCGGCTGGCGCTGCGCTTCCACCAGCGGCTCGAAGTAGCCGGTCGCCAGGCCCTCGGTCGCGCCTTCGGGCGACTCGACGCGGTAGGGGCGCAGCCGCTGCTGCAGCCAGGTGCGCGCATCGGCGTCGCTGGCCGGCGTGTAGCCGCGCGCGGCCACGCAGATCGACTCCCAGCCCGGCGCGGGCTTGTCGCAGCCGCGCTGCAGCGCGGGCCACAGCTCGCGTGTCGCGTCGCCTTGCCAGCCGGGCAGGTCGGCCCAGTTCGCCGGCACCCAGCGCGATCGTGCGCGCACGAGGGTCGCTCCCGCAGCCGGTGCAGGCGCCGGCGCGGCCTGAGGCGGCGGCGCACGGCCGGCATCTTCCGGCGGTGCGGCGTCAGGGACAAACAGGCCGCAGCCGGCGAGCGCTCCTAGAATCGCCGCGGCAACGAGCCCTCGGTTACGGGACATCTTCATGGCATTGATTCTGCTGGAGGCGCTGGGCGCGCTGGTGATCCTGCTGCTCATCGTGTGGTGGACGATGTTCTCCGGCCGCAAGGGCGGCGAGCGGCGCGACGACGACTCACGCTGAATCCTTCGGCGGCAACACGAACGACACCGGCGCCTGCCGCATCCGTGCCCGGATGGCGCGGTAGATGCGGCTGCGGTCGGCCAGGCGGATGCCGCGCGAGCGCAGCGCCACCTTGAAGGCGAGCACGAAGCTCACCGTGAGGTTGAGCACGCCGGTCACCGCGATGCCCGCCACACACCACCAGAACGCGCTCTCGCGCAGCACCTCGCTGCCCAGGGCGCCGAGCGCTGCGGCCAGCTGGCCGGTGGACAGCGTGACGTGGCGCACCTCCAGCGGCAAGGCGAAGAACGAAGCCACTGCAGGCACCAGGCCGAGCATCAGGCCCAGCGAGATGTTGGCGGCCAGGCCGGAGACATTGGCACGCCACCAGGCGCCCCAGCGCCGCGCTCGCGCCGCGCCGAGCAGTGCGATGGAGCGTGGGTTCCAGGCGATCGCGCTGTCCAGCCGATGCCAGACGAACCAGTTCTCCGCCCATCCCGCGATGATCGAGCTGGCGAACAGCAGCACGCCGGTGAAGGCCGCGTACAGCGCCGTCGGGCCGAGCAGCGTCAGCGAGTGCAGCACGTACTCGGAAGGCGCCTGGCCCACGAGCGGCGCGCCGAACGCCGCCTGCCAGGTGAGCTGCACGAGCAGCACCACCGGCCCGGCGACCATCAGGTTGCCGAAGATGCCGGCCGCCTGCGAGCGGATCAGGTGAGTGACCTCGTCGACGAAAGCCTCCACCCGCGTGTCGTCGGCCAGGTCGCCGAGCTTGTCGGCCATGGCCGGTGCCGTCATGGCAGGCTGCTTGGTCGCCACCGTCCAGTGCAGCAGGTGGATGAGCACGAAGCTGCCCGCGTAGTTGACGCCGGCCAGCAGGCCGGCCCAGAACGCGGCCAGGCCCAGCGCACCGACCAGGAACTTGACGAAGGTGGTGCCGACGATCACCGCGCCGCCGCCCGCCGCCGCGCGCAGCATCGCGCGGTACTCGGCGCGGTCGCGGGTGATGTAGTGCTCGCCGGTGGCGGCACTGCGCTCGGCCACCTTGCGCGCGAGCAGCGAGTAGTGCCGGGCGAACAGGCTGCGGATGCCGCGCCGTTCTTCCGCCTGCCGGGCCAGGCCGGCGATCAGGTGCAGCAGCTCGCGCGCCGGTCGCGGCGCGAGCAAGGTGTTGAGCACCGCCTCGATGCGGTCGCAGCGGGCACGCAGCTGGTCGACCTCGAACACGATGTCCACCGACACGCCGTACTGCTCGAGGTGCGCATGCACGCTGTCGGCGCAACGTCGGCACGCGTCGAGCAGTGCGCGCAGGTACTGCGACTCCTGCAGCAGCACGGTGTTGTCGGCGTCGGCAGCCCGGGCGCCCAGTCGCTCGGCGGCGCTGGCGAGCTGGCGGAACGGGTCGTCGGCGAGCAGCTCCGGGCTCATGCGCTGGCGCAGCGCACCGGAGTGGCCCGAGGCGCGCACCGCCGCGGCGAGGTAGATGATGCCGTCGGCCAGCGGGCGCCGCCAGCCTTCACCCTCGGCAAGCATCGGCCCGAGCGCCTCGACCAGCCGCGCGAGCGTGTCGTCGTCGATGGCGTCGAGCCATTGCGCGTCGCGGTCGCGCGGGAAGAGCAGGGCGAACAGCTCCCCGAGGTCCAGGGTTTCCGGGGTGATCGGCAGCAGCCGCAGGCGCAGCCGCTGGCCGAGCTCGCCGAAGAAGTTCATGCGCGGCGCGAAGCCGAAGTCGGCGAACAGCGCCACCGTGTCCACCTCGCGCCAGATGCGCGCCAGCATCGCGCCCACCGCGGCGCGCTGCGGCTCGTTGCGCTGCAGGACATTGAGCAGGTGCTTGAGTCGCAGCACCGGCGTGGGCGTGCTGCGTTCGGCCTCGCCTTCCAGCGGCGCGCGGCGCAGCCATTCCATCAGCCGCACCAGCCACAGGTGGCGCTCGGCCAGCGGCGCTTTCGGGTCGGCCGCGTTGAGCAGCGCCGTCAGGTCCCAGCCCGAGCCGGCGCGCGCCATCGGCAGGCTCAATGCAGCGCGGACGCGGTGGTCAGCCCGAACTCGGGCACCGGCGCGTCGAAGGGTTGCGCGTCCTCGGTCATGCAGAAGAACTCGCCGCGCATCGTGCCGTGCGGCGTGGCGATGCGCGTCCAGCTGGTGTACTCGAAACTCTCGCCGGGCTTGAGCATCGGCTGGTGGCCCACCACGGCCAGGCCGCGCACCTCGTCGACGTGGCCGTCGGCGTCGGTGACCACCCAGTGGCGCGCGATGAGCTGCGCCGTCACGTCGCCGGTGTTGCGGATGGTGATGGTGTAGGCGAACGCATGTTCGCCGTTGCCCGGGTCGGACTGCTCGGGCAGGGGGCGCACGACGACGCTGCTGGTGAACTCGGGTTTGGCCATGCGACCCATTCTAGGAGGCCACCTAGAATCCCCCGCATTCGTAGGCTCGACGCCGCGCCATGAGCACCTTTCGCATCGCCCCCAGCATCCTCTCCGCCGACTTCGCCCGCCTGGGCGAGGAGGTGCGCGACGTGCTCGCCGCCGGCGCCGACTGGATCCATTTCGACGTGATGGACAACCATTACGTGCCCAACCTGACCTTCGGCCCGATGGTCTGCGAGGCGCTGCGCAAGCATGCGGTGAAGCCCGACGGCCACAAGGCGCCGATCGACGTGCACCTGATGGTGCAGCCGGTCGATGCGCTGGCCAGCGCTTTCGCCAAGGCCGGTGCCGACCTGGTCAGCTTCCATCCCGAGGCGAGCGCGCATGTCGACCGCACGCTGCAGCTCATCAAGGCCGAAGGCTGCCAGGCCGGCCTGGTGTTCAACCCGGCCACGCCACTGGATGTGCTCGACTGGGTGATCGACAAGGTCGACCTGGTGCTCATCATGAGCGTCAACCCGGGCTTCGGCGGCCAGAGCTTCATCCCGGCAGCATTGAAAAAGATCGCCCTTGCGCGCAAGATCATCGACGCCAGCGGCCGCGACATCCGCCTCGAGGTCGACGGCGGCATCAAGATCGACAACATCCGCGCCGTGGCCGACGCCGGCGCCGACACCTTCGTGGCCGGCAGCGCGATCTTCGGCCAGCGCGACTACAAGGTGGTGATCGACGCGATGCGCGCGCGGCTCGCCGGCTGATCGGCCGGCCCCGCGGCGCCGCGCGCTGCACGAGGAGGACGACGATGGACTCCGCTCGAACCGCCGCTGCCGCGCAGACCGTTCTGTGCATCGAGGACCACCCGGTCAACATGCAGCTCGTCGAGGCCATGCTCGCCGGGCTGGCCGGTGTGCGGCTGCTGAAGGCCTTCACCGGGCGCGACGGGGTGCGGCTGGCCCAGGCCGAGTTGCCCGACCTGGTGCTGCTCGACATGCGCCTGCCCGACATCGGCGGCCTGGAGGTGGTGCGCGAACTCAGCGAGCTCATCTCGCAGCAGCAACTGCGCGTCGTGCTGCTGACCGGCGAATCGTTCTCGATGGACGTGGTCAAGGCGATGAGCCTGGGCGCCCACGACTACTGGCCCAAGCCGCTGACCGCCGAACGTGTGCGCGACGGCGTGACCCGAGCCCTGGCCGACGTGGCCGCGCGGCGTGCCCGCCGCGAGGGCGGCGGCGCAGCGGGCGCGTAGGGCTGCGCCCTCGCTTCAGGCCGGCGCTGCGGCCCGCTTCGTCACACCGACCAGCTGCTTCTTCTGCTCGGCGCGCTGGCCGCGGTGCAAGGCGGACTGTCCCGCCGCCGCGCTTCCGCGCGACTTGTAGACGCCGCAGCCGACGATGAGGTCGTCGCGCACCGGCTCGACGTACGAAGTCTTCAGATCGACCGCGCCGGTCTGCGGGTTGGCGAAGTCGTAGTCGACCCAGCCGCCGCCGCGCGCGGCCTGCTCGAAGGCATCGCGCACCAGCTTGTCGCCATCGACGCCGGGGTTGTCGCGCACCGCCGTGCCCACCCGCTCCGGCTTGCCGGCGAAGGCGCGGTAGATGCCCTGGCGATCGAAGGCGAACACGTACATGTCGCGGTCGGCCAGGCCGCTGGCCGGGTCGGTGATGGTGGCCAGCGCGCTCTGCCCTTGCGCGGCATAGAGTTCGACGCCCTTGCGTACCAGCGCGAGCGCCTCGTCGGCACTGCCCTGGCGCAGACGGAACGAGGCCACCGCCTGGGCCAGCTTGGCCGCGCGCTCGCTCAATTGCGAGGAGCTGTGCAAGGCCGAGTCCACCATCTGCGCGTTCTGCTGGGTCAGCTCGTCGATGTGCTGCACCGCCTGGGCGATCTGCGCGAGGCCGCTGCTCTGCTCGGTGCTGCTGGTGTGGATCGCCCGCACGCTGTCGGCCATCTCGCGGATGCCGGCCACGATCTCCTCGAAGGTGCGGCTCGCCCCGGCGATCTGCACCACGCCGGTCTCGACGTGGCCGGACGACGCGCCGATGAGCGACTTGATCTCGCGTGCCGACGACGAACTGCGCTGCGCCAGCGAGCGCACCTCGGAGGCGACCACGGCGAAGCCGCGGCCCTGCTCGCCGGCGCGCGCGGCTTCCACCGCCGCGTTGAGCGCGAGGATGTTGGTCTGGAAGGCGATCCCCTCGATCACGCCGACGATGTCGCTGACGCGCTTGGAGCTGGCCTGGATGTCGTGCATCGAGGCCACCGCCGACTGGATCGACTGCCCGCCCTGCTCGGCGACACGGCTCATGCGTGCCGCCATCTGTGCCGCGGCCTCGCTGTCCTGCGCGCTCCTGCGCACGGCAGCGCTGATCTCCTGCACGCTGGCCGAGGTCTGCTCCAGGCTGGAGGCCTGCGATTCGGTGCGCTCGGACAGGGCTCTGGTGTCCTCGGCCAGCCGCGAGCCGGCCTGCGCCACGATCGACGAGTTGCTGCGGATGTCCGACACCATCTCGGAGATGCGGCCGGTCATCGCATCGAGCGACTGGCCGACCACCGAAAGCTCGTCGGTGCCGCGCAGCCGGATGCGCGTGGCGAAGTCGCCGGCCGCCAGCTGCGCCACCGAGCCTTGCAGCACGCGCACTGCGCCGAACGACGTGCGGAAGAACACCAGCGTCAGATAGGCCACGCCGGACACCGCGGCGATGCCGGCCGCCAGCGCCATCAGCCAGATGCGCTGCAAACGCTGCGCGCGTTCGTCGAGCAGCGTCTGCAGCCGCTTCGAGCTGGCGCGGCCCACGCCGACCACGGCCTCGATGGCCTGCGTGCCGGACTCGAAATAGGTCGAGGCATCGCCGCCGCCGCCGCCGCCGCCGCCGCCGCTGCCCGAGGCGAGCATCGCCTGGGTGCGATCGGCGAAGGACTTCGACAGCGCCAGCGCCTGCGCGAAGCCCTGCGGGGCCGCCTCGCCGCTGCGGCCCAGCGCTTGCACCATCTGCTGCGCAGTCGCGCTGGTGTGCTCGAGCAGCCGCATCTGCGCGACCAGTTCGCCGGCTTCGGCAGGGTCGATCTGGCCTCGGCGCAGCAGCGCCGCGCCACGACCACGAAGCTGGCCGAGCGATTCCGACCAGGGCACGAGGGGCTCGACGGCCAGGTGCATGAGGTGGAAGGGCGTCGACTCGGGTTCGAGCAGCAGGCCGCTCGATTCCGCGCTCCGGGCGAGCAGCTCGCGCAGGGCGGTCACTTGTCCGGAATGCAACCGGAAGCTCGCTGCGGCATCGCGAGGCACGTCGCCGTCGGCGAGCTTCGTAAGCGCGCGGTGGATCGGCTGCCAGGCTGCGAGCAGTCCGCTGCCGGGCTGCGCCAGCAAGCGGGAGTTCAGCGCCTGACTCGCCGCCTTCAGTGCCGCACGGGTGTCGGCGAGTGCCGCGTCGGCGGCGGTGTCGCCGGCCAACGAGCGGTTGACCAGGCCGCGGTGCTTCTGGGTCTGCACGACCACGTCGAGCGTCAGCCCGATCAGCGGCACGCCTTCGGCTTCGGCGCGCGTGGCCTGGAGATCGCCGTGCGCCGACCACAGCGCCTGCGCCGTCAACCACGACAGCGGCAGCAGCAGCACCACCGTCATCAGCGTCATCTTGGCCGGGAACTTCAGCTCCCGCATCAGCTTCATGCCGGGCTTCATGAACAGGACGACGGCGGGATGCGTGAAGAGGCTCATGTGTGACCCGGGTGACGGCGCGTGACGGAGCTGCGGCGCCCAGCTGGGCGCCTCACCGTCGTATCGGTCGGCGCCGGTGCGACTTGAGCGGGCTCAGCGAAGATCGACCGCGCCGACCGGACAGACGGCGACACAATCTCCGCAGCCCGTGCAGGCGGCGGTATCCACCTGCAGTTGGGCGATGCCCCCGCGTGCCGGCAGGAAGCGCAGCGCGCGGGTCTCGCAGGCATCGCCGCAGACGCGGCATTCGACGCCGCGCCGGTTCAGGCAACGCTCGTCGATCCTTACCCGCCAGACGAAAGCGATCGGGCTCGCCGCCGGATCGATCGCGCCGGTCTTGCAGGATTTCGCGCAGTCGCCGCACAGGCTGCAACCGTTCGCTGCGAAGCTGATCTGCGGGAAGCCGCCATCAGCGTTGCGCAGCACGCCACGCGGGCAGATGCGCACGCAATCGCCGCAACGTGTGCAGTGGTCAGTGAAGGCGCTGTCGGGGCGAAGCGACCACGGCGGCCGCGGCACGGTCGCGATGTCGCCCGACGTCACCGACCGCACGTCACCACGCAGAAATGAGCGTCGACGCGAATCGACCATGGAAGTGCCCTGGTTTGATGGTTATCAATCCGGCTGACGCGGCGCACCTTCACAGTGCGCTCCGAATCGGATCAGGAGACAACAGATGAGCATTCTCGGCGCAGTCGTGCGTGTCCGCCCAGAGCACCTGGCGACTGTCGTGCCTCGGCTGTCGATGCTGCCCGGCGCGGACCTGGCATTGAACCCCGGCGATGGCCGGCTCGTGCTGGTGATCGAAGACGCGCAAATCGACGGCGTGATTCACGGCGCCGCCGCCACGCTGGCCTCGATCGCCTTGTGGCCCGAGGTGCTCAACACCTCGCTCGTCTACGAGTACTCCGGGCCCGACGCGCCGCCCACCGGGGGCGGTGCGGTGGAGGACTACCGCGCCTGGCGCGGCAGCCTGAAGGACTGGGCCGGCTCGTCCGGCGACGCCCCGACCCCGGGTTCTTGAACTGCTTCAACGACAACGACCTGCCGCTCGCGCAGCATGTGAAGCGAGCCAGAAGACGACCAGGCGCGACCTCGCGCCACATGGAGAACCGAAGATGCAAGCCAATCGCCGTGACTTCCTGAAGACCCAGGCCCTGGCCGCCAGCGCCGCTGCGGCCGGCATTCCGATCGTCGCCGTCGGCGCCCCTGCGCCGGCCCCCGCCGTCGACACCGCAGTGCGCTGGGACAAGGCGCCGTGCCGCTTCTGCGGCACCGGCTGCGCCGTGATGGTGGGCGTGCAGGAAGGGCGCGTCGTCGCCACGCAAGGTGACCCCGATGCGCCGGTCAACCGCGGCCTGAACTGCATCAAGGGCTACTTCCTGTCGAAGATCATGTACGGCAAGGACCGCCTGACCACGCCGCTGATGCGCCAGAAGGACGGCAAGTACGACAAGAACGGCGAGTTCGTGCCGGTCAGCTGGGACCAGGCCTTCGACCTGATGGCCGCGAAGTGGAAGGAGACGCTGAAGAGCGATGGCCCCGCAGGTGTGGGCATGTTCGGCTCCGGCCAGTGGACCATCTTCGAGGGTTACGCGGCCTCCAAGCTGTGGAAGGCGGGCTTCCGTTCCAACAACCTCGACCCGAACGCGCGCCACTGCATGGCCAGCGCGGTGACCGGCTTCATGCGCACCTTCGGCATCGACGAGCCGATGGGCTGCTACGACGACATCGAGCAGGCCGACGCCTTCGTGCTGTGGGGCAGCAACATGGCCGAGATGCACCCGGTGCTGTGGAGCCGCATCACCGACCGCCGGCTGTCCAGCCCGAACACCAAGGTCGTCGTGCTGTCGACCTTCGAGCACCGCAGCTTCGACCTCGCGGACATGGGCATGGTCTTCACGCCGCAGACCGACCTGGCGATCCTCAACTACATCGCCCACTACCTGATCAGCAACAAGAAGGTCGACACCGAGTTCGTCAAGAAGCACGTCAACTTCAAGAAGGGTGCCGACGACATCGGCTATGGCCTGCGCCCGGCACACGCGCTCGAGAAGGACGCCAAGAGCAACGGCTACGCGGGCGCCGACGGCAAGCCCAAGGGCAACCCGAACGACTCGACGCCGAGCAGCTTCGACGAGTTCGCGAAGTTCGTCAGCGAGTACACCGCCGAGAAGGTCAGCAAGCTCTCCGGCGTGCCGGTCAAGCAGCTCGAAGACCTGGCGAAGATCTACGCCGACCCGAAGGTCAAGGTGATGTCGCTGTGGACCATGGGCTTCAACCAGCACACGCGCGGCACCTGGGCCAACAACATGGTCTACAACATCCACCTGCTGACCGGCAAGATCAGCCAGCCGGGCAACAGCCCGTTCTCGCTGACCGGCCAGCCCAGCGCCTGCGGCACCGCGCGTGAGGTCGGCACCTTCGCGCACCGCCTGCCGGCAGACATGGTGGTCACCAACCCCGAACACCGCAAGCACACCGAGGAGATCTGGGGCCTGCCCGAGGGCACGATCAACGACAAGATCGGCCTGCACGCGGTGGCGCAGAGCCGCGCGCTGAAGGACGGCAAGCTCAAGTGCTACTGGACCAGCACGACCAACAACATGCAGGCCGGGCCGAACATCAACGGCGAGATCCTGCCCGGCTGGCGCAACCCGGCGACCTTCGTCGTCGTCAGCGATGCCTACCCGACCGTCAGCGCGATGGCCGCCGACCTGATCCTGCCCTCGGCGATGTGGGTCGAGAAGGAAGGTGCCTTCGGCAATGCTGAGCGGCGCACGCAGTTCTGGCGCCAGCAGGTGGCCGCGCCCGGCGAGGCGAAGAGCGACCTGTGGCAGTACATCGAGTTCAGCAAGCGCTTCAAGGTCGAGGAAGTGTGGCCGGCCGAGCTGATCGCCAAGAAGCCCGAACTGAAGGGCAAGACGCTGTTCGACGTGCTCTACAAGAACGGCAAGGTCAACAAGTTCCCGCTGGCCGACCTCACCCGGGTCAACGCCAAGTACATCAAGGACTACAGCAACCCCGAAAGCAAGGAACTCGGCTTCTACCTGCAGAAGGGCCTGTTCGAGGAGTACGCCGAGTTCGGCCGCGGGCATGGCCACGACCTGGCTGCGTTCGACACCTACCACGAGGTGCGTGGCCTGCGCTGGCCGGTGGTCGACGGCAAGGAGACCCTGTGGCGCTTCCGCGAGGGCTACGACCCGTACGTGAAGAAGGGCGAGGGCGTGAAGTTCTACGGCCACAAGGACGGCAAGGCGGTGATCTTCGCGCTGCCCTACCAGCCGGCCGCCGAGAGCCCGGACAAGGAATACGACCTCTGGCTGTGCACCGGCCGCGTGCTCGAGCACTGGCACACCGGCTCGATGACGCGCCGCGTCGCCGAACTGCATCGCGCCGTGCCCGAGGCGGTGGTCTTCATGCACCCGGACGACGCCAAGGACCGCGGCATCCAGCGCGGCATGCAGATCAAGGTGGCATCGCGCCGCGGCGAGATCACCGCCCACGTCGAGACCAAGGGCCGCAACAAGGTGCCGCGCGGGCTGATCTTCGTGCCCTTCTTCGACGAGGGCCGCCTGGTCAACAAGCTGACGCTGGACGCCACCTGCCCGATCTCGAAGGAGACGGATTTCAAGAAGTGCGCCGTCAAGGTCGTGCGCGCCTGACTCCGCCTCCAACGACCGGACCATGGACCTCTCGCGCCGCACGGTGCTGCAAGGCGCCGCCAGTGCCACCACCGCCGGGCTGAT
>ERZ795056.2670-NODE-2670-length-19656-cov-8.920208_pt1 | contig 19656 bp, 13 predicted proteins | sample MGYA00375140_ERZ795056 | MGnify/ENA primary metagenome ERZ795056 (study PRJEB30185, sample SAMN05720227) | activated sludge metagenome | isolation source: Anaerobic digester | place: USA | collected 2015-03-09 ... | reverse complement strand
TATTGCCAGTCCTGTTCCCAGAAAAGATAGGAAATTCCGGCGGTGATAACAGCCAGCCAAACAGTTATTAAAAGTATCCTGATATTCATACATCAACATGCAACCCAAACAATATGACATCAGAATTGCCGAATTGATCAAATCTGAGGCACTGTTAGCCATTGCATTGTGTTTGTAAAAGTAGGACCTGGCTGGTGGCGAGACCTTCTCAATCATCAACAGGATGGAAGAATTATGTCATGCTGCACTGTGACATAATGAAGTATGGCAGGAATCTTTGAAGATTGGATTAGGACTACTCAGGATACCAGATCGGTGATATCATGTGTGATTCCCAGCATCAGAACAGGCTGGCCGGCAGAGTTGAATTCAACTTTGCTTTTATCCCGGACGTGCTTAATTGTTCCGTCTTTGAGTATGATCCGATATTTGAGATAGGTGTGGTCCGATTGCGTTCCGGAAACCAGTTTTGAAGCGATCACACGATCCTTGTCTTCCGGATGCAGGTAACCGATCCATTCATCCAAAGGCTGTACATTCTTTTCATTCTCAATTCCGTATATCCGGCAGGTTTCGATCGAAAGGTGGGCACGCTTGTTGACCAGATCAATTTCCCAGGTGCCAATTTTTGCCAGTTCCTGGGCTTCCAGAAGTCTCTGGCCTTTCATCGACTGAATTTCTGCTTCCTTTTTTCGGTTTGAAATATCACACACAATGCAGCAGTTCAACTCTTCTTCACCAAACTTTATAAAGTTTGCCCTGATTTCAACAGGAAAGCATTTGCCATCCTTTGTTTTGTGTACTGATTCCAGAATCATTTTCCCGATGTCACGGAGTTCATTGAAATGGACTACCCATTTATCATTGGTCATGGAAGGATCAATATCCGGTGTGTGTAGGCCCATCATTTCCTGTTTCGAATATCCCATAATGTGGCAGGCCGCCTGGTTTGCATTCACGATTCGTCCTTTGGAATTAAGGAAATAGACAGCGTCGGCCACATGGTCAATTCCATACTGAATCAGTTTCAGTTCCTTTTCGGCCAGAACTTTTTCAGTCACATCCCTGAAATTGTCCATAATTCCATTGATGGCAGGATCATTGAGCATGTTGGTTACCGTTCCTTCCATCCATCTCCAGGATCCATCTTTGTGCTTCATCAACGATGGCTGCACATAGGTTGGCACGCCGGGATTCTCCATGATATTTTGCCAGATTCCTTTGCCCCATTCCACAAAGTCAGGATGAAACAGAGAAAATAGGTTTAATTCCAAAACTTCTTCTTCAGAATAACCCAGAACCGCGGTTATAGAAGGTGAGGTATAGATCGGCCTTCCTGTAATATCCAAAATCACGAAGGAGTCGGAAGAGTTCTCGACCAAAGCCCGGAATCTCCTCTCATGCATCACCAGCTGTTCGTTTGCCTTTCGGATGTGCGAGATGTTTCTGGAATGACAGGCCGCACCAATTACCTTATCATTATGACGAATGGGCTGATATGAAATCTCAAACCAGTGTTCTCCTTGATATTCAATATGTTCAATATGTACAAAGGTTTCACCGTTGAAAACCCGGTCATAATGCCCTTTGTACATAGCGACATCTTCTGCTGTAAAGGTGAAGTCAAGCACATTATCCCCTTTAAAAATGTTTTTTTTCGTTGCTGTGAGAACTGCATTTACAAAAGGCTGATTAAACGAAATGAGGCAGTAATTCAAATCAATACTCCACATCAGATCGGTGGTATTGTTGATGAGCGCATCCAGATTTTCCTTATCAAACTGCTTTTGGATTTCAGCTTCTTTTTTTTCTGTGATGATTCTGAAATTCGAAACTATGGCCTCAATTCCAGGCTCATTCAGGCAGTTTGTAAAGGTTCCTTCGCACCAGATCCGGCGGTTGTCTTTATGAATAACCTTCATTTGCTGGTAAAATGAAGAACCTGGCTCCTTCGCGATTGTTTGTCTGTTTTGAATGTATAAATCCCGGAATTCTTCATCCACAAACAAGTGGCAGACAGCTGATTTTATTTCATCCTCCGTAAATCCAAAATTCCGTACAAACGATGGACTGGCATAAAAAATCCGGCCATCTACATTCGAAAGGGCCAGCATATCTTCACTCGATTCGATCAACAGACGGAACCGACGCTCAGTCTGAAAGGCAAGATCCAATAAGTTCTTTCGTTCCCGGTCGATCCGGTGCTTTTCAATTGCATTGAAAATGGCTGCAGGAAGACGGTCCAGTCGCCCTTTCATCAGATAGTCGTCAGCCCCCAGTTTCAGAACTTCAACCGCAATTTCTTCAGATACCGTTCCTGTGATGAGAATGAAGGGTAAATCAAATCCGGCATTCTGCGCATATTGTAAGGCAGCAATGGAATCATAATCCGGAAGAGAATGATCCGATAAGATCACATCGGGTAAAGGACCGGTCAAAGCCTGTACAAAGCCGGCCTTGTCTTCCACGACCGTTATATCAAAATCAACCCCACCTTTGACAAGTGTCCTTTGCACCAGTTCGGCATCAAATGACATGTCTTCAAGGTGAAGTATGGCAATTTTATGTTGGCCACGACTTTCCATATGGTTGAATACCAAAGACCTGCTTTCAATCCCAGCTGGCAATGAACTTTAAGGGACATTCATTAAATGCCCTCTAATGTTGACTACCGGTGGAAAGTCCTGAGATTTCAGAACAGATCCCTGTTGATGTTGTTTGTTGGCAAATTAACAATCATAGCTGATATGATTATTAATTTTCCTGATGATTTTTGTTATGAATGGTTCCAATGTTGGTAATGTAACCGATTCTCAGTCAATATTTGGTTGTTCGCAATCAGATCATTCGATCGGTTCCATTTTGTGTCAGATTTCAAGTCCTTTTCAGTTCCGGAAATGTGAATACCTTACCTTCTCCAATTGCCTGCAAAACTATACAAAGCCGGGTTTTTGAGTCGAAGCAACCAATATTCAAACGAATGATTTATGTCATTTACCAGGGATTCCCAATGGGTTGCGGTTACCGTAACTTAGAATTCAATGCCGACAACCAGAATGTCATCTATTTGCTGGTAAGTACCCATCCATTTTTCGATGGTTGATTTTAAAGCCAGGCCCTGCTCCCCTATGGGCAGAGATTTGTTTTTCCCAAGTTCCGCAACAAATGTCGCCTTCATCAGCTTACTGTTGAGGGAGCCACCAAACTGGGAATAGTATCCATCCGAACAAAGGTAAATTTTTTGACCCGGGTGAATAGTAAACCGGCGGGTTTCAAAATTCTTTTTGCTCTCCAGCCGGTTGCCACCTATTGAGCTGCGGGTTGGTTTAACTTCCACCACACTTCCATCGTCTTCCAGCATAAACAGGGGGCGAAATGCACCGCAGAAATAAAGTTCGTTGTAGCTGCTTTCAATCACACACAAGGCAATATCCATTCCATCTGGTACCTCATCGGAATTCTGATTCACCATTTTCGTCATCCGGTAGTCGAGCTGTTCCAGAATCTCGGAAGGATTTTCAATATGCTCATTCACCACAATCTGGTTGAGGAGGTTGTTTCCGATCAGGGACATAAAAGCACCGGGTACACCATGTCCTGTACAATCTGCCACTACGATAAACTTTTTGTTTCGCCGTTGGTGGCACCAGAAAAAATCACCACTCACAATATCTCTTGGCATTGAAAGCATAAATGATTTCGGGAAAAGATTTTTGAGTTTGTCTTCCTGAGACAACAGGCTCAGTTGAATCCGCTTGGCATAATTGATACTGTCGGTGATGTTGTTGTTTCGTAAAATGACTTCCCTTGTGCGTTCCTCTACTCTTTGTTCAAGTTCCTGCAGTGTTTTGTCGCGGTCCTGTTCGGCTTTTTTAAGGTCGGTCACATCTTGTGCTATACCAAACATACGCACCAATTGCCCGTTAGCTCCTCTTTCGATATGAGCTTTTCCATTCATATAGCGGATTTCCTTGGTATCGGGCCGCACAATGCGGTATGTAATTTCAAGTGAACCATCCACTCCTGAAACCCGCAACTGTTTTAGTTTCTCAATAATGATGGGATAGTCTCCAGGATCCAACAGAGCAAAGCTGGACTGTACAGTTGTCGGATAGTCTTCTTTCACACCCATAATCCGGTACAGGCTGTCAGACCAGACCATTTCATTGGTTTTCGCATTGAAATTCCAGCTTCCGATCAAAGCCAGGTCCTGGGCTTCTGTGAGAAGAGCCCGGGTTTCCATCAGATTTTGTTCAGAGACCTTGGTAGCTGTGATGTTTTCATGTGAAATCACAATCATCTCATCATCTGAATTGAAACGGGTTGCCCTCAGGGCGAACCATCGGTATTCGGTAGGAGAGTGGCAAGGGTATTCGAGATACACACTTTCAATTTCTCCATCCACAAGTTGTTTCAATGGCCGAAGAATATCGAGTGCACTTTCGTCGCCTCTTTGAGCAGATAATTCGCATTCTTCAAAGTAATTGGCACCAACACCGGATCGCGAAAAATCAGTCGTCCCATTGTTCAGTCCAAACTGAGTCCAGGCCTCATTGACTGCAATTATGTTTCCTCTGGAATCGGCAACAGCAATCTGAGAAGTCAGATTGTTTAAAATTCCCCGGCTGAAAATTTCACTGGATCTGATTTTTCGTTCGGCAATTTTAAGATTGGTGATTTCCCTTGAATGGCAGGCAATCCCGATCACCATCTGTCCTTCATAAATGGGATTGAATGATACTTCAGTCCACATTTCAGTGGGTTTTGAGGAGTAAATCACCTCTGTGAAAATTTCTCCTTTGAGCGCTCTCCGGTAATTTTCACGATAGGATCTGAGGATTTCTTCCGGAAAATTCAGGTCCTGAACATTGGCCCCGATCAGAAATGGTTTTCCAAAAAACTGCTCTGCCATTGCCAGAAATGTCTGGTTGGCCGTGATCAGGTTCAGGTTTCGGTCGACGCTCCACATATGGTCCCGCGTATTGTTGATCAGAGCATTGAGGTTGCGCCGGTCGAACTCCCTTTGCCGATCTATGTTTTTCTTTTCCGAAATGTCCCTGAAATTTGACACCAGGGCATTTACCCCCGGTTCGGCCAGCATGTTGGTGATCGTTCCTTCGGCCCACACCCAGGTTCCTTTTTTATGAAGGTACCGATGATTCCGGAAAAGCGAGGTTCCGGGTGACTGAAGTATTTTGAAGATACTTGACATAAACCCTTCCTTATCATCCGGATGGATGTAATCATAAAGGAGAGTTTTCAGAACATCGTCTTTTGAATATCCGAGAATCTGATAAACAGACGGGCTGGCGTAGATCAGTTCACCGTCCCAGGTAGACAGCATGATCATATCCATTCCTTTCTCGATCAGCGAACGGAACCGTTTTTCGTTTTCTTCCAGCAACCGATGGATCTGTTGGTTTTCACGCTCCGCCTTGTTTTTCTCCATCGCACTCAGCAAAGCACCTGGTAATCGCTGAAGCCGGTCTTTCAAAATATAGTCACAGGCCCCAAGCATGATCACTTCAACGGCAAACTCTTCCGACATGGTGGCTGTAACCAGAATAAACGGTATCTGCAGGCCTTTTTCCTGGACTATTTTAAGGGCCTGAATCGAGTCAAAATCAATAAGCTTATGGTCAGAGAAAATCACATCCGGCGAAAACTCTGAAAGTGCAGACACAAATTCCCGGCGGGTGTCAATCACTTTAATTTCAAAATCGATCTTCCGCTTTTTGAGTTCCCTCTCCACCAGTTCGGCATCAAAAGGGAGATCTTCCAGGTGAAGGATTTTGATTTTGCTCACGGTATATTATTTATTGATGGCCGGGAGCCGGAAATAAAAGGCGGCACCTTCACCAGGCTTACCTTCTGCCCACACTTTACCATCGTGGTTGTCAATTATCCGTTTTACTATGGCCAGCCCAATACCGTGGCCCTTGAAACCTTCATGCTGGTGAAGGCGGTAGAAAACATCGAACAGTTTTTCGGGGTCTTCCATTTCGAAACCAGGTCCATTATCCTGTACCTTACATGTAATCCATTTTTTGCTGCTTTCACAGGACACCTCCACTGTAGGGTGTTGATTTTTGGATGAAAATTTCATTGCATTGGTGATGAGGTTTACCCACACCTGTCGGATGAGGCCCGGACTTCCCTTCACTGGAAGAAGATTTCCAATTTTTAGTTTTACGTCGGGGAAGTCAGAGCGCAGTTCTTCCGCAATGCTGAATACCAGTTTTTGATTGTCGACTTCCTCTTTTTCGATCCGGGATGCTTTACTGAAATGCGACAGACTCATGAGGTCTTCAATCAGTTTTCCCATGGCCACCGAATTGCGGACAATGTTTTTTATCAGCTTCTCTTCGTCTTCCCGAAGTTTTCCGGAAAGTTTAAACGCCAGAAGAGAGGCGGCCGTATGGATCACAGTTAAGGGTGTTTTTAAGTCATGGGATACTGAATAACCGAATGATTCCAGATCCTGGTTGGCTTTCTCCAGCTGTGCCGTCCGTTGCTGAACTTTCAATTCCAGTGAAGCGTTCAGATTTTTTAAGGTGGCCTCACTGGCTATGAGATCGTCCAGGTATTTCAGCATCTGTGCATCGGTGCGGCGCTTATTGATGGCATTGAGAACTGATTGCGGAAGCCGTTGGAGTCGGTCTTTGAGTATATAATCGTACACACCTGAACGCATTGAGGCGACTGCAAATTCTTCAGAAACCGTGGCAGTTACCAAAATAAACGGGATGGAAGCATCTTTGGCTTTCACCATTTCAAAAGCCTCTACCGAATTAAATGCAGGAAGCGAATGGTCAGACAGAACAACATCTGGTTGAAAATTGTCGAGCGCATTTTTAAAGTCAGGTTTTCCTTTGGCAACCAGGATTTCGCATTTGACATTTCCGTTTCTCAGCTCCCATTCCACGAGTTCCGCATCTGCTGTAAGATCTTCCAGGTGTAGTATTCGAAGCATAGGCTGATTGATTAAACAGGAATGGTATTGAATTTGAGCCAGCAATGGTCGATATTCTCCACAGATCTCAAAAAACCGGATATGTCCAGAGGTTTGATAATCACAGAATTGGCACCAAGTGCCAAGGCCTTCTGAATATCCGGATGATCTTCGGAAGATCCGAAAACGACAACCGGAATTTTCTTCGTGCTCACTTCCTGACGAATACGGTGCAGTGCTTCCAGACCGTCGACTTTGGGCATTTTGATGTCCAGAAGTATGAGATGAGGGAGCTCACCAGCAGATTCCCTGCCGAAACCAAACAGGTAGTCCAGTAATTGCGCCCCATCTTTGAGGTGAATGATCTTGTTTGTAACTCCGCTTTTACGTAAAGCCCGAAGCGTTAGCTCAGCATCACTAAGATTGTCTTCAACGAGTAGAATGTCTGCATTCATATAAGATAAGGGTATCAAAGTTCTGTATCTGGCAAAGAAAAGAAAAAAGTAGCACCTTCATTGATTTTTCCTTTTCCCCAAACCTTGCCGTTGTGTTTGTGAATAATCCGTTGGACGATCGAGAGACCAACTCCAGTGCCGGGAAACTCTTCAACGGTATGAAGCCTCTGAAAGAGATTAAACAGTTTATGCTGATAATTCATTTCAAAACCCACACCATTATCCTGGATAGAGTAGGTTATCATCCCGTTTTCTTTCTTTGATCCGATGATCACAAGCGGATGTTCCTCCTGAAAAGAAAATTTAAGGGCGTTTGATAGAAGATTCATTACAACATGTTTCAGCAAAAACCGGTCCGCCATCACAGGATAGAGTTCCCCAAACTGAATATCTGCCTTTATTTCAGTTGTTATTGCAATCTCTTTGATGATATCGCGTATCAGCATTTCCATATTGATACGGTCCTTATTTACATCTTTACGGCCCAGTCTTGAGAATGCCAGTAGCTCGTCGATGAGCAGACTCATGTTTTGGGCATGGTTCTGTACCTCTCCAAGTAGCCGTTTTCCTTCCTGGTCAAATGAAGGGGCATAGTCTTCTTCCAGGATTTTTGCATAGCCTTTCACTGCCCGGAGTGGGGCTCTCAGGTCATGCGACACAGAATACGAAAACGATTCGAGCTCTTCGGTTCGTTCTTTCACCCGTTGTTCCAGTCCTTCATTGAGGGCATTTATTTCGGCTTCGGCTTTTTTCCGTTCGGTGATGTTGTCAACCAGGCTAACAAAGTATCCTTTTTCCGGACTGTATACAGATATGGAAAACCACTTGTTCAACTGGGGAACATGTAGTTCAAATTTGGAGGACTTTCCATATTGTGCAGCATCACGCATACGGTTGGCCAGATCAGGATCGTCTTTCAGAAGGTCGGGAATCACGTCCGACATGTTTTTGCCTGAAATGTTTTCAAGTCCGGTGACGGATTGGTATTCTTCATTTACTGCCAGAAATGTGAAGTCCACCACTTTGTTATTCCGGATAATGGCTTTGCAGTACGCAAAACCGTTGAGCATATTGGTAAAGAGGCTCCGGTAAAGTTTTTCACTTCTGACCAGTTTTTCTTCTGCAGCCACTTTTTCTGTGACGTTCCGAAAGTTCAGTATGATGGCTCCAACGTCCGGATCATCCAGCAGGTTGACGGCAGAACCTTCCATCGTTAGGTATTTTCCTTCCTTGTTCATTCTTCTGATAATGGAATGAACAGGGATTCCGGGAGATTCAAGGATTTCTTTAAAGGTGGCTTTAAATTGTTTTATGTCATCAGGATGGAAGTTATCTTCCAGTTCCATTTCTTCCATTTCCGATTTTGACCAGCCCATAACACGTGAGGAAGAAGGACTCCTGTAAAGAATTTTTCCTTTTGCATCCATCAGAGAAATAATGTCGGAATTGTTTTCGATCATTTTCCGGAACCGTTTCTCGTTTGTTTTCAGGTTTTCCTCGGCTATAAACCGATCAGTGACATCACGCAGGTTGAAAACGATTGAATTCACATCTTCGTCGTTGAGAAGGTTAATGGCGGAACCCTCTACCCGGATTTTGTGACCTTCGTTATGTTGGATCCGGAAGCTCAATGGAATCGGAATTCCCGGATTGTTTTTCACTTTAATCATGATGGCCCGGAGGCTTTCGATGTCCTCCTGATCAACATATTCCAGAAACTGTTTATTTAACACAATGGAGTCTGGCCAACCGGTTATTCGGCTTGCCGAAGGGCTTCGGTATATCAGATTTAGATTATCATCGAGCAGCGCCATAATATCAAGCGTATTTTCAATGAGTTTGCGAAATCTTCTTTCCGAGGCGATCACCCTTGTTTCGGCCTCCACTTTTTCCGTAATGTCACGGAGATTGGCCACTATGGCCTGAATATCCGGATCGGCAAGACGGTTGCTTATGGCACCTTCCAGCCAGAGATAGTGACCATCCTTGTGACGGTTCCGGTATAAAATCCGGTTGGTAGAACCGGGGTTTTGCAAGACATTTTCCAAAATAGAATGCACTTCCTCAAGGTCATCGGGATGGACATTCATAAACGCACTTTTGTTGAGTACATCATCATCCGATGTTCCAAACATCCGGGTGGTGGAAGGACTTCGGTAGATGATGTTAAAGGACTGGTCACAAAGAGAAATCGATTCAACATTGTTTTCAATCAATGCCCGGAACCGTCTTTCACTGGAAGCCAGTTTTTGTTCTGCCTCTTTTCGTTCCGTAATATCTCTGGCCAGGACCAGAAAGTCTCCGTTTTCCAGCATTTTGATGGAAATATCCGCATCAAAACCGGAGCCGTCTTTCCGCCTTATCCTCCTTGGTTTAAATGAAGATTTGTTGATAAGCAGCTGATCGATCTGTAAGGGGTCTTTTTCCAGTTCTTCTTCGAAAAGAACATCCATCACGCCAAGTTGCAAGAATTCGTCCTTAGTGTATTGCGTGTATAAAAGACCCGCTGGGTTGACATCATAAAACCGGAATTCCGGATTCATCAGAATGATCGCATCATTGGCCTGTTCCACAAGAGAGCGGTACCGGTTCTCACTTTCTTTCAGGTACGTTTCTGCATTGATCTTATCGGTGACATTGTGCGAAAGGATGAGCCGGCATTCTTTCCCTTCGAACATGATTTCATGACCGATAATCTCCACGAGCATCACACTTCCGTCTTTCCGCAGGTGTCTCCATATTCCTTTATTTCCTTTGGATGCCTCCTGGTGAAAATCATGATTCAATTCAATAAATCGATTTTTATCTTCCGGTGGGCGGATATCAATTGCGGTCATGGATAAGAATTCTTCCCGGGTGTATCCATATTCGTTTAGAGCCTGCTGGTTCACAGCCAGGTATCGAAAGGTAGCCAGTTCAAGAACCAGCATTGGCATAGGGCTGTTTTCAAAGAGATACCGGTATTCATTCTCCCGTTCAATAATGGCGGCCGTCCTTTCTTCAACTCTTTTCTCCAGTTCCTGATTTATCTGGCTGAGCGATTCTTCTGCCGCCTTCCGCTTGGAAATGTCCCGGACAAGAATCACGGAACCAGATATCTCGTCTTTGTCTTTCATCTGGGAAATGGATTCCAGTACGTGCACTTTCTGTCCCGAATTTGAGAAATACACCACTTCTCCGTGCCAGTAGCTTTTTGTTGCAAGAGCTTCCTCCATTTCCTTCCGGACATGGGCCGGGTATTCCACTTTCAGAATATCTTCCTTTAATTTACCGATGGCTTCTGTTCCGGTCCAACCCAGTAATTGTTCTGCCGGCTCATTCCATCGGGTGATGATGTTATTCTGATCGGTGGTGATAATGGGGTCGTGAATATTGTCTGTAATTGTGGCCAGAAACCTCATCCGGTCTTCGGCCAGTTTTTTCTCTGTGGTATTGCGGGTTACTTTGGCATAACCATACAGATTGCCGGTTTCTGAAAACAAAGGGGTAATGATCACATCAGCCCAGAACATCGAGCCATCTTTTCTTAATCGCCACCCTTCTGAAGCATAGTACCCCTTTTGTGCCGCCAGTTCGAGATTCCGCCAGGGTTCTCCCACCAGTTTGGCGGCTGGTGTGTAAAACACATCCATCGGCTGGCCAATAATCTCTTCGGCTGAATATCCTTTAATACGTTCTGCACCCTGGTTCCAGCTGGTGACGCATCCATTGACATCCAGCATAAATATGGCATAGTCTTGTACGCTGTCGACCAGATACTGGAAATTATTGCGGGCATTTTTCAGATTATCTTCCTGTTGTCTTCGGAACGTAATATCCCGTACGCTGACCATGAGCCATAGTCCTTCCGCATGTTTGATCGGAGAAATGCTGATTTCAACAGGTAAAACGGTTCCATCCTTTTTCAAAGCGGATAAGTTCTCCCGGTCACCAAATGATTTATAGTGCTGTTGGTCCAGGTAATCAATCCGATGTTTCTCATGGCGGCTGCGGGCGTAATCCGGTACAAGGACTTCCACTTTTTTGCCGATGAGTTCTTGCTTTGACCATCCGAACAAACGCTCCAGCTGATGATTGACGAACACGATATCTCCAAATTCATTTGTGATGATGGTAGCATCAGGGGCTGCTTCGAGAAGATTCCGGAATTTATCTTCTTCATTTTTGCGAAGTGCGATCTCCGATTCAAGATCTTCAATGGATTTTCTTGCCATTAATTTGGGGAATGCCCGGATGAAATAGGCAACAGTGGCCCATCCCAGAATTCCTGCCATGCAGAGGAAAGCAGCAGGAAGCCAGTTCATCGGAAACCAAAAGGTGAGGGCATCAATAAAAAATGTCGCCCCACATAAAAGAGCAAAAGCCACCAGGTAGATCACAATGCCATGCATCTTCAGGAGATGATTGTTCCGGTGATAGAAAAACAGAAGTGCAATGGCTGCCAGAGCCGACCCAAAAAGGATGTTCCCGGCCAGCTGAAATCCAGGAAATACATCAGCCAGTATTCCCGGTTGATTAAAACCCGACAAAAACAGGTTCGCCGGTGAGGTTGAATATGTATCAGTAATAAAGTTCATGTTGCCCTGATTAGACATGGTGAACAAAAATGGTTTTGCTCACCATGTTTCCATTGTTGAATATAATGTATTGTAAATCAATTATATAGAATAATTCTAAATATAGAAATAGGAGGAAGCGAATGTACCAAGCAACATAGCGAAAAACACAGCGATAATCAGTATAAATGCTGATAAATATTTCTTGTTTGCGTGATCATCTTTGATTTAATGCAACCATCTTTACTTTCATGGTGAGAAAGGTTAGTACACAGACATGGTCCACTTTGTGAATTGGGACGGGGTCATCAATAGGTAAAAATGGATGAGGTCAGTCAAGTTGAGGTTGTTTTCAGATGAAAGACGACAGTTGGTCCGGCAAGTCTGATTTGAACGGTGAAATTGGGTTTTGGTGATGGCCATTTCACAGAATGGCGTATTTTAATCCGCGAATGCCTGCCGGTTTGCAATCTGGATCAATGCCATTATTGAAAGAAAACATCCTTCAAATTTTGATGATTCTGAAATAAGTGAGGAATTTGAGCTCCTGTCCAATTTTGGTCCTTCGTTTGGTTTTGATAAAACAAGCTGATACACAAGACCTCATCTGGCGACAAGAAGTATTTTGTGCAATATTTTTACAGTATCCCGAAATATTCATCGACAACCTGGTAAGTTTGCCAAAAATCAGGGCACTACCACAAATGATTCGGAGATGCTTATTGTTGAAGTTATCCGGATTTGCAAACAAACTATACAAACAATCTGTTTACTTTTCTTCTTTTCTTTTAACACAACGAATTAATAATTACGAGCATGTTACAATTTTCAATCGAAAGGGTGTGTACTGCCAGAGGTATCCCCAAACCCTACAAGTTCCTTGTCAGAAATGGTTTTCTACCAACCACCGCTACCAAGCTTGCCAAAGGTGACGTGGAGTACCTTCGGGTGGAATATCTCGAAAAGCTGTGTACGCTTCTCAACTGTGTTCCGAACGATTTGTTTGAATGGATTCCGGACACGAAAGCAGATGACCGGCCTGATCATCCGTTGTTTCCAATCCGTCAGGCAGATAAGCTGGATTTCGCGGAGACATTTAAAAATTTGCCTATGAGCAAATTGCGTGAGATTGAGGCCATTATCGCCAACCTCAAATAGAAATCCCGGAACAGGAATCAAGAAAAAGGCACCTCTGAAAGGTGCCTTTTTTTATAAACTTTAGTAAAGAATCAACGCGGCATTTGAGCAGTTGCCGCCACTTTAGCAGAAGGAATTTGCCCGATGGTTGCCGTATCTTTGGCAAAAATGCTCTTCACATACGCTTCCAACCCTTTTCGTTTCTCCGGATGCCCCATGTAAACCAGGGCAAGAAGAAGTACCATTTTGGCTAAAAATGAGCTGTCGGTATATGTACGGGCTTTCATAGTTTTTCCTTCTGTTGCTGTAAATACCGGTAATTCAACTGTTGTAACCAAGGAAAATTGAATTTTTCCTGTTTTTATTTGGATTTATTTCTAATCGCTGAATTTTCAGATAGTTGGCACCGGGAACTGAAAATGTGAAAAATGCCTTGTAATGTTGCACCACGTTTTAGATATGAATTTCTCACCCTCTGCTCACTGGCTGGATTTTGAAATCGGTGAAAACTCCATAGGCGAGTATCTCACTTTTGTACTGGTACTTCTTGGTGTTTTGTTTCTGAAGCGGTTTATCTCCGTTCTGGTTTCCCGGCTCATCTACAAAATCATAAGGAAAAAGCCCGAATACTCTGCTGTCCGGACATTCGAAAGCCTCCTCACAAAACCTCTGGAGTGGCTCATCACGCTGCTTGTCCTGTATTTCAGTGTTGCTCAACTGGATATTCCCACCGCCTGGCATCTGGATTCGGTGGAAAAACCGGGTCTTCTCCGGGTTCTGTCCAAACTGTTTGAACTCACCCTGATCGGAGCGTTTACCTTCCTCATTCTTCGTCTGCTCGACTTTTTCGCGATTGAGTTTATTGAAAGAGATGACAGAGGAAAGGAGTATTTGGTCGACAAACAGATCATGCCGTTTGTCAAAGAACTGCTCAAAATTTTCATTGTCATCGTCGCTTTCTTTTTCGGACTGGGATTTGTTTTCGAACTTAATGTAGGCAACATCATAGCCGGTCTTGGGTTGGGCGGTCTGGCCTTTGCCCTTGCCGCAAAAGAATCGCTGGAAAACCTGTTTGCTTCGTTCACCATTTTCCTGGATAAGCCTTTTGTTGTGGGCGATCAGGTAACCGTAAACAACATCACCGGAACCATTGAGAAAGTCGGATTCCGGAGTACCCGCATCAGGACACTGGAGAAGAGTTTTCTTACTCTGCCCAATAAACTGATGATCGACAATGCCCTGGACAACCACACGTTACGGACACACCGGCGGGCTGATTTTATTCTGACGCTGGAATACGGCACAAGCAAAGAGGAACTGGAAACCTTTCTGAACCGGCTTCATTCCATGCTCGAGCTAAACCCCAGAACAAGTGAAGAAAGTCTGGTCCGTTTTTTTTCGTTTGGTGAAAGCGGCTTCAACATCCGGCTGCTCTATTTTGTGGATACCAACGACTTCAACGAGTTCCAGAAAATTCGGGAAGAAATCAATTTTGAGATTCTGAATGTGGTGGCCGAACTGGGAATCCGGCTGGCCTACCCAACCCAGAAAATACAGGTACAGCCTTCCTGATACCGTCTGTTGAAACCTCTGCCAAAACATAAAGGAATCTTTACAAATCATTCGTTTCCGTCGGGGCAATTCCCCTATTTTTGGGCACCGTTTGGAGCCAAAACGGAATCTGTTTTTCCAATTTTATGAGTGATCCGATCAAACACGAATGTGGTGTAGCCTTAATCCGCCTCAAGAAGCCGCTTCAGTATTACATCGACACATACAATAACCCATCCTGGGCGGCACAGAAGCTGTATCTGCTCATGGAAAAGCAACGGAACCGGGGTCAGGACGGAGCCGGAGTCGCCAACATCAAACTGGATATGGAAGCGGGAAAGCCCTACATCCACCGGCACCGATCCATCGATTCCAACCCGATCACCTCCATTTTTTCAAAGATCGAAAAGAAATTCCGCAAGGCACAGGAATCCAACAAAGCCCTTTTCACCAATGAAAAATGGCTGAAGGATAATGTCGATTGGACCGGAGAACTCTGGCTTGGGCACTTGCGATACGGGACGCATGGCGGAAATTCCATCGAAAAATGCCACCCGATGATCCGCCAGAACAACTGGAGAAGCCGGAATCTGGTGATGGCAGGCAATTTCAACATGACCAATGTGGACCAGCTTTTTGATAAGCTGGTGGACCTTGGTCAGCATCCCTACGAAAAAGCCGATACGGTTACAGTCATGGAAAAGATCGGGCACTTTCTGGATGAGGAAGTGCAGCGTCTCTTCAATTTCTACAAATCGGAATTCAATAACCAGGAAATCAGCCTTAAAATTGAAAACGAACTGGATCTCCACAAAGTGCTGGCACGATCCTGCAAAGATTTCGATGGCGGCTATGTGATGGCGGGATTAACCGGAAACGGTTCTGCCTTTGTGGCCCGGGACCCGAATGGAATCCGTCCGGCCTATTATTATGAAAACGATGAGGTGATTGTGGTGGCATCCGAAAAGCCTGCCATCAAAACTGCCTTTAAAGCCGAATACGACCAGATCCGGGAAATCAAGCCCGGTCATGCCCTGATGATCCGGAAGGATTGCACAGTGGAAGAAAAAATGTTTATGGAACCCGGTGTACGGACTTCCTGCTCGTTTGAGCGGATTTATTTCTCAAGGGGTAATGATCCGGAGATCTATCGGGAACGAAAAAAACTAGGCGATTCACTTACACGGCAGGTTCTGGAAGCAGTGGACTACGATCTGGAAAACACCGTGTTCTCTTATATTCCCAATACCGCTGAAACCTCGTTTCTCGGACTGATGGCCGGAATCGATGAGTACATGGCTGATGTGCGACTTTCCACAATAGACAACCAGAACTGGTCAAAAGAGGAGTTGCGGAAGGCATTGAATTTCAGGCCACGGGTCGAAAAACTGGTGATCAAGGATGCCCAGTTGCGCACCTTCATCACCGACGATGAGCACCGAGATGAAATGGTGAGCCATGTATATGACACCACCTATGAAGTGATCCGGAAAGGAATTGATACCGTCGTGGTGATTGACGATTCGATCGTTCGGGGTACCACACTGGAAAAAAGCATCATCACCATGCTCAACCGGCTGGAACCGAAAAAAATTGTGGTGGTTTCCTCCGCTCCGCAAATCCGGTTTCCCGATTGTTATGGCATCGACATGAGTAAAATGAAGGAGTTTGTGGCCTTCAGGGCGGTTTTGGGATTGATCCAGGATACCCATCAGGACAATCTGCTGGACGAAGTCTACGAAAAATGCCTGACTGCAAAAGCAAATGGCACCGACAGTGAAACCAATTTTGTGCAATTGCTGTACAAGCCGTTTTCTACCTCGCAGATTTCGAATAAAATCGCAGAAATCATCACGCCCAAAAACACCAGAGCCGAAGTGTCAGTTGTGTACCAAACCATCGAAGGACTGCACATTGCCTGTCCGCATCACACCGGTGACTGGTACTTTACTGGCAACTATCCGACTCCAGGCGGAAACAGAGTGGTGAATCAGGCCTTCATCAATTTTATGGAAAACAAACTGGTGCGGGCATATTAGGGATAATTAGGAATTGAGAATTAGGAATTAAGAATGAAAATACGGCTTTGAGTTTTGGGGATGATTTCTTTCGGGGCTTTGGGCTTAAAATGTTGAAATACAAATGATAAAATCTCACGAAGTCGATTACAAAATTATAGGTGATGATATCCAGATCGTCGAAATTGAGCTGGATCCGGGTGAAACCGTGATTGCCGAAGCGGGTGCCATGCTGTACATGGAAGAAGGGATTCAGTTTGAAACCAAAATGGGCGATGGGTCGAACCCGAACGCCGGTTTTTTTGACAAACTCCTTTCGGCCGGAAGCCGGGTATTCACCGGAGAGTCGCTCTTTATGACACACTTCACGCACCAGGGATATGGCAAAGGGCACGTGGCATTTTCGGCTCCGTACCCGGGCACCATCATTCCGGTGGACCTGGCCACTATGAGAGGAAACGAGCTCATCGTTCAGAAAGATGCGTTTCTCTGTGCGGCACTCGGAACCAAACTGGCCATGCACTTCAACAAGAAATTCGGTGCGGGTATTTTTGGTGGCGAAGGATTCATCCTCCAGAAAATCTCGGGAGACGGAAAGGCCTTCATCCATGCGGGAGGTACCCTCATCGAGCGGACACTCAACAACGAAACACTGCGTGTCGATACCGGTTGTGTAGTGGGATTTGAAAACACCATTGATTTCGATATCCAGCGGGCTGGTGGTCTGAAATCCATGGTATTTGGTGGTGAAGGTTTGTTCCTGGCCACACTAAGAGGAACCGGACGCGTCTGGTTGCAATCCATGCCAATTGGCAAACTCATCGGCGCTCTGAGTGTCGGTGGTGGCAATGCCCACAAAGAACGGGGCGGAATCCTGGGGAACCTTGGTGGCCTGGGAGGTATTCTGGAAGACTAGGGTTAAAAATGGACATAAAAAAACGGATGGTGGAAACGCCATCCGTTTTTTTTGTGCTGTTCAATTCCGGATTGACTGGGACAGCCGGACTACTTGATATACCGGAAGTCCTGTCCGTTTTCTAAGGCGAGGACTGACTGGTGGATCAGTTGAATCACGGCTTCGATGTCGTCGTAACTGATGGTTTCCACCGTGGTGTGCATGTATTTCAGCGGGAGTGAAATGAGCGCAGAGGCCGAACCCACACCGGAATAGGCGAAGGCATCGGTATCGGTACCGGTTGCACGACTGGCCGAAGCCCGCTGGAATTTGATCTCGTTTTTCGTGGCCACATCGATGATGAAATTGAGGAGATTGTTCTGTACCGCTGGTCCGTAGGTCAGTACCGGACCTTCGCCCAACCGCTGGTCGCCCTGCTCCACTTTTTTGTACATCGGAGACTGCGTGTCGTGGCACACATCGGTGATGATGGCCACATCCGGTTGAAGACGGCGGGCCATCATTTCGGCGCCCCGCAATCCGATTTCTTCCTGCACCGCATTCACCACATACAATCCGAACGGCAGTTTGGTTCCGGCTTCTTTCAGGCGGCGGGCCACCTGGGCGATCATGAACCCTCCGATGCGGTTATCCAACGCACGGCCTACGAGGTATTTGGTGTTGAGGTCGAAGGCTTCGTCGTCAAACGTGGCGACAGTACCCACATGGACGCCCATTTCGAGCACTTCCTTTTTGCTGGAGGCTCCGATGTCGATGAAGATGTTTTTCAGTTTCGGGGCTTCGTCTTTTTCGAGTTCGCGGACGTGGATGGCCGGCCATCCGAATACACCTTTCACAATGCCCTTGTCGCCAAACAGATTCACCCGTTTCGAAGGGGCAATGAGGGCATCGGAGCCACCATTCCGGCGAACATAAATGTAGCCGTCCTCTGAAATGTAGTTTACAAACCAGGAGATCTCATCGGCGTGCGCCTCGATCACTACTTTATAGGGCGCATCGGGATTGATCACACCAACAACGGTTCCGTAGGTATCCGAAATGTAAGTGTCGATATAAGGCTTCATGTAGTCGAGCCAGATGCGCTGACCACTTTCTTCGAAGCCGGTGGGAGAAAAATTATTGATGTACTGGTAGAGAAAATCGCGGGCCTGCTGATCCATAAATGAAATGTTGTTCAGATGGTAAGGGTGGCAAAAATAGAAGGACTGGTGAGAAAACGGGCGGGATTTCTGAAAAAGCGGTTGGGGAAAAAGGAATGGGATTTGGTGGTAGGTTGGTTTGAGTTAAAGGATGATCCCGCCGTTCCGTGTTTATCATCCCGAAGGCAGATAGGGAAGATTTGCCATCCTTCACTGGAGGCCTGAAATCGTACCACCTGGAGATAATACGCTGTCAAACCTATACCCCATTTTGATCGATCTGTTTTGTACCACGTTTTTTGTACCAAAATAAAATGGTACAAATTTTATGGTACTTTTTTTGTACCAAATATTTTGTACCAAAAAAATATGGTACAAACTTCCTGGTACAAATATAATTGCCGTAAGAAGAAAGAATCACTCGTTCAGGAATTGATGGATTTCCTCCTGATTGGCCGAGAGGAAATGGCTGAATTTTTCAACATCAGCCGGGAGTTGTTTACTAAATCGGCTCTGGGCACCCGCACGTTTCCCTTCCACCTCAACCAACGCCGTCTTAGCGCCAATTGGTGGTTCGTGATGTGTGATCAGCGATGGAATAATGGTTAGGAAGTGATTTTGAATTCACCATCTGGAGGTTGTCCCGAATTAATATCGGGAGGTTAGGGGGCAATCCTTCACTGAGGACGAAACTTCAGGGTCTACATGTAGTCCGCCAGATGCGCTGACCACTTTCTTCGAAGCCAGGAGGGATTTCTGAAAATGAGGTTAGGGGATAGGAAGGCTGTGTTGCAGCGGCATTCTGGTTGGGTAGAGGGTTGTTTCAAGACCATAGTATGTTGCTTTGGCAAATTTTTCCAAATAATCTATTCTTCAAAAGTATGAATCTGCGAAAGCTTGACAGACAAACATTATTAACAGCCAGTTCAGGT
>ERZ795056.2669-NODE-2669-length-19658-cov-42.501097_pt1 | contig 19658 bp, 19 predicted proteins | sample MGYA00375140_ERZ795056 | MGnify/ENA primary metagenome ERZ795056 (study PRJEB30185, sample SAMN05720227) | activated sludge metagenome | isolation source: Anaerobic digester | place: USA | collected 2015-03-09 ... | reverse complement strand
ATCGATACGGCTTTATCGAACTATCGACATCCAGCTGGTCGATGTAGCCCGTTTATCCAACTAGTCGACTTATAAGAAAAAATCGCTGAAACTAAAGCAAGGCAGTCGTTAACGTCAAAAAGTTATTCGCGTTAGCGAGTAAGAATCTGTAGTTGCATGTTTTTTGCTGTATCGCAACATATGTGTTCTTCTTGTGCTGGCAATCATTGACAGCGCATTGCGCGAGAGGCTGTCAGCGTGCGGATTTTGTTACTTCACGATACTCAGCATGATCTTCCCGCTGTCGAGACAGCACTTGCCGCCAATGGCGACGAGGTGCGCAGCATGGCGGTCAACGCGCTTACGCTTCACGTCGAGATCGAGCGGTGGAATCCTGCGCTTATCCTGATTGCAGCGGATGACGCTGCCCGCGACGTGCTAGAGCACGTGTGTGTTGCCTCGCAGCACCGAGAGCGCCCCATTGTGATGTTCACAGAGGACGAGGACCCGGTTGCGATGCGCGCGGCAATGCGCGCGGGGGTGTCTGCTTACGTGGTCGCTGGGTTGAGCCCGCACCGCCTGCGCTCCGTCATCGGCGTGGCGCTAGAGCGGTTTAGTCACGATCAAGCGCGACTGGCGGACTTAAGTGAGGCCAAGTTAACCGTTGAAGGTCAAAGTCATAAAGATCGCATGCTTGCACAGGCTAAGGCGCTTCTGCGACGGCGCGGCATGACGGAGCCAGAGGCCTACGCCGCGCTCCGAACGCGAGCAATGCAGGAGCGTTGCACCGTTGCTGAGGCCGCCGAGCGTTTGCTTCACCGTGAGCGTGCTTGAACACGAATAACGCCACAAAATGGCCTGCACTGCGCCGCTTTGGTGCGCCGCAGCATTCCCTTCGGTGGATTTGTACACATAAACGCTGACCTAGGCCGACCACACCACCGCGCGAAGCACATCTGTACGGTCCTTTTCGTCGCTGGCACGACTCTCGCTAAGTAGGCGTGTGGCGGTCAAAGGCGACCACTACAGTCTCTCTAGTCTGAACAATTCGCTTGGGTCTTATCGACCCACCATGAGCACAGGGGCTCGCAACCGTCAGGTCGCGCGCCCCTTTTTATTTCCGGAGTTCGTTTATGAGCGTTATCGAAATAAACATTTCGTCTACTGAAATCTCCGCTGCGTCGGCCACCCTCGCCTCGGTGGCACCGGCCTCCGCCACGCGACGCAAGATTGTGCAATCGGCTGGGGCTGCCGGTTTGATGTCGCTGGTCTCGCCGTTGGTGCGGCAAGGCGCGTGGGCGCAAGGCTCGGACGCGCCCGAAAAGAAAGAAGTGCGCATCGGATTTATTCCGTTGACGGATTGCGCGAGCGTGGTGATGGCGTCCGTTCTGAAGCTCGACGAAAAGTACGGCATCAAAATTATTGCGTCGAAGGAATCAAGCTGGGCTTCGGTGCGCGACAAATTGGTGAATGGCGAACTCGACGCCGCGCACGTGCTCTACGGCTTGGTCTACGGCGTGCATCTTGGAATCGGCGGCCCGAAGAAGGACATGGCGGTGTTGATGACGTTGAACAACAACGGTCAGGCCATCACCATCAGTAATCAGCTCAAAGACAAAGGCGCGGTGGACGGCGCATCGCTGGCCGCGCTGATGAAAAAAGAGAAGCGCGAATACACATTTGCGCAAACCTTTCCGACGGGTACGCACGCAATGTGGCTCTACTACTGGCTCGCCGCGCACGGTATCAACCCGATGGCTGACGCCAAAGTGATCACGGTACCGCCACCACAAATGGTGGCAAACATGCGCGTGGGGAACATGGACGGCTACTGCGTGGGCGAGCCGTGGAATGCGCGCGCTATTTTCGACAAGATTGGCTACACCGCCACGACTACGCAAGACATCTGGCTCGATCACCCCGAAAAGGTGCTCGGCACGACCGACGAATTCACCAAAAAATATCCCAACACATCAAGGGCGATGGTCGCCGCGATTCTTGAGGCCTCGCGCTTCATCGATCAAGAAGTAGACAAGAAAAAAACCGCCACCATTCTCGCGGACAAGTCGTACGTGAACACCGCCATTGAAGTGATCGAAGACCGTTGGGAAGGCAAGTACGACAACGGTAACGGCAGAAAGTGGACCGATGCCAACGCGATGAAATTTCACAAAGACGGCGCGACCAACTACCCGTATCTGTCCGACGGCATGTGGTTCCTGACGCAGCACAAACGTTGGGGTTTGCTGAAGGAACATCCGGACTATTTGGGCGTGGCTAAAGCGATCAACAAAACCGATATCTACAAGAAGGCCGCAACAGCCGCGAAGGTCAACGTTCCGAAGAGCGACATGCGTAGCTCAAAGCTTGTCGACGGCGTGGTGTGGGACGGCTCCAACCCGAGAGCCTACGCCGACGGCTTCAAGATAAAGGTGTAACGCCGCAGCGGGTACCGTGTGCCCGCTTTACTTGTTAATCCGTTGAATCAAGAGAACTTCGTTATGACTGCAACACTGACAATGAACGATTTAACGCGCGAGGCGCAGACTTCCGCATCACCTCCTGCTGCAACTGCTTCGGATGCATCCGAGATTGCCGTGACAACTACGCCAAGCGTCGTCGCGCCCGATGCGGTCGTAGCCACTGCGGCCCATATTGAACGCAATGAGAAGACGCAACTGGCCGCGCGTCGTCGGCGTGAAGCGCTTACCGGATTCGTGCAAAGTGTGGTGCCGGGATTAGTGGGTGTGTTGCTGTTCCTATTGCTGTGGCAAGCGCTTTCGCAAACGGTTTCGCAGTTTCCGGGACCCGCCAAAGTGTGGGACAGCGCGGTGAAATTGTTCAGCGATCCGTTCTATCGAAAAGGGCCGAACGATCAAGGCATTGGCTGGAACATTTTGGCTTCGTTGCAACGCGTGGGTATTGGCTTTGGCCTCGCCGCGCTAGTAGGCATCCCGATGGGGTTCATGATTGGCCGTTTCACCTACTTAAATCGCATGACTGCGCCGATCATCAGCATCCTTCGCCCAGTGTCGCCGTTGGCATGGTTGCCGATTGGACTCATGGTGTTTAAGGCCGCCAATCCTGCTGCGATTTGGGTGATTTTTATTTGCTCTATTTGGCCAATGATTATCAACACGGCGGTCGGTGTGCAGCGTATTCCGCAAGACTATTTGAATGTGGCACGCGTGTTGAACCTCTCCGAGTGGAAAGTGTTCACCAAGATTTTGCTGCCCGCCGTATTGCCCTACATGCTCACGGGCGTGCAGCTCTCGATTGGTGTCGCGTGGCTGGTGATCGTGGCCGCGGAGATGCTGACCGGCGGCGTGGGCATTGGCTTCTGGCTGTGGGACGAGTGGAACAACCTAGTGATGGAACACATCATCATCGCCATCTTCACGATTGGCATCGTTGGCTTGCTCTTGGAGCGACTGCTAATCGCGGTGGCCAATCGCTTTAAGTTTGAACAAGTTTGAATGCGGGTAGCCGAGGAGAACAGACATGAGCAATTCATTTCATCTAGTCGTCGACAATGTCGATAAACGCTTCAACACCAAGCAAGGCGAATTCATCGCAATACGCGACGTCAATCTGCGCGTTCAGCGCGGCGAATTCGTAGCGCTGATTGGTCACTCGGGCTGCGGAAAATCAACGCTTCTCAACTTGATCGCAGGTTTGAGTGATGCGTCGAGTGGCGTATTGGTCTGCGGTGGACGCGAAATTTCGGGGCCGGGTCCGGACCGGGGCGTGGTGTTTCAAAATCACTCGTTGCTGCCGTGGCTGACGTGTTTTAACAACGTTTACTTGGCAGTCGAACGCGTGTTCGGCGCAACGGAAAAAAAGCCGCAACTCACCGCACGCACCGAAGCGGCGCTAAAAATGGTGGGACTGACGCACGCAATGCATAAGCATCCTAACGAAATTTCGGGCGGCATGAAACAGCGCGTGGGTATTGCCCGCGCGCTAGCTATTGAACCGGCCGTGTTGTTGCTTGACGAGCCGTTTGGTGCGCTGGACGCGCTTACGCGTGCGCACCTGCAAGATGAGCTGCTGCGCATCGTGGCCGAAACGAAATCAACCGTGGTGATGGTGACGCATGACGTCGACGAAGCGGTGCTGCTATCGGATCGGATTGTGATGATGACCAACGGACCAGCGGCGACGATCGGTGAAATTCTTGATGTTGATTTACCACGTCCCCGTGATCGCCTCGCGCTGGCAGAGAACACCGATTACCACCATTACCGTAAGGCCGTCGTTGAGTTTTTATACGCGAAACAAAAGCGTGCAGCGTAATGAGTAGCGCTTACATGAACAAACAAAAACTTGCTGTCATTGGCAACGGTATGGCCGGTATCCGGACGGTTGAGGAGCTTTTGAAGATCGCGCCCGACAAATACGACATCACCGTGTTTGGTTCCGAGCCGCATCCCAATTACAACCGTATCCTGCTTTCGCCCGTGCTCGCTGGTGAGCAGACCATAAAAGACATCGTGTTGAACGACTGGGATTGGTACACAGATAACGGTATCAATCTCATTACTGGCAAAACAATCACCGAAATACACCGTACGCGCCGTGAATTGAGAACTAATACCGGCGAAGCGTTCGGCTACGACCGCCTGCTCATCGCAACCGGCTCTAACCCGTTCATCCTTCCTATCGAAGGCAAATCGTTGCCCGGCGTAATTTCGTATCGCGATATCGCCGACACCGAAGCGATGATTGACGCGGCGAAGCTTTACAAAAAGGCAGTCGTCATCGGCGGCGGTTTGCTCGGACTCGAAGCGGCCAACGGATTGAAGCTTCGCGGCATGGATGTCACCGTGGTGCACGTCATGCCTTGGCTCATGGAGCGCCAGTTGGACGAAAAGGCAGGCAAACTGTTGCAAGCCTCGCTCGAAGCCAAAGGCATCGAATTCAAAATGCAAGCGCAGACCGAAGCGTTGATCGCAGGCGAGTCGGGGCGCGTTGCGGCGCTTCGTTTCAAAACCGGCGAACAAATTCCGGCTGATTTGGTGGTGATGGCAGTGGGCATTCGGCCCAACACTTCGCTCGCAGAAAAATCCGGCTTGCAAGTGAGCGCGCGACCCGGTGGCATCATCGTGAACGACACGATGCAAACGCTGACCGATCCACGCATTTATTCCGTCGGCGAATGCGTAAACCATCGTGGCATGGCGTACGGCTTGGTTGCACCACTGTTTGAAATGGCAAAGGTTTGCGCCAACCACTTAGCCGAATATGGCATTGCCCGTTACGTGGGTTCGGTGACTTCGACCAAGCTCAAAGTGACGGGCGTTGATTTGTTTAGCGCGGGCAATTTTCAGGGCGACGACGATACTGAAGACATCGTGCTTTCGGACCCAATGGGCGGCGTATATAAACGGCTGGTAATCAAAGACGATAAGCTGGTGGGCGCGTGCCTTTACGGCGACACGGTGGACGGCTCGTGGTATTTCAAATTGCTGCGTGAAGGCAAAAACGTTGCGGAGATTCGCGATCAATTGATGTTTGGCGAATCAAACATTGGTGATGTCGGGCATGAAGGCAATACGCGTATTTCTTCAATGAAAGACAGCGACGAAGTCTGCGGTTGCAATGGCGTATGCAAAGGCACCATCACCAAAGCGATTAAAGACAAAGGTTTGTTTACGCTCGACGAAGTGCGTAAGCACACCAAAGCGTCGTCGTCATGTGGTTCGTGCACGGGTTTGGTCGAGCAATTGTTGATGTTCACAGCCGGTGGCGATTACAGTGCCACGCCTAAGACCAAACCGATGTGCGCATGCACCGATCACACGCATCAAGAAGTACGCGACGCGATCAAGGCGCAGAAATTGTTGTCGGTGCCGGAGACGATGAAATTCATGCAATGGTGCACGGCAAATGGCTGCACGTCTTGCCGCCCGGCGATCAATTACTACTTGATTTCAACGTGGCCGAAGGATGCGCTGGATGATCCACAGTCGCGCTACATCAACGAGCGTGCGCACGCCAACATTCAGAAGAATGGCACCTTTAGCGTGATCCCACGCATGTGGGGCGGCGAGACGACGTCAAGCGAGCTGCGCCGCATCGCAGACGCAGTCGACAAATACAAAATCCCCACGGTGAAAGTGACCGGGGGGCAACGCATCGACTTGTTGGGCGTGAAGAAAGAAGACTTGCCCGCTGTGTGGAAAGACATCGGCATGGTGTCGGGCCACGCGTATGCCAAAGCGCTACGCACCGTGAAAACCTGTGTGGGCTCGGAATGGTGCCGATTTGGCACGCAAGACTCCACGCAAATGGGCAAAGATCTTGAGCGCGCCATGTGGCGCATGTATGCGCCGCACAAAGTGAAATTTGCAGTGAGCGGTTGTCCGCGAAATTGCGCTGAAGCCGGCATTAAGGACGTGGGTGTGATCGGTGTGGATTCCGGTTGGGAGCTTTACGTTGGCGGTAACGGCGGCATCAAAACCGAAGTTGCGCAGTTCTTCGTGAAGGTGAAATCGTCGGAGGAAGTGCTCGAATACACCGGCGCGTTCATGCAGCTCTACCGCGAAGAGGGCTGGTATCTTGAGCGCACGGTGCACTACCTTGCGCGCGTGGGCCTTGATTACGTGAAACAAAAAGTGATCGAAGATGCGGCCAATCGCAAGGCGCTCTGGGAGCGTTTGCAATTTGCCCTCGATGGCGAGCCCGATCCGTGGGCAGAGTTTGATAAAGCGCGTGTGGATACGCGCCAGTTCATTCCGATTAAGGCGGTGGCTACGGCGGCCATGAAGGAGGCCGTATGAGCGCCACTTTCCCTGTCATTCCCGCGAAGACAGGAATCCAGACAGCGAGCGGCAACGCTTCGTTATCGGTTGCTGGACTCGCCACGGCGGACGGTCTAGGTCCCCGCCTTCGCGGTAACGACAAGAATCCCGCATGGTTTTACGTGTGCAAATTTGATGAGATTCCGGTGCTGGGCGCACGCGTGGTTGAGCGCAGCGAGAGCGAAGGTGGCAACGTGGCCGTGTTCAGAAATTCGGAGAACGTGGTGTTCGCGTTACTTGATAAATGCCCGCACAAAGGCGGCCCACTTTCGCAAGGCATCGTGTTTGGCGAGCGCGTAGCCTGCCCGTTGCACAACTGGTCGATTGAATTGAGGAGCGGAGAAGCGGTCGCGCCCGACGTGGGCTGCACCCAGCGCTTTACCGTGAAAGTGGACAACGGAGATGTATTCGTTGATCTTTCGTAGCCGAGGGGGCCGTCGGTGCGAACGATTGATGATGCGTCCGGGCTGGGCATGAAGGAAGTCAAAACAACCTGTCCGTACTGCGGTGTTGGCTGCGGCGTATTGGCAACGACGGACGGCAAGCGCATCACCGCCGTGCGTGGCGATCCGGAGCATCCGGCTAACTTTGGTCGCTTGTGCACCAAGGGCAGCACGCTGCATCTGACGACCACGCCATACGGTCGGGCGCTGCACCCGGAAATGCGTGTGTCTCGCGACGAGCAACGTACGCGCGTGAGTTGGGATGTTGCATTAGACGCGTTGGTTGAAAAGTTTGCGACGACGATCGCCGCGCACGGCCCTGACAGCGTGGGCTTTTACATCTCCGGACAGCTGCTAACTGAGGATTACTACGTGTTTAACAAGCTGGTCAAAGGCTTGATTGGCACCAACAACGTCGACACCAATTCGCGGCTGTGCATGTCGTCCGCAGTGGCCGGTTACAAAGCTACGCTCGGTGCCGACGCACCACCTGCGTGTTACGAAGATTTGAACCATGCGGAATTGGTGGTCATTGCCGGCAGCAACGCCGCGTGGGCACACCCGATTCTCTATCGTCGCCTTGAAGACGCCAAGACTAAGAATCCCTCGCTCAAAGTGGTGTGCATCGATCCACGTCGAACGGAAACCGCGCGCGCTGCGGACATGCATCTGCCGATTCTTCCCGGGACCGACGTGGCGCTGTTTAACGCGGTGTTGCATTGGTTGTTGTGGGAAGACGCGACACACGCGGCCTACATCGCTGCGCATACGGAAGGTTTTGCGGCGTTGAAGCTCGCCGTGCGTGAATGCTCTCCGGCATGGGCCGCGCGTATTTGCGGCGTGAGCGATACGCAAATTGTTGAATTCGCAACGTGGTGGAAATCTTCTAAAGCCACGCTCTCGCTGTACTGCCAAGGCTTGAATCAATCATCGTCCGGCACCGACAAAAATGCGGCGCTCATTAATTTGCATCTCGCAACGGCGCAACTTGGCAAGCCCGGCGCTGGTCCGTTCTCGTTGACGGGCCAACCGAACGCGATGGGCGGGCGTGAAGTGGGCGGGCTGGCCAATTTGCTCCCGGGCCATCGCGAAGTAGTCAATGCCGAACATCGCGCGGAAGTGGCTGCGCTCTGGGGCGTGCCTGCGCTGCCTGCGGTCCCCGGCAAATCGGCCGTGGAAATGTTTGACGCCGTGCGTCGAGGCGAAATCAAACTGCTCTGGATTGCGTGCACTAATCCCGCGCAATCGATGCCTGACTTGCGTTCGGTTGCTGATGCGTTTTCGCAGGCGGAATGCGCGATCGTGCAAGAGGCGTTCGCCACCACCGAAACCGCGAAGCTGGCGGACGTTTTGTTACCGGCCAGCACCTGGGGCGAAAAGCACGGCACCGTGACTAATTCGGAGCGCCGTATTACGCACGTTAACGGCGTGTTGCCGCCGCCTGGGCTTGCTCGGCACGATTGGGAGATTGTCGTTGAGTTTGCGCGCCGGCTTGAGCGAAAGCTTGGGCGCAGCGAAACGTTGTTTCCATATGAATCGCCAGAAGAAATTTTCAACGAACATGTCCAGACAACACGTGGGCGAGACTTGGACATCACCGGGCTGAGTTACGAAGTGCTCGAAGCCACTGGCCCGCAGCAATGGCCGTTTCCCGCACGCGCAACGGTGGGCTCGGCGCGGCTCTACGGTGACGGCATTTTCCCGACTGCAACTGGAAGAGCGCAATTTCGCGTGACGCCGTACAAACCTGTTGCAGAGCCTGTAGACGCGCGCTATCCGCTAGCCCTCACGACAGGGCGGCTGCGCGATCAATGGCATGGCATGAGCCGCACAGGGCGCGTGCCGCAGCTATATGGCCACGAGCCTGAGCCGATGTTCACCATGAATAGCAACGATCTGGCGCGACGCGGTTTGGTCGCAGGCGAAGTGGTGAAAGTCTCGTCGCGTCGCGGCGACCTGTTGGTGCGTCTCGCGGCGAGCGACGATGTGCGCTCCGGACAGTGTTACTTGCCGATGCATTGGGGGCGGCTCACGCTCGCTGCAGCGGGTTCGCATGGTGTGAACGCGTTGACCACTGGTAGTTTTGATCCGGTATCCAAGCAGCCCGAACTCAAACACACCGCTGTTCGCGTCGAGCGCGCCGCACTGCCGTGGCTGATGGTGGCGTTTGCTTATGTCGCTGACGTAGAAAGTGGGCGCGATCCGGTGGCAGTTTGCGACGAGCTACGTGAAGTTGCCCAAACGATGTCCGCCAATGCCGGCGGCATGTTTGCCAGCGCCACTTTGATTGGCGCGGAGCGCCCTGGTGTAGTGCTTCGTTTGGCGGCTGAGACTGCGCCGGACGCCGCGACATTAATGCAGATTGACCGTGTCTTGGGATTGGTTGGTGGGAGCACGCTGGCCTACGACGACGCTCGCCGCAATCTGAGCCGCCGGGTGCGGGTGGAAGATGGGCGACTGGTCGGCGCGCGTCTGGCGGGCGATCTGGCGGCGGAGACTTGGATGCGCGACTACTTTTTGTCGGGCACGTCGGTGCTGGAGTTACGTCAGCGCTTACTCGCTGGAAGTGCGGCGGCACCCGGTGGGTTCGTCGCACGCGGAAAAGTCGTGTGCAACTGCTTTAATGTGCCGGAGCGGGAAATTGTTGAGTTTTGTGCTGCCGCTCAAGGCAATCCGGCGGAACGCCTGAACGCGCTTCAGACGGCTAAAAAATGCGGAACAAACTGCGGTTCATGCTTGCCCGAGCTGCGCGTGTTAGTGGGCGCTAGCGTCGCTGCGGCTTAGCTTTTTTCGACCTTTGATCAATAGCTTTTTGCTCGCAACGACCGCTGGGCGGCGCTCGGAGCGGTATTTTTGTAAAAGTCGATCAACACTTTTCGCTTTTACCGTTCTTGCTCCCGCCCAAACTATCGCAATGCAAGAAATCGCGCTATAATCGTCGGCTAACCAAATTCTCGGCTACAAATACTGTCATGGTTGTTATTCGTCTTTCTCGCGGTGGTTCTAAGGGTTCGCCTTTCTTCAATATCGTTGTTGCTGATTCGCGCAATCGCCGTGATGGCCGCTACATTGAGCGCTTGGGTTTCTACAACCCAGTCGGCAAAGAAGGCGCTGAAAACGTGCGTATCGCTCAGGAGCGCTTGACGCACTGGACGAGCAAGGGCGCGCAAATGTCGGATACCGTTTCGCGTCTCGCGAAAGGTCTGGCAAAAGCCGCTGCTGCTCCAGCCGCTTAAGTTCCCTATTCGCGTGGCGGCGCGCAATCTGCTGTCGTCACCGGCAGCAACATGAAATCCGCCAGCCCATTGGCTTCCGCCGTGGATATTCCGCCCGCACCTGTGGCGGAATCGTCGCACGCCGCTGCGACGCCAACCTTCATCGCCCTCGCTAAGGTAGGTCGCCCGTACGGGTTGACTGGGGCGTTGCATTGGTATCCGTACTCGCAAGACGCGCAGACGCTGCTTAAGGCGCGTGAAGTGAAGATCGGCAACACGGTCTACGCCGTTACCAAATCGCGTCGGCACGGTGAAAGCATCGTCGCGCAGATTGTCGGCATCGATTCTCCAGAAGCCGCCGCGAAACTCACTAACAAAGAAATTTCGGTCGACCGCAGTTTGTTCGCGCCGCTGCCGGACGGTGAGTATTACTGGATTGATTTGATCGGACTGCGCTGTACCAACGGTGAACGTCTGTTTGGTGAGATCACCGAAATTTTCGAGTCCGGTGCACATCCAATTTTGCGCGTCAAGCGCCCAGACGGTGACCCGAAAGCCGCAACCGGAGATGAGTTGATTCCTTTCGTTGATGCGATCGTGCGCTCGGTTGATCTTGCTGCGCGTCGTGTTGATGTGGACTGGGAAGGTCTCGACTAATCATGTTGTCGATCTCCGTGATCGCGGCATTTCCTGAACTCGTTGAAAATGCGCTGAAGTACGGCGTCACTGGTCGTGCTCGCGAGCTTGGGTTGTGGCGTTGGCAAGGTTTTCCCTTGCATGGTTTTGCAACGGACACACGAAGGTCTATTGACGCGCGGCCCGCGGCTGGCGGTCCCGGCATGGTGCTGATGCCTGCTCCACTTGATGCGGCGCTTGCTGCGGCGCGCGCGTGGCACGGCGAAAAATCGACTGTCGTTTTCATGAGCCCCGACGGCGCCACACTCAACCAATCTCGCGCCCGCGAATTGGCCAAATGCAATCACCTGACCTTTGTCGCTGGACGCTACGAAGGCATTGACCAGCGTTGGATCGACGAAAACGTGGACGCCATCGTTTCGATTGGCGATTACGTGCTGTCTGGTGGCGAATTGCCGGCGGCAGTGGTCATCGACAGTTGTGTGCGTCTGATTCCTGGCGCCTTGGGTGATGACGAATCGGTGACGTTCGAATCATTTTCGGACGGACGGCTCGACTGGCCGCAATACGCCGTCGCCGCAACAGCCTCAGGCGAAAACATTCCATCTGAGCTTGCTAAAGGCGACCATGCGGAAATCGACCAATGGCGTCGCCGTGAAGCCTTACTCCGCACATGGAAGCGTCGCCCAGATTTATTGCTGAACGCAAATTTGACACTCGAGGAGCAGGCAATGATCCAGTCGGCAGCCGAATTCGACAAACCGACCCAAAACGAGTTAAAATCGTAGGCTTACTGCTGAATTCCTAAAAGAATACGGCTTGTCCCAACGGTAACGTCGGAAACAAGTCGGTTCATACGGAACTGATGTGTGTTTAGTGTCTGATCGCTTAGGCGTTTCAGACATAGATTCGGAGTCGCCTATGGCCTCCGTGATCGCACACCGCTCAGACTCTGAAAACACCAAAACAAGGAACAAAAATGTCAAAATTTTTGATCGCTCAACTAGAGCAAGAAGAGATCGCCCGTCTTAACAAGACGATCCCAGCATTCGCACCGGGCGACACAATCATCGTGAACGTAAACGTCGTTGAAGGTGAGCGCAAGCGCGTTCAGGCTTACGAAGGCACCGTGATCGCTAAGCGTAACAAAGGCCTCAACAGCTCGTTTATCGTCCGTAAAATTTCCAATGGCGAGGGCGTTGAGCGTACTTTCCAGATGTACTCCACGCTGATCGCTTCGATTGAAGTGAAGCGCCGCGGCGCCGTGCGTCGCGCCAAGCTTTATTACCTCCGCGACCGTTCGGGCAAATCTGCGCGTATTCGCGAGAAGCTTACCTCGCGTCAGCCGACCGGCGCTTAATCGCTGGTTTGCTACAAAAAACGGCCTTTCGGGGCCGTTTTTTTTGCGCTAGAACTTTAGCGCGTGCAACCGTTATCCCCGCGCCAAGGAAAACGGTGAAAACGACTAGGGTCACCGAGCGTTGGACGTGTCCGAGTATCATCACGCTAACGCAAATTAGTCCTATGTCATGCGCAGTAGCAGCATTTATGAAGCGCTAGAGTTAAGCCCGACGAGTCCTACTGATGAGATTCAGGCCTCGTTGCGCTCGGTCCTTAGGCGCTTCTGGGCCGTACCGCGCGACGCTTCCGGCGATACCGAAGAGGCGGTGAGATTCGCTGCCCTTGCAGCCTCGATATTGGTGGATCCAATTCGCCGCAAAGACTATGACGCCGCGCTCAGCCCCGGCGTGGGGTCAGGCCCTTGGCGTTTGCCTGTCGGCGGCGGACGAGATACGACCGGTGAGGCGTCCCAGTCAGGGCAGGTCGGTGACGCCGCGATGGAAGGCTCGCGCCTGAGCACAGGTAGTAGCACCCCGAAACTTTTGCCGGGTGTCAATTCGCTGGCCGACCCGCTGCCCGAGGCTAGCGCGTGGTCGTCACCGTTGGTTTACCTGCTGGCGATTGGCGCGTGGTTGCTGCTGTGGGGTGCGTTTGTTCAGCCCTTCGATGCCGTCCCCGAGCTTTCGTTCGCGTACGCATCCGTGGTAGCGTTGATTGTTGCGATCTTGATGTTTCTTGCAGCGATGTCTGTATCGCAAGCGAAGGATGTGCCTGTCTCAGCGGCAAGCTTGTCCCGTCTAGCCGTGATCAAGTGGCGACGCGAAGGCTCTATTTTCCTCGGCGTACCAGCTCCCCAGCATGACATCGCGTGGATTTTTAAGCTTCGTCTCATGGAGCTCACACGCAGCGCTGCCGGCTACGTGACGGCAACAAGTGTCTGGCGCCGCGTGGCGGCGCGACTCGTTGATTACGCACTCGTCGGTTTACTGGTTTACGGTCTAATCGCAGCGGCAGAAGCGTTCGCGCCATCGCTTAACCTATGGTGGGTTGCGCTGCGCTCTCCCGTCGTGTTGCCGGTTCTCGTCGTGTTGGCAACGATGCCGTTGGAGGCTTTTCTTACACAGCGGTTTCGTACGACGTGTGGCAAGTGGTTATTCGGTATGGTCGTGGTCACCGGCGCGTCCCGCCCCGCCGATCATGCGCATCCTAACGCGATGCAGCTTGCGTGGGCGCGCGCTAGGCGCGTCGCATGGGTCGGGTCGGTTGGCGGTTTCTGGCCGCTAGCCCTCGCGCGACTCAAGGGCGTGATGCAAGACGCACGAGAGCAAGAAACGGTTTGGGATGCCAGCGGCGACGCCGTAATCATGGCGCGTCCGATGGCGGTAACCACGGTATCAGCGGCGCTAATGGTGCTGGCGGCGGCGGTGGTCATTCTGGGTACGGCCTGGCGCGACGATTTCAATGCTTTGAAGCCGTACATGTCCGAGTGGGGACGCGCAACAGCCAGCGGCGGTGCCGACGTCAAGGCTAGCGCGGAGCGCGCGCTGATGGGTATTGTGTCGTCGATGCCAGGACCGGACCGCGCAAAGAACACGCCGCAGCCAACATCGAGTGCCAGCGACGTTAGCGCTAAAGCCGACGCATCCACGGCTGCGAACGTCGATCCGCCCACCAAGCCAAAAACAGTTCCGTCACAACGAACAGCGCCAACAGCCACTTCGGAAGAGGCCACGATCGCCCGCCTTTCTGCCGAGGCGAATCAGCGACGCGTGCGCATCGACGGCTATATCCAGCAATCAGAAGCGGCGCGCCGCACAGGAAATTTCGCCGCTGTGCAGGGCGTTTGTCAGCGTTGGACTGTTGACCAGCCGTCCAGCGCGCAGGCGTGGCAATGTTTGGGGTTGGCGCAATACCAAAATGGCGCTGGACGCGATGCGCTGCCAGCGCTCCGCCAATCTCTAAAACTGCAAGGCCATGACCCGGCTGTTGAGGCCGCGATCCTGAAGATTCTTCGACCTTAGCGCCACTCTGACAGTCCCACCAAGGCGAGACCGTCAATCCGGAGCAGGGCTCCGGAGCGCATGTGACGTGGTTTATTTGCGCCGCAGCAAGAAAATAAACTCTCCGTTCGCCGCGCTTTGATCAACCAGCGCATTGCCCGTTTGTCGCGCGAACGCCTGAAAGTCGCGCTGCGAGGCCGGGTCGGTGGCGACCACGCGCAGCACTTCCCCGGTTTTCATGTCATTGAGCGCTTTTTTCGTGCGCAAAATGGGCAGCGGGCAATTGAGCCCTCGGGCATCGACCTCGCGATCGGCAGTAGCTTGTGTCATTTCAGGTTCCTGAGGATCTCGTCGTCGAGAGGCGCTGCCAGTGCGGATTGCCCAGCAGCAAAACCTGAATTTTAGTCGAGGTATTCAAACAAGCGCACCACCCGCGTCACACCGCTGGTGGTGCTCGCGAGTTGGCTCGCGGATTCTGCTTCCGCCCGCTTCACAATGCCCATGAGGTAAACCACCCCCGCTTCGGTCACAACCTTTACATGATTCGGTTGGAACCGATTCGCTTCTAGGAACCGTGTTTTCACCAATGTCGTCAGACGCGTATCGTTGGTCACCGACATTACGCCGCGCGATTCGCCTATTGCGAGCTCGTTAAACACACGTTTGATGCCGCCTACGCTCATCACTTCTTCTTCAACGCCGCGCTTCACTGCCTCGCTCGCCGCTTCGCCGCTGATGAGCACGTGCCGGTTGTAGCTTGTGATGTTCACATGCACCTGACTGCTGAAGCGCGATTTCACTTTCAGGAGCGCGCGGTTCTCGATGTTTTCGTCATCAATGAAGACGCCGCTCGAACGACGATCTTCCGCGACGGCAACGGCAGCGACTGCGCCGCCCACAACCACCGCTGCGCAGCCGGACAACATGTTTGCAACGGCCGCCACCGCAATTGCCGACAACATCAATTTCACATTCTTTTTCATGGCTACTCTCCCAACAAAATTCGATCAACGGCATCGCACAATGCGTGAATGCATACGCGATGAAGCTCCTGAACTCGCATTATGCGGGTTGCGGGCACTGAAATGAGACAGTCCCGTGACGAGAGTTGTTCCCCGAGCTTGCCCGGATCCGCGCCTGAGAGCGCAATCACCTGCATTTCACGCTCATGCGCTGCCGCAACAGCCTCCACCACGTTGGCCGAATTGCCGCTGCAAGAAATCGCGATCAGGACGTCGCCTGCACTGCCATGCGCGCGCACTTGCCGCGCAAACACGTCTTGGTATCCGTAATCATTGGCGACAGCGGTGAGCACGCTGCTGTTGGCGGATAGTGCAAACGCAGGCAATGCCGGCCGATCGCGCTCCAGTCGCCCGACTAGCTCCGCCGCCAGATGTTCCGCGTCGGACGCCGACCCGCCGTTGCCGCAAGTGAACACGCGATGGTTCGCCATAAACGCGTTCACGATGCGCCCGGAAGCGTCTTCAATGACGGGCGCGAGCGACGCCGCGGCCGTGGCGAAATTCTCGGCAGCATCCTCGAAGTGTTTTCGAATGCCGATCACCATCGCGTTGTCGGTGGATTCGGCAAATTGGTCGGTAAAAGATTCCGGCATTGCGATTTTCTCGATTACTAAATCCGTTCGCCCTGAGCTTAGCCGAGCGTTTGATTTTGCATCGAACCCTTGGCTACGTTCAGGGCAAACGGCGCACAGGTCCACGCAGTTACGCTAATCCGCAAAAATATTCTTAAGCCACTCCGGCTTTTTACCGCCTTCGAACAATACCGCGTCGACGCGGCATGCGGGCGTTGTCGGCAGCCGACTTAAATACATTCCGACGGCGCGCTCAATGCGCTCGCGCTTTTGCCGGCCGATGCTCGCGCCGGCGCCGCCGAAGCTTGCGCTCACGCGTTGCCGAACCTCCACGAACACGAGCGTTGCGCCGTCCTTCATGATGAGATCAATCTCGCCCATGCGGCACGACCAATTGCGCGCCACGACAGTGAGGCCCGCCTTGCACAAAAGCGCCTCGGCGTCGCGCTCATAGCGCTCTCCAGCGGTTGTCACTTGGCTTACTGCCCGAGCTTCACTGGCGCTCGGTCGCGAAATTCGCCCACCATCGGTTGCCGACGGTACTGACCGTCTTTCAGAGTGAGCTGACCAATCGCCCCGTCGAATGCACGTGGCAACGAGTCGCGCGCTGCGGCGCTGACCAATCGGGCTGCATCCACGCCGAGCGCATACAGGCGCCCGAGCGTCGGCGAGAGCTTCTCGGCCGGCGCGTACGGCACAAAGTCCTCGCGCTCTGAGTCCACCAACCACGGCGCATCAGCAATGCGCAAGCCCGTCCAATCGGTGGTGCGATCCGGCGCAACCTCGTAGCTCGCGCTGGTCATGTAAACGCTCATCCCGCGCAAATACGGACGCAATTCGCTAAGCACCGCGCCCGCGCCCGCGAAGATCACGCAATCCACGTTATCGCGCCGCCAGCCTTCGGTCGCCTTTCGCCAACTGCCGCGATCCCCGAGTGACGCTTGGCGCAGCTTGATCGCCTTCTGGTCGCGCCAGTAGCTCGCTACCGCCACAGCCACGCGACCCGACAACGAGCCACTGCCCTCCACCAACATCGGCGCACGGCATGCGTCAGTCATCGCTTGTTGCGCAATCGCCTCGCCTTCTGATTCCAAATCTGGCGCCAGCACTGCCATCGTGTTCGGCGGCACCGTGCCCAGCGACGAGAGCATCAACGTGGGCCGCGCCACTGCTAATTTCGCCAGCGCCAGCGCGGTCACATCCGCGCGCCCCAGCGGCCCAATGACCCAATCGGTGCGCGCATCCACACAGCGTTCATACGCAGCGACCACGCTTTCAGCACCCGCGCCGCCGTAGGCGCATTCGCTCACGATCACTTCGTTTTTGCGCGTCGCGAACACCACATTCGCACCGTCCCGCACCGTCACCGCTGCGCGCTTCAACAGCGCGTTATCGAGCGGCAACAACAACACGACGCGCAGCCGGGCGCTCGCCGCATCGGTCGCAGCACCGGTTTGCGCTACAGTGCGCGCAGGGCTCTCGCTGGTGATGACTCGCTCACCCGACTGCGCTTTGGCTGCGCCGGACAGCGCCGCCAGAACAGCAACGACCGACAGCGAAAACGGGTGCTTCATGGCTCGTAGCGAACGACTTAGAAATAAACGACACATTATTTGGACACGAGCGACATGGGTGAAGACTTAGAAATTCAGGCTGGATTGTATGTAGTGGCCACGCCGCTGGGGAATTTGGGTGACATCACCGTTCGCGCGCTGCATGTACTCAAAACCGTGCCCAGCATCGCCTGCGAAGACACGCGCATGACGCGCGATTTGCTGCGCCATTTAGCCATCAATCCACCCGATTTGTACTCTGTACGCGAGCACAACGAACGCACCGCCGCCGAGGCGGTCGTCGCCCGTATCGCGCGCGGCGAAGCCGTTGCCTACGTCAGCGACGCCGGCACGCCAGCCATTTCCGACCCCGGCGCACGGCTGGTTGCGGCAGTGCGCGAAGCGGGTTTTCAGATTTTTCCGGTGCCTGGTGCCAGCGCCGTCACCGCCGTGCTCTCCGCCGCAGGACTCGAATCGACCGCGTTCACCTTCCTCGGTTTCGCGCCCACGTCGAACGGCGAGCTCGCCACGTTCGCCGACGCCATCGCGGCTCGCACCGAAACCACCGTGTTTTTCGAGTCGCCACACCGAGTCGAGAAAACGTTGCCGATCCTCGCCAAAGCGCTCCCTGCAGTGCGCCGCGTCGTGATCGGACGCGAACTCACCAAGAAATTTGAGACGATCAGCGCCACCACCGCGGGTGAACTCGCTGCGTGGACCGAGGCCAACGTCGAACGCATGCGCGGCGAATTCGTCATCGTCGTCGAAGGCGCACCCCAAGCCCAACGCGCCACGAGCTTCGATGCGCGCAGCCTGCTCAAAGCCTTGTTGCAAGAACTCCCGCCGGCAAAGGCCGCCAAACTCGCCGCCAAACTCACAGGCGAAAGCCGCGACGAGCTTTATGCGTTGGCGGAGACGATGAAGGGTTCCTGAGGTAACAGCTTTTTGGCTCCAACGACTGCCCTTCGGTCGTTATGGGCACATTTCGTGAAAACTCAACAATCACGAAAAACAGCTTGTAACGACCGCCGGACGGTCGATAGACGTGAAAAGCCGTTAACGCGCTCGGGAAAAAATTCGCGCGATATCGCGATCACGAATCAAGGCCACCCGCCGGTGAAGTTGATCACTTGCCCTGTCACAAACTGCGAACGTCCTGACGCAAAAAACGCCACGAGTTCGCCGATCTCTTCAGGCGTGCCGAGGCGGCCCATCGGAACCACGCTCGCGATCTGTTCGCGGCCCTTCGGGTCGTCGATGAATCGCGCTCGTGGGTAGTACATCTCGCTGTACAAATAATTCGGCGCGACCACGTTGACCTGAATCCCGAAGCTCGCCACTTCTTTCGCCATCGCGAGCGCGAAGTTCGTCGTCGCGGCACGAATCGATGTCGGCACCGCAAATCCATGCTCCGGGCGCGAGGGGCGCGCGGAGGTGATGAACACGAAGCTGCCGCCACGACGAGCTTTCATCGCGGGCAGCAGCAGTTGCGCCAGCTGCACCGGGAACATAAACACCGCTTCGAACGTGTCGCGAAAATTCTCCGGCGCGATCTCGCCAATCGGCCGCGGCATGATCGGGAAGACGTCGTTCGACACCACGGCGTCGAGGTCGATCGCACGCTCGCGCAGTTCGGCGACCAACGCCTCGGGTGTCTGCGCAGCAAGGCAAACCACGCTGGAGTGCGTGCCGACGAACGCGTCACGGGCCGCCACGTCGACAAACGCAGCGTCGTGGCACACCACACGCGAGCCTTGCGCAACAAGCGTCGCGACCACGCCGGGGCCGGTGTATTGCGTAACGTTGGTCACGAGAATGGTTCGCATGGGCTTTGCTCCGAGGACGAACGCGACTCTTGTATCGCGTTACGAAAATATAGCGACACGTCGGCGGATCGGGAATAGCTGCAAGTTCAGAGCCAATTCGCTTCGCAACCGCTTCACCGTATTACGGCCAAAGCGCGAATCTAGATCGCAACGCCACCACGCGCAGTGCGACCCCATTCCAGACCACGGCACTACGAATTCCTGCCGGCCCATTCGTGGGAAATCGTAGATACCGTCTTGAAAGTCAACAGCTAGATCACGAGAGTGA
>ERZ795056.2665-NODE-2665-length-19661-cov-7.527900_pt1 | contig 19661 bp, 22 predicted proteins | sample MGYA00375140_ERZ795056 | MGnify/ENA primary metagenome ERZ795056 (study PRJEB30185, sample SAMN05720227) | activated sludge metagenome | isolation source: Anaerobic digester | place: USA | collected 2015-03-09 ... | reverse complement strand
TATTTCGGAATTTTTTGGTATTGGTATCCCACCCACAACAGTGATAACATCTTCCTCCCTGGGTAGATTTTCGATGCCATGCACTTCTTTGCCTTTGTCCTTGCAACCAGCAACATTTAGTATCATCCAGCACAGGATAAACAATTTAATTTTCATTGTCCAAACACCCTCACTTTCTACCTACAGTTGGTGTTGATATCTACGACCAAAACACGTTCTGCTTGCCTTCTTTATATTGAGCTAAAACACTTTCCGCCCTTAACGTTTCATCAAGCTGCGTCGGCCCGGATGCCATCCAGGAATTCCATGCAAGCGTTGTGAACCGGGATAAAATCCAGGGCCCTGGCGGCAACCCGGTCAAACCATTCGGGGCTGGCCTGGCTGGCGGCATGACTGGCATATGGAATACACACGCAGAGCAGTATCAGGACAACGGTACGCAACGGAGTAAAATCCTTTCATGGCATGAAGACCAGGGCACAGTCTCAACGAACAGTACAGACTACAGCCGCCCGGGTCTCGGGCACTCACTTCGCATAAGGTGCAAGGGGTGCCACTCTATATGAAGCAAACAATCCCTCATCCCGAAGCCTGCACCAATTACATGTTTACAAATTTATTTTATTAAAAAACTCCTGAAAAAAACCATTTGCCTGCTTCATATGAGAACGTAAATCTGTATTTCTCATGGGATTCAATACTTTCTGTAAAAAACACATGTGCTATTATCATGTGTCTATCCCTTACTCTATCATAAACCTTCTTATACCTCACAAAAATGGATCCTTCATGTAGATTATTTTTCAACCAGCTTACAAACGGTATTTTTTTTATCAACCATGGGAACATGCCATCTTTAGAAGAATTGTCATACAAGTAACGATACAGAATCCCAGTCTTTTCCTTCAAAAAATCATCAAGTTCCTGGCCATTTATTGTAATCAAACCCCCTGGAAAAAACCCTCTCGCCGGCATAAGACTTTTAATTGAATTCATATTTGTTTTCTTGATTGATGGTAAAAATTGGTTAAACACAAACTCTTCTAACTGGTTTTTTTTGTCCCGCGCAATTTCCCCAGTCTTCTCAAGTTCAACAATTTTCATTCGTTCGCTACAGGCAAGAATTGATAAAAAAGCCATAGCCATTAATATTTCTAATAAGTTTCTCATTTATCACCTCAATGTTTCGATATTTATGTAATTACCACGTTGACCTATTGGAAAAACCCACCAGTGGAGATGTGGGTCATAATTCCACAGTGCTACCAACAACACTTACCTGTGCACCCGCTGGTATAATCCATTTTTCGCTGAGAACAGCATCATTGTTCTTCAACAGGTTCAAATGCCTTTTCCCCACTCCTGTCGATGTAATAATCATTCTTGAAATCCTCGCTCACACGAGAAAAGCCATGATAAAACTGCCCGGTGAATTCGTACTTACATCTTATAACTAATTTCCCTTGCCTGTCTATGTAGCCCCATCTATGATTTGACTTAACAGCCGCCAACCCTTCAGAATATTCTTCCACACTATCATATACCGCTGGCACAACCAGGACTCCATTGGTATTGATAAACCCCCACTTCCCACCAACAAGACGCTCACCCGGGTCTCCCATTTCTCGTACATACTTTGCCCCGACAAGAACTGCTGCCAATCCTTCATGGAAAGACTTCGCTGCAACATACTCTGTTTTTATTTTTGTGTTTCCATGCACATCAATGTAGTTAAACGTCTTGTCTTCACAAACGGGAGCCAGGCCACTTCCAAATGCCCTTGTAATCTTGTACTTCAGAAACTTGATATTTCCCTGCAAATCCGAAAAACCAGCGATCTTGTCATCGCCGGACCCTTTAGTTACAGGAATAAGACCATCTGAAAAATACTCACGAAATTTCAGCGGACTTTTTTCCAGTACAATGCTTCCATTCGTTGCAATAATATAACTTCTCACACCTTTCTTAACCACAGCGTATCCAGAAACGAAGTTCTCAGCATGATCATACCCTTCCGCATCAAACAACACCCGACCACAGTGATCAATGAACAAACACTTTTTGTCAGTATTTCTCAACACAACCGATATTGCATCTGAAAACTGACTTCCAGTGAAATACTTTGGCTTAATGGTAACCCTTCCAGCCTGTGTCATGTATCCAGTCTTCCCAACTTGCCCAAAAACAAAGAGTGTTTCCCCTGGCTTCGGGCAATCTTCCTGGCACCCAAGGTACACGACCAAGAGCATCCCTATGCTCAAACGCACGTAATTCATCGCATCCCCTCCATGTCGATCAGCATCCATCCATGGTATCACAAATTGGGGCAGCGAAGGCCTAAAATGCTCGTCTTTGGGCAACATCTGCCCCGTGCATGCCCACGTGAAAACGTCCTGCTCTCATCCCACACAATGACACAGCCCTGCCCGGTTCGCACCCGGGCAGGGCATCACCAATCACGTTTTTATTGCCAGAGTTTTTGATTTACAGGGGCGGTTCGCGAGCCACCCCTCCTGTATTCTTTCCCCTGCGGGGGCCTCGCCGGAATAGTATGTTTTGACAAGCACACCACACGCAAGGAGTCCCGGATGACCCGAGTCCTGTTCGTCTGCATTTTTCTCATGGTCTGCGGTCCCTTACCGGCCACCGGTAGTCAGGGAGGAGCACATCCGGCCAGTTCGAGCGCAGCCACCAACGAGGCCCAGTCTTCACCAAAACCAACCGTCTATCCGCTCTCCCGCTACTTCGACCTCGGGGGGATCTTCATGTATCCCCTGCTCCTCCTGGCCGCAGCCGGCCTGGCCCTGATCACCGAACGGATGATCCATAACCTGCGCCATAAAAGTGGTGGTGACGGCTTTGCGGCCGGCCTGATCGCCACCGCCCGCCGGGGAGAGGACCCCCTCCTATGGTGCCGCACCCATCCGGCCTGCGCCATGTCCGCCATCTTCGAACGCGCCCTGTCCCGGCATGCGGCGGGCGGCGGATCCCCGGAGATCTTCGAGCGGGAGGTCGAAACCCTGGCAGCCATCGACATCGCCGCCCGGGAACGCAATCTGGCCCTGCTGGCCTCGATCGCCAACCTCGCTCCCTTGGTCGGCTTTTTGGGGACGGTCACCGGAATGATCGGAGCCTTCGGCTCGATCGCCGCAGCGGACTCCGTCAGCGCCCGGGTCGTTTCTTCCGGAATTTTTGAAGCCCTGATCACGACAGCCGCCGGCCTGATCATCGCCATTCCCGCTTTCGCTTTCCACAATTATGCGGTCCACCGCATCGACCGGCTGGCCTCGACCATCGAGAAAACGGCCGCCGAACTTTCCGCCTCCCTGGCCGATACCGGGAAACTCCGGTGAAGCTGCGCTCGACGGAACGGGCGAGCGGCGGGGTTCCGGCTTCCTCGATGGCCGATATCGCCTTCTTGCTGATCATCTTTTTCCTGACGACAGCCGTCAGTGTATCCACAGGACTCCTGCCCGGGAGCCTGCAGCAGGGCCAGGGCGGACCTCCACTCGAACAGGGCGCTGTCCTCCATCTGGTGATCGACCAGGCCGGAAACCTGAAGGCCGACGGCCAGGATCTCCCGCCCCGGGACCTCGAGTCCTGGCTGGGCAAACACCGCAAGTCACTGGCCCTGATCCAGGCCGGCGGGACGACTGCATGGAAGCATATCGGGCCGGTCCTCGCCACCCTGCGCAAAGCCGGGATCAAGCGCTATGCCTTCGAGGACGAGTGATGCAGATCCCGCGCCGTCGCCAAATCCTGCCCCTTGTTCCCTTTTCATCCCTGGCGGACATGGCCTTCATCCTCTTGGTGTTTTTTCTTTTGTCCTCCCACTTTTCCGGGGATGACCCGCCCCCGGTCCGCCTTGCACGGACGGCATCCCCGCTCGCCGAGGCGGAGCACCCGCCCCTGCGGCTCTTTCTCACGGCAACCGGACAGCTCGGCTCAGGCAGCCTGACCCTCCAGGTGAGCGATGCCCTCCCTGACCCCGCAACCTTGGCACTCCTGCGACAAGAGACCGCCCGAAGGACTGGTACCCCGACGCTGGCCATCGATGCGGACTGTCCCTACGACCTCGTCCGGCGTGCCTTGCGTCTTCTCGAAAGTCTCGATCTCTCAAAATTCTTTTTCGTAATGGAATCAACCCGATGATCCGCGCCCTCATCCAGCGCCATCGGGTCAGTCTGCTCTTCCTCTTCTGGATCACGGTTCTCGTCCTCTTTTTGGTCTCCGGTGAAAGCACTCCGCTCCGGAAGTCCGGCAGTCCGGCGGGGAGACCCGGCGAGAAGGCCCTCACGATCGAGCGCTTCATCAGGCCACAACCGTCGATCATCCAGCCCGGGAGACAGGAGACCAGCCCCGTGACAAACACCCCGCAGCCAGGCAGCGGCCAGTCGGACTGGTACGCGGCCAGTCAACTCGACGATCTCCCCCGTCCCCTGGTCTCCCTGGAGCAACTCTTCGTCTTTCCCGAAAAGGCCGCACTCCTCGGAATCCACAAGGCCCTGGTGCTGGCCGAGATCGACCTGGATGCCGGCGGATGGATCAGGTCCTGCCGGATCGTCCGCGGTGCTGGAAACGGATTTGACGAGGAAGTCCTCGCCAAACTTCCCGGTGTGCCCTTCACTCCGGGCCGGATCGACGGAAAACCGGTCCCCGTGCGTGCCCGTCTTCCAGTCCGCTTTGTTCTCGGAACAAGACATTGAGCACACCCGGGCCGGTGCAAAAATCTGTACGATGAACAGGCATCATCCCCCGGCGGGCATCCCGGCTTGCAGCCTGGATGATTTCATCCCCCGATGATGCAACGGATTCCGGGATCAGTCCAACCCGACTATCTTGCGCAGGCTCATGATGACGTACTCCACCTGTTCGTCCGTCATGCCGGGATAGAGCGGCAGGGTGATTTCTGAAGACCAGGCCGCCCAGGCGTTGGGATATTGCATGATGTCGAACTCGTCCCTGAAAGCTGTAAAAAGCGGCAGGGGCTTGAAGTGGACATTGGCCGCAACGCCCTCGACAGCCAGGGATGCGATCAGGGCATTCCGTTTTTCCACATCATACCCCCGCATGCGCAGGGGATAGATATGACAGGCCGGCTCATCCGCACCAGGCTTGTCAAGGTATCCCGCAAAGGGATGGATCCAGAGTGACTCGGGCAGACCCTCCTGGTAGCGCCGGCAGATCGCCCTGCGTCGCTCAAGCCGGGCTCCGTAGCGGGCGAGCTGACCGATCCCCAGGGCGGCCTGGAGATCCGTCATATTGTGTTTGTATCCGGATATTTCGATATCATATTCCCAGCTTCCGGCCGCCATCTTGGCCAGAGCGTCCTTGGACTGGCCATGCAGGGCCAGGAGTCTCACCCGACGCTCGAAAGCCTCCGAAAGCCGGCCTGAGGACTGTTCACCGAAATTCAGACCCTGCCCTGAACCCAGATCCGCAAAGGCCAAAGCCCCGCCCTCCGCGGTCGTCAGATTCTTGACGGCATGAAAGGAGTAGGCGGCCATGTCGGCCCCTGCAGGGAATCTCCTCCCGCCAAACCGGGCTCCAAAAGCATGGGCCGCATCCGCAAGGATGGCCGGAGTTCCGAGACACTCCTGATATTCATTGCTCGCAACAAACTTCCCTTTGAGCGCATCCACAGCCGCCCTGATGGCTGGGTAGTTACAGGGGATTCCCGCAATATCAACGGGGATCACGGCCTTGGTGCGCTCGCCGAGGACGGCAGCCACCGCCACCGGATCGATCGAAAAACCCTGCGGCCCGATATCGACCAGCACCAGCCGCGCCCCGGTGTGCCGCACGACATTGGCCGTCGCCGCATAGGTGTAGACTGTCGTCACCACCTCGTCGCCTGGGCCGACCCCCAGCGCGAGGAGAGCCATCTCCATGGCGGCTGTCGCAGAATTGAGGCAGACCACGTGCGGGACCGCGAGATATTCCCGCAAGCCCGCTTCAAACTCGCGGACGACCGGGCCAGTCGTGATCCAGCCCGAACGGAGGGTGGCCACCACGCGGGCTATGTCGGCCTCATCAATGTCCGGCCGGTTGAAGGGAACAACGATCTTGTCAGTGCTCATTCCCGAAATCTATTGCAAAACACGGAGAAGATGGGCAGTCTTGATGCGTCAATCGAACCGGAGGAAACCATGTCCCGTTACACCATCGACGCCCGTATGACCCCTGAACCCCTCGCACTCCCCCTGGTGGCCATCATGGCCGGCTCTGATGACCTGATCCTCTCCATCCGGGAACGGTTGACGGGAAACTACGGCCCGCTCCTGGCCTCGAGCGAGACCTTCCTCTTTGACAGCTTTACAGGGTATTACAAAAAAGAATTCGGGGAAGGCATGCGCAAGCAGGTCTGCATCTTCCGGAACCTCCGGGAACAGCGGCTCCTCCCGGGGGACAAGCATGCCAGTTGCGCAATCGAGCGGGAACTGACGCTCCGAGAGAATGACTGCCGCCCTGTCAACATCGATCCCGGTTTCATGACCCTCTCCAAACTGGTCCTGGCGAGCACCAAGGATCACGCCCATCGCCTCTACCTCGGGACCGGGATCTATGGCGAGATCACCCTCGCATGGAAGGGCCATGCCTTTGTCCCCCTCCCCTGGTCGTATCCGGACTATGTCTCCCTGATCCCCTTCCTTGTCGGAGTCAGGAACCGGCTGCAGACCATCCTCCGAGAAACCGACACCGATCCGGCGTTGATTCGTTGATGCTGTGCGAATGCGGGCGAAGCAGTATACTTGAAGAACAACCTGCACGGAGGTTCTGAATGAACAGACGCATCACGGCAACCCTCGTCCTCGTCTTTGCCCTGACCGGGTGTGCCATCTTCTCATCGAACAAGAGTGACATCTCCAGCTTTGACCGCGATTATCTGGAAAACAAATATGTCGGGAAAATCGGCTGGGCCAAAACGGATCTGGGCGGTATCAAGACCGGCGAGCAGTTGACAGTCTCGGCTATCGACTTTGACGTCCGGACCTTTGTCCGCGTCAAGAGTGGCTCAACGGACCATTTCTTTATCGCCTACAACAACAAGGATATGGTACCCAACGAGGACCAGAAGGTCCGTGTCTCGTACGACATCGCTACAATCGAACGCGAGATCAACGACCGGATCAGCTTTCTCAAGCCAGGAAACTGATCCACCACCCGCCCTGCGGGGCGGGTACCGCACCAGTCATCAATAGAGAAGGGTGTCGATTTCTTCCGGTGTCAATCCGGTCGCTTGGCTGATCTCGCTGACCGGATCCTCAGCCCTGAGCATCCGGCAGGCCGTCTCCAGCTTTTCCGCCAGAAGACTGCCCCGCCTCTCTTCCGGGAATAATGCCAGATTGTACTCGCTCGCCCAGCGTTCCACCTCGGAACCACCCAAGGGTGTTCTCTCGAGAAAGCTGCTCCTGCCCATGATGTTGCCCTGTCCTCTCGCACCGAATGGCGCACAAAAATGCCAATCCCGGAACCAAGGATAGCAAAATGCTAGAAATAATTCAAGCGGGGTCGTGTCGCGAAAAACGAGCCGGGCAGGGGCAAGCAAAAAACGTATCTCTCTTCTGAAAATGGCAAGCAATGAACGGCTTGCTGACCTGTCAATACCCCTGTCTGGCCCGCTCATCATAAGATACGCAACCACTCCCCATGGAGCAATCCCCCACGACCCGTGAATTGGCCCGTCCCCCTCGGTATGCAATCCGGGACAAGATACAGGCACGGCTGCACGCTGCCTGATGCGCCAGAATCCCGAAAAAATCGAATTGCTCCGCGCCCACCGGATTTTCGTCCAACCTCGTTGCTGATGCTTCAAACAATCGTGTCTCTCCCTGTGGTTCTTGCCCGGGAGCATTTCATACCGCACACGCCATACTTCAGAGCGGCGAGTTTTTGGCCAGTTTCTCGATGAGCGCCTTTTTTTCTCCGTAAAGACGGATGTACTCCCTGAGAACCTTGCGGTTATACCCGGTGCGATGTTTTCTGAAATAGAAGTACCACTTGAGATGGTCTTCAAGCACGGGTTTTGTCAAACCCTTGCGGGCCGCATATCCCGAAAAGAGCCGGCCTGCCCAGCGATTCAGGTCATCAATCTGCCTGAAATCCGTACAGAAAGAATTGTAGAGCGCACTCCCCGAGATGGTGATCTCGAAAAGATCCCTGCCAAGCTCCGCAAACCGCTCGCGGAGCGTGTCGGCCTCGCCCTCCTCGATCTCCACCTGTCCCTCGACGATCTGCGGGAGCACCTGCTGGAGATTGTCGTATTCCAGAAGGTTGGCCGGTTCCCAGGTCCGGCCCCAGCCAATTATTGAGAGATTGTAATAGTACACAACCAACCCGAAGATCACACTCTCCCGGAGCATGGCGTCATCCGTGGTATCGATCAACCCGTGCAGGTACCAGGGATCCATCCGGCTCTCCAGAAACCGCATCGGGTTCTCCAAGGCCTCGATCCAGCGCATCTTGAAACGCCGGACAGAGCGGTCACTCCTCCGGGCATACCCGGGGCGGTGGAAGAACCCGAGAAAATCGAAGCCATCCCTGACCCGGCCCGAAACGGTCTTCCCGGCGGAAAACCCGAGAGAAAGATCCTTTGCCATCCGCTTCATGTAGCGTTTGAGTGCCCGCAGGCCGGACCAGCGTTCGGCGAGAAACAGAAAATCATCGACGTACCGCACAAGAGCCGTCCTCTTGGGAAGCGGGTGACGTGCAATCCAGTCGGCAAGCCAGGCCTCTGCCAGGATGTTGGAGGTATAGAGACCCTGCGGGAGCCCCCGGACCGGAGTCATGGCACTACGCACGGCCTGCTCCCACCCGGTCCGGGTATTCTCCGTCCGGAAGAGCGTCATCTCTTCCGGAGTCAGCCGCGGGGTGATGGCCAGTTCCGAGACAAGACGGCCGACCTCCTGCTGCAGACCCTGCTTCTCGAGCCATGCCCTGATCTTGGTGTGGTCAATGCTGTCAAAAAATCCTTCAATGTCCGTCCGGATGAACCAGGAGGCATGCCCCCCCGTGATCAGTTTCTGCACATGGCGACTCGTCACAAGGACATGGGCATGTGGCCGGAGCCCGAGACGGTTCGAAAGAAAGCGTGCGAGAATGTTGTCGAGAAGCCGGTCCCGCATCACCGGAAGGGCGACGGTCCGGCGCTTCCCTTCCTCATCCAGATCAATCCGCCGGAGAAAACGGAAGCGGAAGGTACCGTCCCGGATCGTTTTGACCAGTTCCCTGCGGAATTCGTCGATGTTCTTTTCGAGTCCGTCATCCGTCATCCGGTCCAGACCGGGAACAAGCATGCCCTTGGCAAAACGCCGCTCGAAGCGCTGCTCACGGTAGCGTGTCCAGTATACGGCGGTGAAGAACTCTTCAAGCCACGAAAAAAAATCTTCGCCGGGCAGGGGCCGTTGTCCGGTTTGAGACTTGTCGTCACCGGGGGCGGCACTGGCCGAAACATGCCCCGGAGTGGCCTGGAGAGCGGCATGCAGCCGTTCGCGATAGACCCGCTTTTCACCGGACTCCCAGGCAATGTACTCCCCGGGGAGCATGAGGATGCTGTCAAACCGGTCCGGTTCGGTGATGATCCAGACCTCGACCGCGTCATCCGGCATGGCATCATTTTCGGAAGCCGGCGCGGGAACCCCGCCAGCCTGACGGATGCGATCAGGAGAGACCAGGTAGACGCTCCGGACCCGGCCGCCACTGTCGGCGTTCCGGTCATTCTCGAGGGCGTCCTCGGGCTGGATCGCGCCCCAGTCGCGGGCCTCGTGCCGGGTAAAGAGTTCCATGATCAGGGCTGGAGGCAGGAGGGCGGCCACGCCCGGGGTAACACAGGTGTACCCAAGCTTGAATGAGGGTCTGTCTTTTGCTGCCATATCCGCCCCCTTGCCCGTCACGTTCCATCCTTAAATGTAACCACGTTTGCAGCGCTTTTCGACAGTGAGAACACGGATTGCGGACCATTCCCGCCCGAGGAACCCCGAATCACAAGAATTTTCTTGCCGGTCCTCCGTCGATTTGCATACCCTTCGCTATACCGGCACGGTCAGGACCGTCCGGATGTGAAGAAGGACTCCCCGTCCCACCGACGGCCACGTTCCGGACCCGATTTGACCGGTTCGGACACGACCGCCAGCGCGGAAGAGGCAGGCGGGTACAGCACCATGCATCACACACCGACAGTTCTCGTCCCGATCCACATTGGAGGAATCGACCTCTCGATCACGGCAGCCGTCCTCTGGACATTCATCTCGGTCGCACTGGTCCTTGTGTTTGGTTTCCTGGCCCGGCGCCGGGTGACTCGCATTCCCCACCGGCTCTCGCAAAATCTCTTCGAGATCACCATCGAGTTTGTTCGTTCCCAGATTCTCGAACCAAATGAACTGGACACCCGGCGCTGGACACCCCTCTTCCTTTCCGTCTTCCTCTTCATTTTTTTCAACGATCTGGCAAACGTCATCCCGGGTGCCACCTCGGGGAGCGGTAACCTCAATGAGACATTTGCCCTGGCCTTCGTGTTTTTCACCCTCGCCGTTGCCTTGCGCTTCAAGGTTCATGGGCCCTTCGGCTTCTGGAAGAGCCTGATTCCCTCTGGCGTCAGTGGTCCGGTCGTCGCCCTGATGTTTCCGATCGAACTCGTCAGCCAACTCTTCAAACCGGTCTCCCTGGCTGTTCGTCTCTTTGCCAATATGTCCGGCGGACACGCCCTCTTCCTGACGATTATCGCTTTCGCCGCAAGCGCAACAAACGCGGTTGTCCCGGTCTTTTCCGTTTTCGGAGGCATCGTTATCCTCCTCTTTGAACTCTTTGTCAGTTTCATCCAGGCTTACGTCTTCGCCTTTCTAAGCGCCCTGATGGTCGCCGAGGCGGAGCAAAAACATTAAGGAGCATTTCACATGGACTCACTCGGAGCAGCCATCGCCATCAGCATCGCCGCATTGGGCGGAACCCTCGGTATCGGACTCATGATGAGCCGTGCCTTTGAAAGCATCGCCCGCCAGCCCGAAATCACCAGTCGAATCAGGCCATTGATCTTTGTCGGGATTGCCTTTATCGAAGCGGCCGTCCTCTATGCACTCGTCATAGCGATCATGCTGGCCAGCAAGACACCCCAGCCGACAGCACAGGCAGCTGCTCACGGTGCACGACCTGCTGTCACAAGCACAGTCAGCAATCAAACGCCACAGCCCTGATCCCTCGGGTGATGTGCAGACGCTTTCGTTCAAGGAGGATCTTCCGTGTTTACGTTTGAACCCGGTGTTGCCATCTGGACTCTCATCTCCTTTGTTATCGTACTGATTGTCCTGTCCAAATTTGTCCTCCCGCCCATCACCAAGGCCATTGATGAGCGAAAAAACAAAATCTCCAGCGACCTTGAGGCGGCCGATGAGGCTGCCCGCAAGGCTGAACGAACTTCTTCGGACCTTACCCGCAGACTGGCTGCAATCGACCGCGAACGTGAAGAACTCCTGGCCGAAGCCCGCGAACGGGCCCGTAGCCGGTTTGAGGAACTCGAGAAGGAAACACATGCTGCGATGAACGAAATGCGCAAGCAGCGTGAAGCGGAGCTGGCCGCCGAATCCGAACAGTTCCTTGCGCTGACCGGTCACCGCATCAACCAGTTGATCATCTCCGGTTGCGAGCGGGTCTTGCGAACAGGCTTGACCAGTGAGCAACAGGCACAGGTGCTCGAAAACCGGATACGCGAGTTTGAAAAGATGACACGGGTGTAAGGGAAGCAGGAGACGACAGGTGCAGAATTACCGCTACGACCTTCCGATGATGATCATGATCCTTGAAGAGGAAGAACTTCTCGACGAGTTCGTGCGGGACGCCTTTACCTTCGATATTCTCTGCAGCCAGAATTTCGAGATCACGGACATCCTCTTCAACCCCTTGAAGAGCATCGGAGAAAAACTGGAGTGGGTCGATGAGATGCTGATCATCTATTTCAGTGACGCCTATCTCTCCTTTCTCAGGCAACTCATTAAAAACGAGGACTTCATCTACTACGAACGCCTGCGTGCCAAATTCCTGGCAACGCTCAGCCGGATGCGTAACTGTCTCTACGCCAAAGTCACAACCGTGATTCCCATGACTGAGGAACAGAGCAAACGGGTTGCCGCAAAGCTCAGGGAACTCTTTGGCAAACAGGTCTTCGTCTATAACAAGGTCTCCCGCTATTTCTCCGGGGGGCTCCTGATCGAGTGCGACAACACAATGATTGATCTCGGGGTTCGCACCAGTCTTTACCAGTTAAAACAGGCGCTCGGGGCGTCTTGAGGGAAAAGTGAGGTTTGAACAGGCACCATGGGAATGAAAGACTTTTCGTTTGAGAGCATTCAACAGAAAATCGAGCGCTTTGACATCGAGGCGAGTTCGGACGAATCGGGACAGGTCATCGAATCTGCCGACGGCATCGCCCGGGTCCGCGGGTTGCCCCACGTCGAAAATGGCGAGATGGTCGAGTTTCCCAATGACATCTACGGACTCGTCTTCAACCTCGAAAAAGATGAAGTGATCTGCGCCATTCTCGAGCGGCATACCGCTGTCCGCGAAGGGAGCTGGGTCAAGCGCACCGGCCGGGTGATGGAGATCAAGGTCGGCGAGGGCCTCTTGGGTCGCGTGATCGACCCGATCGGCAACCCGATGGACGAAAAAGGACCGGTGGCCACCAACGCAGCCTACCCGATGGAGCGTTCCGCTCCCGGTGTGGTTGAACGCCAGCCGGTCCGCGTTCCCCTCGCAACCGGATACAAGATCGTCGACAGTCTGGTGCCGATCGGACGGGGACAGCGCGAACTGATCATCGGCGACCGACAGACCGGGAAAACGACCCTGGCCGTCGATGCGATCATCAACCAGAAAGATACGGGTGTCATCTCGGTCTACGTGGCCATCGGACAGAAGCAGGCAACAGTCGTCAAGCTGGTCGCCGATCTGGCACGCCACGGAGCCCTTGAGAACACGGTCATTGTCAACGCCCCGGCCTCCAGCCCGGCGATTACCCAGTACCTCGCACCCTACGCCGGTTGCGCCATCGCCGAATACTTCATGTACGAAAAAAAACGGGACACCCTCGTGATCTACGACGATCTGTCGAAGCACGCTGCGGCCTACCGCCATATCTCCCTCCTGATGCGCCGCCCCCCCGGGCGGGAAGCCTTCCCCGGTGATGTCTTTTACCTGCACTCCCGGCTTCTCGAACGGGCGGCAAAGCTCTCAGACGATTTGGGGGCCGGTTCGATGACCGCGCTTCCGATCATCGAGACCCAGGGGAACGACATCTCGGCCTACATCCCGACCAACGTGATTTCCATCACCGACGGACAGATCTTCCTTGAGGCGGATCTCTTCAATGCCGGAGTCCGCCCGGCTGTCAACGCCGGTATCTCCGTCTCCCGTGTCGGCGGCAGTGCCCAGCAAAAGATGATGCGTCAGGTTTCGGGGACCTTGCGGATTGACCTCGCCCAGTTCCGTGAAAAAGAAGCCTTCTCGATGTTCTCCTCCGACCTGGATGCCGAGACAATCGCCCAGCTCAAAAAAGGGAAACTGATGGTCGAGCTTCTCAAACAGAACAAGGGTGGCCCGATGGCGACCGTCGATCAGGTCATCTCGCTCTACGCCGGAACCCGCAACCTGATCAGCGACGTACCCTCCGAGTCCGTTGACGAATTCGAGAAGGGACTCTTGGCCCGTTTCCAGGAGAAGCATGGTGACGTCCGCAGGAGCCTGGTAGAAAAGGGCAGCATTGACAAGGACCTCGAAGAGACCCTGCGCACGATAATCCTTGAATACAAAAAGGAATTCCTTGATGGCTCAGCTTCTCGCAATTAAACGGCGCATCCGGGCCATCGAGGGACTGCGCAAGGTCACCCGCGCCATGGAGCTGGTAACCCATACCCGGATCGGCCGGGTCCGGCGCGGGGCCGAAAACGCCCGGCGCTACCATGAGTCCTTTGCCCGCCTGATGAAACGGGTGGCACTCGCCATGGACGAGGATCCGGCATCCGGGGAGAAGACCGGCCCCGGAGGATCGTCCGCCCCCCGCCATGAACTGGTGATCTTTCTGTCCCAAAAGGGATTTTGTGGCGCATTCAACGACCGTCTCCTGGCACGCGTTGCGCGTGAGCTCCCCAGAATGGGCGCAATCGGGATTACCGTGGTGGGACGGCTTTCGCCGAAATGGAACTCGATCATGCGCCGCAAACCTAACTCGCTCCTTGAGGCTCCCGACAAGAGCTGGCAGCGCGACACCGCGAGCCTGGCCGCAGGCTGGGCCCGTGACATCGCCAACGGATCGTTGGGGCGGGTCGTCTTCGCCTTCAACCGCTTCGTGTCCATCCTCGAACAGACACCGCAGTTTGTCCAGGTCTGGCCACCGGAGGAGACGGTGGGCGAATCCGTTTCCGCCGAAGCCGCGGATGATCCCGACGGGATCTCGTCCTGGCCCCTCGTGGAGCCGGACGCGGCCACCCTCTTCACAAGCCTGACCGGACCTTGGATCGAAGCCTGCCTGGCCCGGGCCTGGTGGGAGACAGCCGCCGGAGAAAACTGCTCCCGGTTGATCAGCATGAAGAGTGCCAATGAAAACGCGGCCACAATCCTGGATGATCTCAGGCTGCGATACAACAAAACACGCCAGCTCGTCATCACGCAGGAACTGGCCGAAATCTCGAGCGCGTTCAACGTGCTCAACATACTCAAACAGAAACGCGAACAGAGCGAGGACTGAGCGATGGCAAACAACCGCGGAAAAATTTTGCAGGTCGTCGGACCGATCATCGATATCAAATTCAGCAAAGAATTCATTCCGTCAATCCGGAACGCGATCGAGATCCACCACACAGCATCAAACGGAACAACCCGCACGGTGATCGCCGAAGTCTCCATGCAGATGGAGGGAGGAATCGTGCGTTGTGTCTCGATGGCACCGACCGAGGGCTTGGCCCGCGGGATGGAGGCCATCGATACCGGGAAACCGATCCTGGTCCCTGTCGGACAAAAAGTGCTCGGCCGGCTCTTCAACGCGCTGGGACAGCCGCTGGACGGGCTGGGCGATTTTGGTGAAGAGAGCCCGACGCTTCCGATCCGCAACAATCCTCCCTCCTTCGCCAGCATCGAGCCACGCGATACGGTGTTCGAGACCGGGATCAAGGTGATTGACCTGATGTCCCCCTATGTCAAGGGAGGAAAGACGGGACTCTTTGGTGGTGCCGGTGTCGGGAAAACGGTCATCATCATGGAACTGATCCACAATATGGCGACCAAACATGGCGGAATTTCGGTTTTCGCCGGCGTCGGAGAACGGACCCGCGAGGGAAACGACCTCTGGCTGGAAATGAAGGAATCGGGGGTTATTGACAAAACCGCTCTTGTCTTCGGACAGATGGGAGAACTCCCCGGAGCCCGCATGATCACCCCGTTGACCGCGCTGACAATGGCCGAACATTTCCGCGACAACGAACACCAGGACGTGCTTTTCTTCATGGACAACGTCTTCCGCTTTGTTCAGGCCGGCAGCGAGGTCTCGACGCTTCTTGGGCGGATGCCCTCCGCAGTTGGCTACCAACCGACTCTGGCGCTTGAAATGGGCCGTCTTGAGGAACGGATTGTTTCAACACGAAACGGGTTCATCACGTCCATTCAAGCCGTCTATGTCCCGGCCGATGACATCACCGACCCGGCCGCTGCGGTCACCTTCAGCCACCTGGATGCTACGACCGTGCTCTCGCGCGACATCGTGGCCATCGGTATCTACCCTGCCGTCGATCCGCTCCAGTCAGGATCCCGCATCCTTGAACCCTCCGTGGTCGGCAAGGAGCATTATGAAACAGCCCAGGCGGTCAAAAAAGTTCTGCAACGCTACAACGAACTCAAGGACATCGTTGCCATCCTCGGTGTCAGCGAACTTCCCAAGGAAGACGAACTTGTAGTGAACCGCGCACGCAAGATCCAGCGCTTTTTCTCCCAGCCGTTTTCGGTGGCAGAAACCTTTACCGGACTCCCCGGACGGTACGTCGAGATCAACGAGACGATCGCAGGATTCAAGGCCATTCTGGCCGGCGAAGTCGATGATCTGCCGGAACAGGCCTTCTATATGGTAGGAACCCTTGACGAAGCCAGACAGCGCGCCCGGGAGATGGCGCAATGATGCGCTGCACGATCACCAGCCCGATCACGAGTGCGGTCTTTGAAGGTCTCGCCGCGATCCGGGTCTTCACAACCACCGGGGCGAGGGAAATCCTCCCGGGCCATATCGCGCTGATCGCGGGTCTGGCGCCTGATTCGAGCGTCGAACTCGTCCCGGCAGACGGCAGCACGCCACTCCATATCGGTGTCGCCGCGGGCAGTTTTTTCCAGTTCGAGCAGGACGATGCCCTGATCTTGACACCATCGATGACAAACGGCTAAGGGACTGACTCCGGACCAGCGTCCCTTGGTTTGAGCAACAACACCTGGATTGCAATACGATCCAAATGACATCATCCGGGGGGAAGCCCCCCCCGCGCCCGAGCCGCGAACGGGCAGACTGGATGAACGCGGCCGGCAACAAAACCAACCAGCGGTTATCCGCGTCTCGGGCTCCCCTCTCGCATGAGACCAAAAAACACCCGGCATGCTATCCAGCCATTCGTGCCACCACCCTGACGTGCTACCCAATTATGTAGAAAATGACTGGCCAGACATGGTCTGGCGGGTATAGTCTGACCATATGAATACGATCATCTTCGCACTCTTTACCGTACTCTCGCTGGCCTACATCGTCCTGTCACTCTCTGCCGGACAAGCTCCCGAATTTCCGGCCGTCATCATCAAAGCGGCCGCGACCGCCAGTCTTCTTTTTGCGACGGTCCGGACACTCCTCCATACGAAGTCCGGTGGCCGGATCAACAAGCCTCTGGCCATTGTTCTGGTTGGTCTCCCCTGGTGTATCGCCGGAGATGTCTTTTTGGGAATCCCCGGTGACAAATTCTTTCTCCCCGGACTGGCCTCATTTCTGATCGGGTATGCCATTTTTGCCGTTTCCCTCGTGTCACGGCTTTCCCTGTTGCGCTTTGGCCTCATGCTCATCCCGGCCCTGATTCCCGGGGTGATTTTTTTGGCCTGGTTCACCCTTCCGACCGATTACGTCTGGCCGGTCCGCGTGTTCGTCGCCGTCCAAACCGCTTTTTTGGCGGCTGGCTTGGGCATGCTCATGAGCAGGGCTGGCCTGGCCGCCGGTTTCGGCGCCATCCTCCTCTACGCCTCCGATGCGGTCATTGGTATCGGCCGATTTACTCCGGTCCTGCCCCCCGGGCCCCTCTTTGAAGTCCTGGTCCTTGCACCCTACTTCGGCGGACTTGCGCTTTTTGTCACAGGCTCCATCCGTCTGACACGCGAATCAGCGGCGGAGTAGCACCAATCCGGGCTTCACCCCGTCTGATCGATCTTCCGTGCAATCCCTGCGGAGATCCCCGCAGGGATATTGCGATACAATGATGGGACTCCCGGAGTCGCATGACAATTTTTGTAATACTTTGGCGGGGACATCTCGCAGAACCGATTCTTGCCGGAATTCGGCCATCCCACGCCCCGCAAGGGCGCCCATCCCGGGCCTGAGGCTGTTCACCCAAAAAAAGAACCGGATGCGCTGGCCACGCAATACTCGGCTCCTCCGACAGAAAATTTTGCAGGTCTGTCGCCCGCAGTCCCTGTCGTCCCCGCTCGTTCGATGTGCTATAATATTGAAGATGCGATTGGAAGATGCTCATGAGCCTGGTTCCCGGCAGTCTGCTCGTGCGTTTTCCCGACACAACACCAGTCCGACACCGTACGCAAAGAGAGAACCATGCCCAACGACCGTCACCTCCAGAGCATCACCATTGGCATCTTTGTCTTTATGTCCCTGGTCTCCCTGGCCATGATCCGTAACGATCTTACCGATATCAGTGATCCCACGCTCTGCAGCATCATTATCGTCTTTCGCATCCTCTTCTCAGGCTTTATTCTGGCAAGCTGTGTCATCTATATCAAGAGTGGACGCTCACGTCTCTTCTCGAATCTTGTGCAACTCATCATCAGCATGACTGCCCTCATCAGTGGGGTGATCACCTGGACTCGCCCCCCCGATTCAAGCATTTCCTTCTATATAACCACACTCGTCATCATCGCCGCTTGGGCCGTGCCCACCCGCGGGATACTCTCACGAGCGATGCCCCTCCTGGCCCTTCTCGCCAACGACGTGACGGCCCTCCTCGTCCAGCGCAGCCTCGAAAGCAGGACCACCCTCACCATCATTGTCACCCTGGTTTCCAGCAATCTGATCGGGCTCTGGATTGCCTGGCGCCTCGGTTCCCTGCGCGCCCTTGAGCAAAAACTCATCGACACACATCGGCGCGAGGCGGAATTCCGGCGGATGATCGCCGATGTCCTGCTCGATGGCGTAATCGTCAGCCGCAACCGGATCATCATTGATTGCAACCAGACACTCTGCCAGATGCTTGACAGGAAGAAAAATGATCTTTGTGGTGAAGAGGTGCAGTCCATCCTCACAAGCCATCCCGACGACGGGGAGGCTGTGTTTGACAATATGGAGAATCGTCCCCGGATGATGACGCTCCGTAGTTCGATCGGGGACCTCCCCGTCGAGGTCTCTCACCGGTCTGTCGAGATAGAGGGGAAACCGCACCTGATCACAATAGTGCGGGACCAAAGCATCAACCTGGCCATGGATGAACAACGCGGCTGGATCGAGAGTCAGGTCGGCCTGAACCAGAATCTCACCGATCGCGTCGAACAACTCCCCATCTCCAAGCGGGAAAAAGAGGTTGTCAACCTGGTCCTGGCCGGAAAGAATCGCTCGGACATCGCTGAGGCTCTCTTTATCTCGGACGAGACGGTCAAACAACACCTGACCAATATCTACCGCAAGCTCGAAATCCGCGGAAAATCCGGACTCTTCTCCCTCGTCTATGGTCCCCACGAAAAAACCCCGTAATCCAATCACAAGAGAGTGGGGGCACGTACAACATGAGTTTCCCATCATGGCTGCATGATGCTAAAAATCCCCCGTCCGGGGGATTATTTTTTCCCCTCTCTCCGTCAAAACTGGATCCGGGCGACACAACAACTTCCAGACGGAGGAACACTCCTCATGAAACGACATCCGCTTGCATGGCTGGCCTTGGCCACCATGCTCCTCACGCTCTTTATGGCCTTGCCTGCCTGCAGTGACGATGAAGCCGTGCCCGTCCTGCCGGCATCCAGCCAACCCACACTGGCCTCATCCCAAGCTACATCCACATCGTCGACAACGAACGTCTCATCCAGTTCTGCGACAAACGCAACCTCCAGTTCGGTTGCCTCAACGGCGATTTCAGGAAGCTCAGCTAGCGCGGTGTCCAGCTCGGCGGCCGCTTCATCCAGCGCCGTCTCAAGCTCGGCGGCCGCTTCATCCAGCGCCGTCTCAAGCTCGGCGGCCGCTTCATCCAGCGCCGTCTCAAGCTCGGCGGCCGCTTCATCCAGCGCGGTGTCCAGTTCGACCGCAGCATCATCCAGCGCCGTCTCAAGCTCGGCGGCCGCTTCATCCAGCGCCATCTCCGAACCAATCGCCTCAAGCCAGGAGGCTCAGCCCGGAACGACCATCACGACACCTCCTTTCAGCGCAGGTGAAGAAATATGGC
>ERZ795056.2664-NODE-2664-length-19664-cov-7.615279_pt1 | contig 19664 bp, 14 predicted proteins | sample MGYA00375140_ERZ795056 | MGnify/ENA primary metagenome ERZ795056 (study PRJEB30185, sample SAMN05720227) | activated sludge metagenome | isolation source: Anaerobic digester | place: USA | collected 2015-03-09 ... | reverse complement strand
CAGGTATGTATAAATGGGCAACCATGGCACTTCCAATACCGGCGGCAAACAACTGCCTGAAGGGATATAATTCCAGCGAATCCAGTTGCGCAATGGATTTATTGATGATGGGAAGATCTACATGTGAATCTACCGATACATCTCCATGGCCCGGGAAGTGCTTTGCACAGGCCATGACCCCGTTATCCTGCATGCCCCGCATGTATTGGGTACCAAACAGGGCAACCTTGTATTTGTCTTCTCCAAAACTGCGATCGTTGATGACGGGATTATCAGGGTTATTATTTACATCGATCACAGGGGCATAGTTTACGTGTAGGCCTAAACGCTTGCATTGGTCAGCTACCACCTTTCCGTATTTATAAACAATAGAAGCATCTTTCATGGCGCCCAGCATCATTTGTTTGGGCAATGGCAGCACGCTGTCGAGTATGCGCATTCCAACACCCCATTCTGCATCAATGCACATAAGGATCGGCGTTTTGGCCATGGCCTGCAGGTTGTTGATGATCCCGGCCTGCTTAACAGGGCCTCCCTGGAATACACAAATACCTCCAATATTATAATTTTTCACCAGTTCGGATACCTGCTGATCGAAAAAAGTAACCTGCTTGGTTTTCATATCTATGCTGGATAAACGCACGACCATCAGTTGGGCGATCCGCTGATCGTTGCTGAGGGATTGGTATACGCTGTCGGCCCATTTGGCGGCTTCCCCGCCTGCCGTTTGCTGGCAGAAAGCGGTGCTGCTGTAAAAGAGACATAGGGTTAGCAGGAAAACACGCATATTAGCATATAAGTTTAGAGTGAACAGGATGTGTTATTTTTGAAGTACAAATTACACGATTTTGCCAGATATCATTCAATTATTGCCCGACAACATTGCTAACCAGATCGCTGCAGGTGAAGTGATTCAGCGCCCCGCCAGCGCTGTTAAAGAGTTGTTAGAAAACGCAGTTGATGCCGGAGCCGATGAGATAAAGCTCATCGTAAATGATGCCGGAAAGGCCTTGGTGCAGGTGATCGACAATGGAAAAGGAATGAGCGAAACCGATGCCAGGATGGCTTTTGAGCGACATGCAACTTCTAAGATCAAAAATATAGATGATCTTTTCCGGATCAAAACGATGGGTTTTCGTGGAGAAGCTTTAGCCAGTATCGCCGCCGTTGCACAGGTTGAATTAAGAACCAAACGTGCCGAAGATGAAACCGGGATCTACCTGGAAATAGAAAACAGTTTTGTTAAAATGCAGGAACCTGTCGCTGCAACAACAGGTACCAGTATTTCCATGAAGAATTTATTCTTCAATGTACCGGCGAGGCGAAATTTTTTAAAAAGCAATGCAGCAGAGTTAAGACATATTGTAGATGAATTCATCCGGGTGTCGATGGCCTTTCCTGAAATATTCTTTTCATTTACTTCTAATGGACAAGAAGTTTTTCACCTGGAAAAGGGAAGTCTCAAACAACGAATCGTTCAGATATTAGGAAATAGCTACAACGCCAAACTGGTGAGTGTACAGGAACAAACCGACTATTTAAACATATCTGGATTTGTAGGCAAACCCGAAACAGCAAAAAAAACCAGGGGCGACCAGTATCTTTTTGTAAACAATCGTTTTATCAAAAGCGCTTATCTTAATCATGCCGTGATGAATGCCTTTAATGAAATGATCGCTAAAGACAGTTACCCGATGTATGCGCTTTTCATCGACCTGGATCCGGCACAGCTCGATATTAATGTTCATCCTACCAAACAGGAAATAAAGTTTGAAGATGAAAAGATCGTTTATGCATTCGTACAATCTGCCGTAAAACATGCCCTTGCACAATTCAGTGTGTCACCCACACTCGATTTTGAATTAGATGCCTCTATTCAGCACCTCGATGCAGTAAGTAAGCCACTCTCGGAAGAAAGAAGGTCTTCCACGACCTCTTCACCTTTGTTCCAAACATTTACCCAAAAGAACCAGGCACATTTCATAGAAAAGAAAAGCGATCTGCGTCATTGGAAAGATTTTTATGAGTCACCAGGAGAAAAATCTACAGGAGATATTGCGATTCAGAAAGATTCTTCCATTGGATCGAATGCAGTATTGCATAAGGATACAGATACTGATCAACCATTGTTGCAACTTCACCAGGCGTATATCCTGGTACAGGATGAAAAAGGCTTTTTAGTAATACAGCAACAGAATGCGCACGAACGAATTTTATATGAACGATATATGCAGGCCGTTGCCGGCAAACCCATGGCTACCCAACAAAGCCTGTTTCCGGTTACCATTGACCTGGCTGCCGCAGATGCGGTTTTATTAAATGAGTTGATACCCGATCTTCAGCAATTGGGTTACCAGCTCGAGCCCTTTGGTAACAATACTTTTGTGATACAGGGAACTCCCGCCGATGTAGAATCAGGAAATGAAAAAGCGGCACTTGAAAAAATGATCGAACAATACAAACATTTCAGCAACGACATTAAATTCAGTAAAAGAGAAAAGCTGATTCGGTCATTGGCCATGCAGCATGCTGTTAAAGAAGGTAAAGTTCTTTCTCAAAAAGAAATGCAAACGCTGGTAACTTCTTTGTTTGTCTGCGAAGTGCCGAATGTAACAGCAAATGGTAAACCTACTTATATGTCTTTTAAGAAAGACGAACTTGATAAAATGTTTGGCCGGTAAGCATTTACCTGGCTAATGTATACGCATAAAAAATCCTGCAAGCAACTTGCAGGATTTTTTTATGTTATGATTATCCTTTACAATTTTATGAACTGCGCATAACATACCTGGTTACCACGAACCACTTTGATCGTATACGTTCCGGCTACCAGGTTACTGGTGTTGATCGAAACCAGGTTATTACCCGGGAAACCCATCTGGTGTTTATCTTTCACCAATACATTCATTGAATTATAAATGTATGCATGGATCATCTGTGGTTGCGATAAAGTAATATTTACCTGAACGCTGTTGCCGGCCGGGTTAGGGAATGGCTGCAATGAACAAACATTCGAATTTACGGGTGGGGCAACCCGGATCACCTGGCAAAATTCCTTTAAACAACCTCCGGATGTGAATGCCCTTACGCATACCCGGTAGTAACCACTGTCCTGGAATATCCTGGTTGGGTTTGGCTGGAAAATGGTTATAGGTGCAGTGCCGGAATTAGCAGGCAATTTCGTAAAACTCCAGACCTGTCCAAATAAAGCTGCATTGGATACTGCATGAAAATAAACTTTATTCGGCATCAGGCTGTCGGCCCGGTAAGTAAAACTCAATTGTACATTGTTGCAGGGAATGGCATTGGTAATGGTTACATTCTGGCAGGTAGTAGAAGCGCAATTGGCATTCCGGTATACCGTCAGGCAAGCTGTATAATTACCTGGTTGAGTATAAAGGTGATTCGGAGAAATCTCATGGCTGCCGGTTCCATCTCCAAAGGTCCAGGTATATTGCCAGCTGCTGTTAACATGGGCCGGTACAAAATGCAACAGGCGATTATTAGTAGAAGACCGGGTGAAGTTAAACCTTGATTGCTCAATACAATTGACAGCAGGCGCTTGTATAATAACCGTATCGCAATCGGTGCTTACACAATTTGGTCCGGATTGTACAGTCAGACAAACATAATACATGCCCGGTTGTGCGTACTCGTGAGTAGGATTCCAGGCAACGGATGAAGTACCATCTCCGAAGGACCAGGTTGCTGTTGCAGTGGCTGTTGATGAAACAGATTGGTTGTTGAAATAGATCCTGCGGTTGTTGGAAGAATCAGCAGTCCAGGTGAAATGAGCCTGTACATTGCAGGTAGGCGTGATCGTTATCACGTGGCAGATCTCCCTGATGCAGTTTGTTAAAGTACCATTCGGATTTCTTTTCTGCACCCGCAGGCATACAGTGTAAGTGCCCGGTTGTGTGTATGAATGCGTTGGATTTAATTCATTGGATGCAGTGCCATCGCCAAAGGTCCACCGAACCGAGTCGGTATTGGCCAATGGATTGGAAGTATTTATAAAATGGTAGATATAAGGAAGTGGTGTTGTAGAAAGACTGTCATGTACCGCATAAAATCCTGCTACCAATGTACATACAGGAGGCACTGGCAGAATGGTCACCTGGTGGCATATTTCACTAACACAAGTAACTGTTGTTCCGGGAACCGGCCTTTTCGATATTCGTAAACAAACGGTGTAGGTGCCTGGTTGGGCGTAGGTATGATTCGGACTGTATTGATTTGATGAACTACCATCTCCAAATGTCCACCTGATGGAGTCTGCACTGTTTAAACCAGTGGAAGTATTTTCAAAATGGATGTTGTTGTTGCCGGTTGCCGTTGTATCTGTGTATGAGTAGAAGTTGGCCACAAGGTTGCAGGGAACGGGTATCGGATTGATGGTTATGATATGGCAGATCTCGCTGATGCAACCGGTCAATGCTCCATTGCTGTTTCTTTTTTGAATGCGCAGGCAAACCTGGTAAGTACCTGGTTGATTGTATGTATGGCTTGGATTGAATTGACTTGAAGAACTTCCATCGCCGAATGTCCAGCGGATAGAATCTGTATTGCCTGAACCAACAGAGGTATTGATGAACTGGAATGTAAAATTGTTGTTTGAAGTTGTATCGGCAAAGGAATAAAAGCTGGCCACGAGGTTGCAGGGTGGAGGGTTTGGAGCGATCGTGATCGTGTGACAAATTTCCCGGATGCAACTGGTCAATGCGCCATTGTTGTTTCTTTTCTGTATGACCAGGCATACATTGTAAGTGCCCGGTTGTGCGTAGGTATGATTGGGATTTATTTGATTGGATGTAGTACCGTCACCAAAGGTCCAGCGGATTGAATCATTGGCATTTAATGGTGCAGATGTATTTACAAATTGGTAAGTATATGCATTGTTATTGCTGCTATCTGGGAATGAATAAAAGTTTGCGGTCAATATGCAGGAATCAATATTCTGTACATATACAGAATCACAGTATTCCCTTACACAAGGCGTTGTTGAACCCGCGGTTGGGTTCTTTTGTACCCGTATGCATACCAGGTATAAACCGGTTTGCTGGTAAGTGTGAATTGGGTTTGCATCGTAAGAAATGGACCCATCACCGAATGTCCAGCGTATAGAATCAATGCCGTTTGCCGGCGAAGATGTATTCTGAAACTGGAAAGTCTGTTGCCCCAGAGAGGCAGATGTAAAACCAGCTACCAGGTTACAGGCGCCCTGTACCTGTACTACTAACGAAAACGAATCCACGCAGTTTGCAGTGCCGTTCCCAAAGGATGAATATACATGGGTTACAACAAAGGAACCGGAATTCTGGTAAACATGAACCGGGCTAACGGTGAAGCTTGTACTACCATCGCCAAAGTTCCAGTAATGTTGTGAGGATATGGAATCGCCCACTATTACAGGGTTGAACTTGATCGTATTTCCGTTTTGGTAGATGGCGCCAAAAGCAGCGTTACAGGTAGTATTCTGTGCAGTTGTGCTATTACAGAAAAGGCTTAAAAGCAGTAGAAAGAACAGGATCGGCTTTTTCATACAAATATATTTTTGGTAATGGTATCCGGTGTATACACCGCCATTGTATGATGCCTTCCTGATAGATTCTGTTGCCCGGCTGAATAAAAAAAAATGCGCATACAGTTTATTTAATTAACCGTCTGCGCATCTTACTCAATAGAAATCAATTCAGTAAAGATTTCAAAAAATTTCGTCATGCCGTTGCTTTTCGATTGAATAATGTTTTACAAAGCATGGCTCCCAATCGGAAAAAATCAATTCCGTTCCTGCACCCGTAACCATCTTTCCGGGATCTCGTTCAGGCTGGCTTTTACATAGTCATTGTAACTGCAGGCGATGTATTTTTTATCGGGCAACTGCATCCACCAGCGATTTGTTTTTTTGCTTTGAAGAAAAACAGTATCTACTTCTGCAAAAGCAGTATGGTATTCATTGAAATTATGCTTCTCATCAAAACGGCTTTCCTGTTTACTCCTGCTCTTGCCATCGATAAAATACCAAAGCATCTGGGCGATCTGTTTGGCCGTGAGTTCATTGTTATCCAGGTCGGGGTTATAACCATATATACCAAAGCTGCTGAGGTTGCCACTCATGCCAGCATAACGGGTAAGCATACATGCATCTTCTCCTGATAGTCCGTTAGGACTGTAAGCAGAAGCCGGTGCATCGCTGCTCTTGATGGCACTGATATCGAAGCTTAAAAAATGACTGCTGCGCAAAACGGGTTCCATCTCTTCAATATTTTCTTTAACGATGCCTACCCGGAAACAATCGAAGCGTAGCTTGTCCATGGTTTCCAGCATGCGTGGATGAACAAAATAACTCTGGAAGCCGATGTGGTTGTAATGTTTGATCACGTTGGGTTCGCCGGTGAGCATGTCCAGCAGGAAATTTTCACAACGGATGGCGCTATCTCCCCGAAGGTCGATCATGGAATCGATGCAGGTGGCTTCCACGATCTGCTTCAGATCTTTGTATGCTTCATATTGGGCCAGGGTTATGTCGTGCGAGCCGCCCAGGATGATAACCGTTTTATTAAGCCTGAACATTTCTGTTAATACGATCTTCAGGGCAGCATATGTATCCGTTAACTCGGCGCCGGTTTTAATGTTACCCATATCGGCAATGCGCACATCGGTATGCCAGTAATGTAAACTGTATAATTGTCTCCTGATGTGATCGGGACCATAACTTTCTCCCAGGAAAATACCGCTTCCCCTCATTTCATTTACACCCACCAATACGATGTCGATGTCTTCCAGGTCGGGCATTTCGCTTTCATATATGGAAATATGTTTGGCAAACTGGCCGTCCGTATAGCCTTTGTCGTCATTTAATACATCAACTTCAATCGGTTGTAGAAAATCGCTCAGATCCTGCATCAATTTTTTTGAGCAAACCTAACTGATTAATCGGAAACCGGAAATCGAAATAGCTTTTTTTTTGTTCGGTCATATTTTTCTTAGTATCTAAGCCTTAACTTAGTAGCAACGAAAAAGCTTGATCTTCCTTATTAACTTTGTAACCTAATTTTTTTGCGAGATGACAGACAAACAAGAAGTTTTACAAGACGTTGTGATAAAATTTGCCGGTGATAGTGGTGATGGTATGCAGCTCACCGGTAGCCAGTTTACCAACAATACAGCCCTGCTGGGTATCGACCTGGCAACCTTTCCTGATTTCCCCGCTGAAATACGGGCCCCGATCGGCACATTGCCCGGCGTAAGCGGATACCAGCTTCGATTCAGCAGCGACAGGATCTATACACCCGGCGATGCCTGTGATGTATTGGTGGCAATGAATGCCGCCGCCCTGAAAGTAAACCTGACCGCCCTGAAAAAAGGCGGTAAGATCATAGCCAATGTGGATGGTTTCGATAGCAAAAACCTTCGCCTCGCCAATTATCCCGAAGGCGTTAACCCGCTGGAAGATGGAAGCCTGGAAAGCTATGAAGTGATTCCAATGGATGTTACCAAAATGACACGGGAAGCGCTGAAAGATTTTACCATGGGCACCAAGGAAAAAGACCGGGCCAAGAACATGTTTGTACTGGGTTTTTTATATTGGATGTATAACCGCGACATGGACAATACCATTACTTTCCTTAAAGAGAAGTTTGGTAAAAAACCTGATATCCTTGAAAGCAACGTTAAAGTGCTGCAGGCTGGTTATAATTTTGGAGATACCACCGAAGCCTTTACCTCCCGTTATTCGGTTGCCAAAGCAAAAATGGAACCGGGCACCTATCGTTCCATCATGGGTAACCAGGCACTGGCATATGGCTTGATTGCGGCAGGAGAAAAAAGTGAACTGCCGTTATTTCTCGGCACTTATCCCATCACTCCAGCCTCCGACATTTTACATGAACTGAGTAAGTATAAATCTTTCGGCATAAAAACATTCCAGGCCGAAGATGAGATTGCAGCGATAACTTCGGCTATTGGTGCCAGTTATGGAGGTTCAATCGGCATCACAACAACTTCCGGACCAGGCGTTGCATTGAAAGCAGAAGCCATGGGCCTTGCAGTGATGTTGGAAATACCACTCGTTATTTGCAATGTTCAACGGGGTGGGCCAAGTACGGGTTTGCCAACCAAGACAGAACAAAGTGACCTGTTGCAGGCTTATTACGGAAGGAATGGAGAATGCCCGATGCCGATCGTTTCTGCATCTACTCCCAGCGATTGTTTTGAAGCGGCCTATGAAGCCGTGCGCATTTCCATACAACACATGACTCCTGTAATGTTGCTGAGCGATGGTTACATAGCCAACGGTGCAGAACCATGGAAATTTCCACAGTCGGCCGATTTACCGGCGATAGAAAATCATTTTAAAACACAGCTCGGTCATGGCGAAGATAAATTTCAGCCATACCTGCGGGATGAAAAATTAGTGAGACCGTGGGTAGTACCCGGTACAGCTGGTTTAGAACATCGTATCGGTGGTCTCGAAAAACAAAACATCACCGGCAATATCAGTTACGATGCCGATAATCACCAGTTGATGGTGAAGATCAGGCAGGAAAAAGTAGATAAGATCGCGTCGTATATTCCCAAACAACAACTCGATAGCGGGGCAGAGAAAGGAAAGATACTGGTACTTGGATGGGGAAGTACTTATGGCGCCATTAAAAGTGCCTGTACCGAGCTGCAGCAGCAAGGTGTTTCCGTTTCGCATGCGCATCTCCGTTATATACGTCCATTCCCCGAGAACCTGGGCGAGATCATCAAAAATTTTGAGCAGGTACTGATTCCCGAGATCAACAATGGTCAATTGATCAAGATCATCCGCGACCAGTATTTTGTAGATGCAAAAGGTTATAATAAGATCATGGGAGTTCCCATTTATAAAGGAGAACTCATAGATGCTATAAAGAAAATGCTCTAAGGCTGGAAACAGTTACATAAAAAAAGTCGCTTGATTTCAAGCGACTTTTTTTATAAATATCTTTTTTAAAATTACCTGATCCTTTCCCTTCCGATGGCCAGGCCAATTTTGAGGTTAAAGGTGAAGAAGGCATCTTTTTCTGCCGGACTTCCTCTTTTACCACCAGCAAACGCAACCTGGTTACGTTGCCTGTCGGCCAGTTGTTCGGCCAGTACTGCCTGGGATACAGGGAAATTATTATAGAACTCTTGTGGATCGATATAGGAAGTGCTCACATCATCGAGGTAATCGGTTTTCAAAACACGGTAAACAAATTCACCACGAAGACTTAGAAGGTCTGATAATTCATATTTGACACCAATACCAACCGGGAAATTCAATTGTTTTAATTTATATGGTTGCCTGTCGGGGTAATTAGCAAATCCCTGGCCTTCGGTACTCAGTGGCTGAAGATCTACCCACCTGTTTTCGAATTTGGTTTGCGGGTTAAATGAATAATACCCTACGCCTGCCAGTAAGTATGGAGAGTAACGTGGAGGATCATCATCCCTGTTTGTCCAATCGATGAAAATAAACAAAGGATGCAATTCAGTCATCAAAGAAAATTCAGAGATCGTACTCCTGAAACTCAGGTTACGGTTAAACCTGTTCTTTGCGATATCGGTTACACCTGCAAGGATGCTGTCGAATGCAGAAACTTTTCCAAAGGTAGCTTCGAGCCTTAACCCGATCGCGTACTTATACATGGCGCTGAAATATACACCACCTGCAATTTCGTTATTACCGAAATTGAGATCTTTGATAAAACGCTTTCCAATGCCTTTCTTGCCACCGAGGTCGGTGAGGCAATTCATAACCCCTACGGAAGCTCCTACTTCAAACAGAACCGGGTTATCGTAATACGTGTCATTGTAAAAATAGTACTGGGCATCGGCTTTTTTTGAGTAACCCATCAGCATGACCACAAGGCTAAGCGCAAATGTTATTCTTTTCATTAAAAGATCCTTTTATTATTAATGACAGTTTGGAAAATGGTATAATTCAAATAATATACAAATAAAACGATTTTTTGTCAATTTTATTTAACCTGTTTTATTATTGTTATAAAATTTACAGGCAACCCTGAGCCCGCAAATGCTGCATTTCGGCGTTCTGGCTACACAAACATACCTGCCATGCAAGATAAGCCAATGATGTGCCTTGTGAATTAATTCTTTCGGAATGGCTTTTACCAGCTGTTTTTCAGCCTCTAATACCGTGCGTGCTGCCGTGGTAAGACCGATGCGGGCACTCACCCTGAATACATGCGTATCAACAGCCATATTGGGTTGAGCATCAATGACTGATGTAATCACGTTCGCAGTTTTTCTACCCACTCCGGGTAGTTGAACAAGTTCATCAATGGTCATGGGAACCTGGCCATTATAACGTTCTTCCAGCATCCTGGCCATGCCCAGCAGATGCTTTGTTTTATTATTTGGGTAAGAAATACTTTTTACCAAAGGGAACAGATCTTCAAATTCAGCATTGCTCATGGCGGCAGCATCTGGAAACTGCTCAAAAATGGCCGGGGTAGTGAGGTTCACCCTTTTATCTGTGCACTGAGCCGATAAAATCACTGATACCAGCAGTTGAAAGGGATTGTCGTATATTAATTCTGTTTCTGCATCGGGCAGATGTGTGGAAAAATAATCGATCACAAACCGGTAACGCTCTTTTTTTGTCATAAAAAACCCGTTTCTGCATTTGAAACGGGGAAATTACATGATTTGTTCAATGATTTATGCCTGGGTTGACAATTCTTCCATTGCTTTTTCAGCATATTGAAGGATGTTGTCAATTGATTGTTTACGGGGTGAATATTTGATTTCATCCAGTTGCTGGTGGGCACCCTTCATGAGTTCAAATTTTTCGCGTAAACTCCAGTCAGCAGCGAGAGCAGCTTTGATAGCGGCTGTTTTGTCTGTGGAAGTTTCTTTATACAAATATTGTAACAGGTCTTCCGATGTAAAACTGTGCATAGGCAAGTTTGAAAGCTTTAAAAATTAAATAAATGATCCTTATCCGCATATTAAACGGAGGCTGAAGAGGATTATTGTATTTTATGGGTAATAATTACCTTTTTTATGGGGTATTTACTATAAAAAGGTCTTCATTATCCTTTTTCATGAGATATTTTTCCCGTGCGTATTTCTCAATTGTCTCCGCATTTGTTTTCAAAAGGTTCAATTCCGTCCGGGTTTCTGCGATCTTTTTATTCAATTGCCGCTCACTCTGCAACAGCTCCTGCAATTTATCTTTCCTGGCCGAGATCAACGACCAGTCTTTAGGATCAAAGAACAACATCCAGGTGAGAAAGCATGCACCAGCAATAAAATATTTGCTTTTTAATATAGATAAGAAGCCAGGCATGCGTTTCATAACCAAATTTTATAATACAATATACAATTTATTTAATCCAGCTGGTGAGCTACCAGCTCATTTATTTTTAAAGACGTAAAGCTTATTTACCAAACTTTATTTTACCGTTTGGATAGATGCCACTGTCGCCGAGCATTTCTTCGATCCTGATCAATTGATTGTATTTGGCCATACGGTCGCTGCGGGAAGCAGAGCCGGTTTTTATCTGGCCACAATTCAGGGCAACGGCGAGGTCGGCAATGGTACTGTCTTCTGTTTCCCCGCTGCGGTGACTCATGATTGTATTGTATCCATTTTGCTGTGCAAGGCTAACGGCATTGATGGTTTCGGTGAGTGTTCCGATCTGGTTCACTTTAACGAGTAATGCATTTGCGGTATCGCTGTCTATTCCCTGCTGAAGTCTTTTTACATTTGTTACAAACAGGTCATCACCTACCAGCTGGCATTTGCTTCCAATGGTATCGGTGAGCATTTTCCAACCCTTCCAGTCATCTTCGGCCATGCCATCTTCTATGGAAATGATCGGGTATTTTTTAACCCAGCTTTCCCAGTATTTCACCAGTTGTTCGCTGGTCATTTTTTTACCATCACTCTTATGAAAAATGTATTTCTTTTCTTTGGCATTCCACAATTCACTGTTAGCGGCATCCATGGCAATGGCTACCTGGCTGCCAGTTTTATATCCTGCGGCCTGTATGGCGGTGAGTACAGTTTCAATGGCTTCTTCGTTGCTTTGAATGTTTGGCGCAAAACCTCCTTCATCTCCAACATTCGTACTGTATCCCTTCTTTTTCAAAACCGTTTTCAACGCATGAAAAATTTCCACGCCCCAGCGCAATCCTTCACTGAAGCTGGTTGCACCAACGGGCATCACCATAAATTCCTGGAAATCGATCTTGTTATCGGCATGTGCACCGCCATTCAGGATATTCATCATCGGAATCGGAAGCACCCTGGCGTTTGTTCCGCCAATGTATCGGTATAATGGAAGGTTGGCTTCGAGAGCAGCTGCTTTGGCAACGGCCAAGCTTACCGCCAGCATGGCATTGGCTCCGAGTTTACTTTTATTTTCGGTGCCATCGAGGGCGATCATCATGGCATCGATGCCGGTTTGATCTGCTACATCCCAACCCAGCAAATTATCGGCTAATGTGGTGTTTACATTTTTTACTGCTTTCAGTACCGATTTGCCTCCATATATTTTTTTGTTATTATCGCGTAATTCCGCTGCTTCATGAATACCAGTGCTGGCGCCACTTGGAACAGCCGCACGGCCAAGCCTTTCGTTTTCTGTTAAGATATCTACTTCAATGGTTGGATTGCCGCGGCTGTCTAATATCTGGCGAGCATGGATGGAAGCGATGTAACTCATGTTGATATATTCTTTTAATGGTGAGAGATGGATATGGTTGAATGCTGATGTAGCATTTGAGATGCAAAAATAATCATGTTCGCAATCGTTGCCAACATAAATTATGTGGTCAGCGATTTGAAAACAGATTCAAGGTTCTTGGCCTCGCTTTGCAACGATACGATGTTCAGGTTATGCGTAACACTCAATTGTAATAGTTCTTTTTTTACTGCACCAACATCAGCGCATTCGATGTGGTACACCTGTCTTCCGGCCTGGCTTGTTAAACTAACCGATAGCGCATCGGGCAGGTTTTTGAGCAAATCTATTTTAAGGGCGTCCTTAAATTCTACGATCACGGAGTGGCTGTTTACCGATCTGTCCTGCAGGTTGTGCAGGTTATCATCGGCCACGATGGTTCCTTTGTTGATGATGATCACCCGATCGCAGATGGCTTCCACTTCCTGCATGATATGCGAAGAGAAGAGAATGGTTTTATGAACGGCCAGTGATTTGATCACCGACCTGATCTCTACGATCTGGTTGGGATCAAGGCCCGAGGTAGGTTCATCCAGGATAAGCACTTCGGGGTCGTGCACCAAAGCTGCGGCTAAGCCTACCCGTTGTTTATATCCCTTGCTGAGCTGGTGAATTTTTTTATTGGCTTCTGTAGTGAGTCCCACTGTTTCAATCACCGCTTCAATCTGCTTGCGTGCATCCTTGATGTGATGAACCGATGCAATGAAACCCAGGTATTCCCTTACATACATATCCAGGTACAATGGATTTGCTTCAGGCAAGTATCCTATCTTTTTCTTGGTAGCAACCTGGTTGCCACTTACCGGTAACCCACAAACGCTGATTGTTCCGGCATCTGAATCCAGGTAGCCTGTGATCATTTTCATCGTGGTCGACTTACCGGCACCGTTAGGTCCCAGGAATCCCACGATCTCTCCCTGTGCAACAGAAAATGAAATATCATTTACGGCTTTTTGGGTGCCGTAATGCTTGGAAAGATTTGTTACCGAAATAGACACTGAACGATGATTGGTTTATGATGGTTGATTTGGATCAATGCATCAGCCTTCTTTCTTGGGTTCTCCGCCGCCTCCCTGTGGTGGTCGTTGAGGTCCGCGGTTCTGCGGAGGCCGTTGCCTGTTCTGCCCCTGCTGCGGGCCACGATTTTGTGGCTGACCCTGCCTCGGTTGCCCGCCTTCCCTTCTTTGCTGATCGGGTTGATTGCCACGATTGGGTTGTTGCGGCCTGCCTTGCCCTTGCTGCCCGCCACGATTCTGTGGTTGACCCTGCCTCGGCTGACCTTGCCCGCCTTCCCTTCTTGGCTGATCGGGCTGATTGCCGCGATTCGGTTGTTGCTGTTGCGGCCTGTTGCCGCCGCCCCTTTGTTGGTTTTGCTGTTGAGCCCGTTCTTTGTCCCTCCGTTTGCGGGTGGTTTTTTCAAGGCTTTTCAGGCTGATCTGGCCAACGATATCTGCGTATTCTGGTTCTATTTCTTTTGGTTTGCCGCTTACCACTTCAACGGTTTCCATTTCTTCTGGCTTAATGCCTTCGCGGTTTTGCGACTTGATCTTTTTCACCGTTTCAATGGTCAATGGATATTGCTTATTGCTATCTGCCATGGTGTACCACATCAGGTTGCGGAAAATATCTTTTTTCACCAGGAAGGCTCTTCCTTTCGCCACTTCAAGCATATCGCAATCGGTAGGGAAGAATTGTAAGGCATCCAGGTAAGTATCCAGTTCGTAATTCAAACAGCATTTCAAACGGCCACACTGTCCGCTAAGCTTGGTTTGATTGATGCTGAGGTTTTGATAACGGGCCGCATTGGTATTAACACTCTTAAAATCGGTGAGCCAGGTGCTGCAACAGAGTTCACGGCCGCAACTACCGATTCCGCCTACTTTTCCGGCTTCCTGGCGTGCGCCGATCTGCCTCATTTCTACCTTAACCTTAAATTCACCAGCGTATAATTTGATGAGTTCCCGGAAATCTACCCGGTCGTCGGCTATGTAAAAGAAGGTTGCCTTTCTGCCATCGGCCTGTATCTCTACTTCTGCCATTTTCAGATCCAGTTTCAACTGGCGGGCCATGGCCCGGCTGCGGATGAGTACCTTGGCTTCGCGGGCCTTGGTTTCCTGCATTTTGGCCAGGTCGGTTTCAGATGCACGACGCAGGATCTTTTTGATATCCGGACTTTTTTCGTCGATGTTATTTTTTTTCAGTTGTAAACGCACCAGCTCGCCGGTAAGGTTTACCATACCAACATCGAAACCGCTCACACCTTCCACGGCAACCATTTCGCCCTTTTCAAAATAATGTAAGGTGGTATTCTTAAAATAATCTTTACGGCTTCCGTTGTTGAAACTGATCTCAACAACACGGCAATTGCTTTCAGGATCGCTGAAAGGCAGGTTTGCCAGCCAATCGTGAACATTCATGCGGTTGCATCCGCCGCTGGCACAACTGCCATGGCTCTGGCATCCGCCTGGTGCGCCTCCGTCTTTCGAAGTTCCGCAGCCACCACTTCCACATCCCATAATTAAATTATTTTTTCCCGGCCGGGCCGGAATGTTGATTAAATATTGCAAGGAATTGGGGCGAAACCCACGTCGGTACCTAGATACAGGGCAGAAGCCAAACAGGAATCTTTTCCGGGATTATCCCAAAAAAGAACATGCTGTATTTGTAAACCGATTTTTAAACGGGTAAAGCAATCGGAAGTATTGCAGAAAAAGTTTGTTCGATATATAAACTTATTTCATGATCCTTCATGCCCATGGCCGATTCCTCATTGCATCAAAATTACTGATTTGTTGCTAATAATGTGATACAACTTAATCGTGAGTGCGTGAAAAAGGATTTTTGCATTGGCATTGCGCTCTATAAAGTAAGCAGCCTGGTCGAGTTCCTGTATGATGGCCTCTTGCTGGGAAATCTGGCATAGTTTGTTGAGCCTGAGGGCAAAATCAGTGGTGGATTGGTTTTCTGATTCCTGGTCTACTGCATTTCCCATCACCCGCAGGCGAATGGCATGCTCCAACAGGTGTGTGAAGTATTTCAGGAATTGTTTCTGTTTTTCACGCCCGATCTTGCTGATCTCTTCGATCCATTTAACCTGGGCGGCCGGACCGGTTTTTACAATGCTGTTCAGCCAATCCCGCAACAACACTTCCCAATCATCTTCGGCATGTTGCAATTGCTGCAGGGCTTCGTGGTAATTGCCTCCGCTCATGGCCGCTACCTGCTGGGCTTTTTGCATGGAAACACCATGATGGGTTTCCAGTGCGGCTTCTACCTGCAGGTTGGTCAGCAGGGGGATTTTCACCAGCTGGGTGCGTGATAATATGGTAGGTAAGATGAGTGATTCATTTTCGGCCACCAGGATGAACAAGGTATTGGGTGGCGGTTCTTCGATCAGCTTCAGAAGTTTATTTCCTTCTTTCCCCAGTAATTCGGGCATCCACATGATGAGGATCTTGTACTCACTCTCAAAACTTTTCAGGTTCATCTTCCGTAGGATGTCTTCACACTCATGGGCCGTGATATTTCCCTGCTTATTTTCGGCGCCAATGAATTGAAGCCAGTCGTATGCATTGCCATAAGGCTGCTGCAACATGAATTCCCGCCATTCTTTGATGAAATCGGTGCTGATGGGTTTATCGCCGCTTTTGCGGGAAATGACCGGGTAAGAAAAATGAATATCCGGGTGTACGAGTTGATTTGCTTTTTTGCAGGCGGGGCATTCACCACAGGAATCTGTCAGGTTTTCGGGCTCTGTTGGAGGAGATACAGGTTCTGGTTCGCCAAATAAAGATACTTCAACAGCCGCTTGTTTTTTGCCGGTAGATTTTCCATTCACTCTTTCACAAACCGTAAACTGTGCAAAGGCCCTCGCCAACGATAAGGCACCACTGCCTTCCTTGCCCAGGAATAATAAAGCATGACTCAGCCTGTTTTGCCGGATCATGTGCATGAGTTGGGTTTTTACATCATGCTGGCCGATGACTTGTGAAAATTGCATGAGCGCAAAGATACGGGATGCAGGTAATGGTTGAAGTGTGAATCAAAAAGGTGAACATTAAAAAAGCAGTGATCGACGACCACTGCTTTTTTCCCGGGTATATGTATAGAATTATAATTTACTTGTGATCTCTTCACTCATGGGAGTGGTCTTGCTTTCAAATTTTGTGATCAGCCTTCCATTTTCATCCAGCAGGAATTTATTGAAATTCCATTTGATCTCTGCATCCATTACACCATTCTGGTCTTTGTGTGTGAGCCACTGATATATGGGCGCCGCATCATCTCCTTTAACAGACACTTTGGCTGCCATTGGAAAACTTACGCCATAATTTTTTTCGCAGAAAGATTTGATCTCGCTGTTGCTGCCGGGTTCTTGTCCGCCGAAATTATTCGCCGGGAATCCCACGATCACCAATTTGCTTTTATATTTTTCATACAGCTCCTGCAATTCCTTGTATTGAGGAGTGTAGCCACATTCGGAGGCCGTATTCACCACGAGGATTTTCTTTCCTTTGAAGGAAGAGAAATCAATATTACCACCGGTTAATCCTTCTACTTTAAATCCGTAAATATTCTTTGTTGTGTCGTTGTCGTTCATGATAGATTCTTTGGTAGATGATAAAGCGGTTTCATGACTGGTTGAATTGGCTGCGCATGAGATCAGTATCATGGAAGCGGCGATCAGTTTAAGCATAATTTTTTATTTAAGTAAACACATTAGTGGAAGAAAAGTTTAGGTTACGGGTAATCAATAACCAAGTACTGTGCCAACAACGCATATATATATAGTATATGACTTATTGTTTTTCGTAACTCCCCATATCAGGCAACAATCCTGCATTGCGTGGTTGATCGTCCAGGTCTTTGGGCAGGCTCGTCAATACACCCTGGTCAACACCCGGCGCCAATGGATTTTTGCTGGTGCGGAAATCATAATATTTATGAGTGATGTCGATGCTGTCGAACAAAGGATCTTCATTCCTGATTACAGAAGTTAATATTGCATCTGCCGGATCGTTGACAAGTTTGATCAAACAATTTTCAAAGCTCACCGAAAATGGATTGGCTCCTTCCTTGTCAATAAAAATTTCATCATCAACACTTCCATTATCGCCCCAGAAAATACAGTTGCGGAAAATAGCACTCATATCGGCGGTTGTTATTCCGCCATTGTCTGTACGATAATTGCTGGCCGCCAGCACAGGATTGGTATGTAAGAAATAGCTGTTGGAATACGCAGCCACGGTGCAATGGGTAAACTGGTAATTTCCGCCGCCTTCAATGTAGATGTTGTTTCCGCAATTGCTGACAAGGGTATTGCTGGCATCTAAACTACTGTTCACACAAATAATCCCTGCTTCAAATGCATTATCGATTACGCATTGCTGTAAGGTTAGTTTTGGATTGCTGTTCACAGACGGTCCTTCAACGACCAGGGCCTGGTTGGCATTTTTTAATATGGCAAAACGAATCGTATTGTCTTTGCTGCTGTTACGAAAATATATGCCCGGCCAGCTTGCCGGAAGATCCCGGTATTCGGCATCGAGGCGGTCGCCGCGAAATTGAACTTCATTATTTTTTTCTCCCTGGATAATGAGGGTGCCATCTACAATGAGGGGTGCATCGGCATGCAGGTAGATGCGTGCACCAGCTTCGATGGTTAAACTAGCGGTAGTGTCTACCCGAAGTGATCCAAGGATCACCCAGGGCAGGGTAGCCGTCCAGGTTACATTGCCAGTAATTAGTCCGTTGCGGATGAAGTGAGCATTTTGCCCGTAAGCCTGGAGTTGCACGTACCGGTTATTGCCATTGTAATTGATAAGGATGCTGTCGCTGATGATGAATGGAAGATTACCACTGGTAGGGTCAACCGTTAGGGATACAAAAACATAGATGCTGTCGTTCGCTGCTACTTCAATGTCATTGGCTTCGGGGGTTGACTGTCCGTTGATGTTGATGTGAAAAGCCGAGGAGCTGCCGCCCATCAGTTTTATTTTCGATAGCAATAGTTTCTGGTTGTTGTCATTAAAGATCTTGAACGACCTGGTAACAGATCCTGCCGTGGTAAACACCGTATCAAATTTGATGGAATCGCTACTAAGGACCAGGTTGGCATCGCCTGTAGTAATAAAAGAATCTTTTTTACAGGAAGAAAAAATTCCGGTGCATATAATAATATAACAGGTAAAGCGGAAAATGGCTTTTGACATGTATCAAAAATAGGGTTATTTTTTAATAGAAAACCATGGTGGTTATTTACTGGCATGTGCCAACGCAGCAATGCTTAACAGGGTGCCGGGTACTTGCAAAATCGCGTGACCACAGGCTTCGATGCTGGCACCGGTGGTGATCACATCATCTACCAGCAACAGGTGTTTTCCTTTGATGGCATCGGGATCTGATACTGCAAAACTGCCGGATACATTCTGCCATCTTTCGGCACGGTGTTTTCGTGTCTGCGTTTCTGTTGCCCTGAGTCTCACAATATTTTTCCTGATCACCGGGATGCCGGTTGTTTCAGCAATCCCATCGCAGATAACTTCGGCCTGGTTATATCCCCTTAGTTTTTCTTTATCAGCATATAACGGCATGGCAACCAAACCCTGCAATCCTTCAAATCGGTTGCTTTGTTTCAGCGTGAGTCCCATGATGCTACCGAGGTATTGACCGATCGAAGTGTTGGCGTTGTACTTTAATTGATGGATGAGGTGCTGCAGCATTTTCCCTTTCGAAAAAAAGAATTCACTGTGGGCGGCTTCAACGGCCATGCGACCATGAAATATTTTTTCTATGAAATTATCCTTAAAGAAAGCGAACTGTGTATGAGGCAGTGAATTCCGGCACTGCATACACAGCAATTGGTCTTTACTCAACAGGTCGCTGCCACAACCATTGCATACATGTGGATAGTAAAGTTGCACGAGATTGTGCAGGTATTCC
>ERZ795056.2661-NODE-2661-length-19676-cov-6.172621_pt1 | contig 19676 bp, 13 predicted proteins | sample MGYA00375140_ERZ795056 | MGnify/ENA primary metagenome ERZ795056 (study PRJEB30185, sample SAMN05720227) | activated sludge metagenome | isolation source: Anaerobic digester | place: USA | collected 2015-03-09 ... | reverse complement strand
ATTTATTCTACATAACACATTTTATCTAATAAACGACATTTTACCGGAATAAACATTATCGCCTACTTTTAATCTGTAAATATAAGTTCCGGTGGACATAATTTCACCGTTAGAATTGTATCCGTCCCAAATATATTCATATCTGTTAGGTGCCAATTCTGTATTGACTAAAGTTTTTACATTGTTTCCAAAAATATCAACTATTTCAAGAATTACTCTGTTCTTTTCAGGAATTCTGAATTTAATTTTAGTATCAACACTAAATGGATTAGGTTGATTTTGTTCTAAAATTACATCTTCAATATTATCATAATGTAAAGTAACGACTTTAGAATAATTATCGCAGGAAACAACACCATCTTTATCGACTTGTCTTAAGCGGTATTGATATGTATTGTTGGCGGTAACGTCCTGGTCAATGAAATTGTAACGATTTGTAGAGTTGGAAGTTCCAGCACCCTTAACGAAACCGATTTGCTTCCAATCTTCTGATTGATTTTCAGTGTAAACATTCTTTTCGACTTGGAAGCCGGAATTGTTTATTTCTGAAGTTGTTTCCCAGTAAAGTTCTACGGCTTGTTTGCGGATTTGTCCGTTGAAATAAACCAAAGAAACCGGAATAACATCATCACTGCAAGGATTATATTCATAAGAACTTACATATTGTCTAAATCCGAAGTATGGACGTAACATTGGGATCCATGTGCCTCTTGAAAGAGTAGCAGTTGATTGGTCAACTGGAGAAATACCATAGTGGTGCAAGTGTGCAAATCCCGGATTACCTACGGTAGGCATAAATTGTGACCAGGAGCCACTTCCCATTGAATTTTCATAGATGAAGTAATTTTCATTAATCATAAAACCACTTGTATTCTTTTTACGGAATGCTTTGTCAACCATCATATTGTAGCCGGAAGCACCAACAGGAGTTTCATTTGTTACTGGAACCGGCTTGTAAATACTTGTAGTTCTTAATCCCATTCGAGATTTTGAAGCACCGAGTTCAAGACCTGTTTGTCCAAGCTGAGAAATGATTACCCAATAAGAACCTTCATTTAAAATCACAGGTTGTTCTAATTGATATGTTACATATTGATTGAATTTCATTTCGCCATTTTGTCCGTCTCCAATACCACGTTCACGAAGCATATAAGAATTTGGAACTAAATCGCCGGGCTGTCCGTTTTGGTCTTTATACGTTGAAAATGCAATATAATCGGGTGCCTGGTTCAAATTTGCAAAGAGTGCCTGATAACCTTTAATAGTATCGGCTTGCAATAATGTAAATTTAACACCAATTTGTCCGGAGCCGCTACCACGGGTATCACCAACACCAAAAGGTACTTCAGTATAAGTTCCTCTTGGTTCAGCCAGCACACCTCTTCCACCATAACTATAACCGAAAAGATTGAGACCTCTTCCAGTAATATTACTGAATAGTGGATGTGGAACGTCATTGGTTGGATTGTCAACCGGGTCGTAAGCAAATACGTCTTTTGTTCTTAAAGTAAATTTAAATCTACAGGTATCATTTGCTGAAACCATATCGCCTTTGGTTCCATCTGGTTTAAACATAATTAAATTTGCTACAATTAAATAGCTTTCAGTTGTATCCATTTGAACTGCTTTTGCATTCCAGTTTGGCATATAAATTTCAATATCGCTTGCTCCGGAAAGGAATGGAAGCTGTTCAGTCCTGCAATATATTGCTTTAGTTGAATCGTTTTGGTCACCTTGTTTAAAGATTTTTACTTTTACTAAAAATGTTGGTGCAGCAATACTTGTATTGTTGTTTATTTTTACTCTAATAGGAATAGCACCTGTTTGACTTATAGGAACAACAGTATAAGGCCATTCGATATCTACTTTGGATAAACCAAGGTCTGTATATTGAAGTGGATGAAGGATTCTTATGTTATCAACAAAGAATGGGTCATCATCGTCTGGAATACAGGTTGGACAAGGAGGAGATACTCTTTGATGATTAGTTGCAGTTACATTTATTCTGAATCTGAAGTTCATAGCAGCATCACTAGAAGCTGTAATGAAAGTATCTGGTATAGCAATAAATACTCTCTTATATTCAAAATCAATACCATCATCATAAATATCAAATCTTAATCCGTTTAAGACCGTACCTGTTGGTGGAATTAATGCAGAATCTTTGTTGTTTTCAGCGAAACCACGCATATAACCACCGCCTCCAAAAAGTTGATAAGCTGGCATATTAGTAACAGGTGTACCACCAGCTCTTGGGTGATAGCGCCAATTTGCTGCAGTTAAATTTGTAATATTATCAATACCATTAGTTGAAGAACGAGCAAATTCTACATCAATTACATCATAGTTTATAGCAACAGAGCCGCCTCTTGTAGCGCTTCGGGTATAATCAGTCCATACAGTATATGGGCTTGCATTTGTTACTGCTCTATGCTCTGGTCCCACTAGCATTTGGTCTGCCCAGCCGCGTGACCATTCTTTTTGTCTTTTAGCTCTTTGGATAGAAAGTGAAAGCACTGAATTTTTCTTACCACGCATATCAATTGGGAATGAACGTAATTCGTCCCCACCTTTAAATGAAGCTGGTTCTTTACCTGCCAAAGTAAGACGGTTCATCATTATGGTTGGTGAATTTAAAAGCGTATCTACTGAAAAATCAGGGTCAGTAATATTATAATCCACGAAATTGCTAGGTTGGAATTGTCCTTGTGGTGGCAATGGTATATAAGATACGGTATCGCCATCAACAACTTCGCAACCAACGCTTACCCATTTTAATGCATTTGGAACTGCAGTCCATTTGGCAGTTTCTTCGTCAAAAACAAGATGATAATGAGAAACATCATCACCAAATTCAGTTAAACGTTTCATTACGAAAAAGCGAACTGAAGTTGTATCGTCAAAGGGCCAGAAATCGCCAAGTCCTTCATTGGTTACTGAACTGACTGGTTCTGCTATACAGAAACCTCTCAAACGGCCAATATGATTTGCCTGATTTGGGTCTGGGTCGAATGGTGGAAATGTTACTTTTACATAACCAGAAGGAGGAATACCATTCAATCCAGGAGCTGCTCCAGGGAAAGGAATAGGACTACCTGTTGCAGAGCAATACTGTGCATTCGGTTCTCCGTTACAATCCTGTTCAGGCAATAATGGAGTAGCTAATGTTAAGCTATCAATACTAACCATTCTGTCGTAAACAGTCCTTCTTGTAACTTCATTAATAATTTTGAATCTTGTCTTGAATTTCAATTGCTGGACCTGATAATTCACACCTTGGGGACCTTGAATATTATTCGTTAAATTTTGAATAATGGCAACTGGCTGAAGCTGTCCTAATCTCTGATGTCCTGCAAGTAATTCATATTCCCATGCTGTAGCAGCATTAATTGTCTGTGAGTAGCAAAGGTTTGCAGTTGCAGAAGAACTTCTTGTTCTAAATGAAATGCTTGTTACTCTCAAAGTATTTTGCCATTGCTTAAATTTTATAGAAAGATTGCTTCTTGGGAATGTAGTATTTAAAGAATCCTGAAAATTACTGAAATAATGAGTATATTGCTCGTATTCAGTACTCCAGGGATATACTGCTGGGGTAGTTTGTCCGAAATTAACGTGGCGTGCAAAGCCGCGAACACCGACAGTAGTATTATAAAGGAATAGCGTTTGAGCTGGTACTACTGTATCGGGAGCAAAAGCAACTTGTCCCTGTATTTTGTCATAATTAATAGTAATACTGCTATCAGCTCTGTTAAGAACGACCTGAGCAGAGGCAGCAACAAAATTTGGGTCATCTGGTCTTAAATCATAAGTAAAACCTAAATCTAAAGGATTTACAGGAAAATCACCATATTTTGTTTTCATAGTGTTGACCATTGCTGCATTTTTAATATAGATAATCAGTTTGTTACCATCGGGGGTTCGTTTGTACCAAACCTGACCAAAATCATCTGGCTGATAAATTTTGGGATTGTATTGAGAAAGCATCAAATCGCCAAAGAAAGGAGCAATAACAGCTGCTTTTTGGTTTGCAGTAAAAGAAGCTAAACCATTAGTTGCGGTTCCAACACCTTTTTTCCTAATACCACCTAAAGCAGTATTTGGGGCGTTACCGCAAACAGCAACCTGGTAGCCGAAGTTATCTGGAGTTGCATCAGTAAGACCATCACCGCTTCTTGTTCTTACGAACCAATCCATACTCATTGGGTCGTAGCAACTTGTTTCACCGTCAGGAATATATCTGTTTCCGTTATTATCGTAAAAATATCTTCTGTTTGTTAAGGCAATAACGCCATTGGTAGAAACATAAAAGCTATCGTAACGGATACCATTGAAATAAAAGTCAAATTTAATAGGAATAGGCCCGGCAAATGCATCGTCAGTAGAATCGGTTGCATTTTCTACTCCGTGTGAAAACATACTTTTTGTACCACCGGGAAGAGCTGGATTTCTGAAGAATCTTAAACCTTCAGAGTTATTTTGGTACCAGTAAATAGAATCTTTCACTCTTGGACCAGCCAATATACGGCGCCAATAATCACGGTCTGTATTTGTATCTTCAATTACGTTTACAGGGCGCCATGAGAGTGGAACTCCATCGTCACTGTCCACAAAATAGTAGCCAGTGGAAATAGCCGGCGCTGTAGCAGGAACGCCAACAGGAAAAGAAGTATTATTAGGTGCTGTTGGGCCCGTAATAGTTTGCTCACTTTTCCTTAAAGGATTATCGTTTGATTTATCTTTATCACCAGCGTAAACAATTACAGCCGTGAATAAGATAATACAAACTAACGTTAATAGTTGTAGTGATCTCTTCATTGAGAACTCCTTAAATGAATTTAATTTAAAAACCATATTTATTTTATATTTATTTGATTATCAAAATTTTCACTTTTAAAATATAGAAATTAAGAAAAAAAATTTTGTTCTTAAAATAATTTTTTATCTTTTAAATCGCCAGCCGGCATCTTCATATTCAAAAACCCAGCCGACCAACTTACCTTCATTTATTTCATCGAAATTTTTCCAGTAATCTATTGTATAGGTAAATCTTGAACTTGTTATGTCGCCTACAATAGAATTTGTTTGCTCCATTATCATTTTAATATAATTCTGCCATTTGGCAAAACTCGAAGCCCTAAGGTCAATCCAGCCCTCTTCACACCACTGGTTCAATGTTTCCTCATTCATATCAATTTCATTTTTGCCGAGGTTAGCTGGGATTTTCACATCTTTTCCTCTTAAATAGCTCTTTCCATCTGGGAAAAGAATGACCAAACCGATTGAAAGCATCTCGCTTCTTAATTTACTATTTGAATTGATTAAATTTACAGCTTTGGCAGAAAGTTCTTCCGGCTTATATTTCAAGGCATCTTTCATTGAAGAGCAAATATTTCTTAAAATATGAGTTTCAAAAAGAAGTTTAGAAAGTCTTGGCGGTCCGAGCATCTCAAATGCAATGCTGCTTACATTATTTTCTTTTTCAAGAGATTCAATTTTGTTCATTGCATTTTGATAAAGGAAACCACCTCTGTATGTAGGACCAAGAACGAAAGCATCTAATCCCTGCACTATGTCTTTTCCTGTATTACCGCCCATAAGTTCATAAACAGTATAAGTTGCAATTTCTTCAGGTGTAACGATTTCCATCTGCCCAAGCGAGCCAATAGCACTAAATTCGCCTTTGGAAAATATACCATTTTCGCCGGTATCAATAAATACTGATTTGAAATTCTCATTAGTATCTGAAATTCCATTAAAGTCGTTTAAAATGAATTTATCATTAATCTGCCTTGAATTTTCAGGTGGCATATCAACTAATGGAATTGGTCTGCCTTTTCTCATAACTGTATCGTAGGCAATACGTTTCCATGCGATTGTAGCAGCTGGCTTAATTTCTTTTACAAGCGGTCCGCCGGGTGTCCTTGCCATAAGGAACAAAAGTAAAGAGTGGGCGCCGGCAACAGCAGATTTTGAGAGAAGAACTCTTGAAGGACGTTCTTCGCTATGAGTATATGGAATATTTAATCCCATACCACCTGTTCCGGTAGTACCAATCTTTAGATAAATTTTTGCTTTAACGTCGTTTAATGCTTTATTCAAAATTTGTATATGGCGAATTAATTGAGGAATATACATATTTGTCATCATCTTTTCAATTGAATCAATTGAAAGATTTCCATCAATTATTTCGTTCTTTACTTTTCTTGTTGTGTTATAAATATCTAAATATGCAAAAGAAGTTGCGGTATTAATGCAATCAATAACAATGTCCGGCTTGGCTTCATTGATTATACTATATAAAGCAGAATTGTGTAAAATCTCATCGTCAAGTTCATCGAAAATATCGCAAATAATCCCTTTTCTTTTGTCGCTATCATTAATAACATCAGTCCAAGGTAAATCTTTCCACTGTTTGCGCGTAAAAATATTTCCACTTTTAGCTACGAACATATCTCCCGGAAGGTTAGGATATTCTTTTCTTAACGCTTCACAAGCTTCTTCTGCCTCACTTAAACGAAGAGAAGTTATGATTAACTGCTTTGGAGATTGCTCCAGTAATTTATGGCATATTGCTGAGCCGACTAATCCCCAGCCACCGAATATCAATACTTTAGAATTTTGAATTTGCATAACTTTATACCAATAATTAATTATTTTTTAACATTTATTTTACATTTATTCAAATTATGTAAAAATAAGAAATTATTTGATTTATTTTTAATTTTTTTTCTACTTTTTTAATATTTAATCAAAAAATATTTTTTCTATAGCAATTTTCATACTAAATTTTTAATTTTTTAATTCTTATAACCTATTTTATTCAAAAAAATAAAAATAGATTCTATATTACTCTTTCCCAAGTTGCACTTGGGAAAGAGTGCAACTTTTTAAAGGTGCTAATATTAAACTTATCCCAGGGCTGATACGTTCTTTAAATTCACTTTTCTTATTCCCCTCTTGAGAGGGGATTAAAGGGGTGTGTTCTTGTTCACTTAATTTAAAAAGTTCTTTCTGACTAAAGATAAAACATATGCTTATAATAGTTTATCTTCTTGAAATTGCATCAGATATAAAAAGAAAGAAAGAACACACCCCTTTGTCCCCTCTCAAGAGGGGAATTGGATTTGTGGTAAAAATTTAAGAACGTATCAGCCCTGGGGTCAGGAGTTCTGTAACTATAAACCTACATCAGACAGCCAAATTTATTTATTTGTGTTACTAAATTATCTCATAAACTCTTTTCAGCATTGAAATCAACTTTACGTTATGCACCCTAATATAATCAACTTTTTTTGTTAGCAGCAGGGAATGGAAAAATGCCGTTGGAACATCTCTTTCTGCTGGATTTTCTATATTAAATAATTTTCCGATAAAAGTTTTTCTTGAAAATCCTAAGTAAATTGGAACATCTAATTCTTCAAATTCATCAATTCTTTTTAATATTTCAAGATTATGTTCAACAGTTTTGCCAAAGCCGATTCCGGGGTCAGCAATAATTTGTTTTACTCCATAGCTTTTTGCAAGTTTAATTTGCTTTTGTAAAAAATCAATTATTTCAGTTACTACGTCTTCTTTATAAGCCGGATTTATTTGCATAGTTTTTGGAGTTCCCTGAATATGCATCAAAACCAAATGCAAATCGAATTGGGCAGCAAGCTCAGCTAATCTAATATCTTTTGTCAATCCGCTAATGTCATTAAGCATACCTGCACCTGCTTTAACTGCTTCATAGGCAACTTCATATTTTGTTGTGTCTATTGAAATTAAAGCATTTGGGGCTTTTTCCTTTATTGCTTTTATGACAGGAATGACCCTTTCAATTTCAGTTTCTTCATCAATTTGCTCTGCAAAAGGACGAGTGCTTTCGCCACCAATGTCAATTACATCTGCTCCATCTTCCAGTAATTTCAATGCCTGTGAAACAGCATCTTCATATTTTAAAAAATTTCCGCCATCGGAAAAAGAATCCGGAGTAACGTTCAGTATTCCAACTATTTTTGGGAATTTATTTTTTAACATAATATTAAAATTTAAATTTTTAATTATGCAAATTAAGAAAAATTGTGAATTCTGGAAATTGAGTATTATTTTGCGTTTTTAATTTTTACTTTTTTTGAGGAAAAAATGCCAACATATAATTATAAATGCAATGAATGTAACACAAAATATGAAATATTTCATAAAGTAAAAGAAAATTCTGATGATGTAATATGTCCGTCATGCAATTCAAAATCGTCAACAAAACTAATGGCAGCAGCAAATATCGGAGTAAAAAGCAGCCACAGCCATAATACTGCACCTTTGCAATGTGGAATGGATTCGCCATGTCCGGGTTGTCATTTAAATTAAAGGAGTAGCTTTGAACATACACATAACAAAAAAAGCATATTTAGGTTTTGAGCCAAATCTCCCTTTTTATGCGAGCGACGGCTCTGCTGGAATGGATGTTTCAGCTTATTTAAGCGAATCAGCTGAAATTGCTCCCGGAAGTATTTCTCTTGTTTCAACCGGACTTTCTATTGCTTTGCCTAAGGGATACGAATGTCAGGTGCGTTCACGAAGCGGACTTGCTGCAAAAAATGGAATTTTCTGTCTGAATTCACCCGGAACAATTGATAGCGATTACCGCGGCGAAATTAAAGTCATTCTTGCTAACTTCAGTAAAAATTCTTTTACTATTAGTAATGGCGATAGAATAGCCCAACTCGTTATTGCAAAATACGAAAAAATAGAATGGGATTTAACTAACAGTTTACCAGAAACAGTCCGGTCAACTGGAGGATTCGGAAGCACGGGGATTTAATTATTAATTGTTAATTATTAATTGTTAATTGTTAATTTTTTATTCAATTATTTTGATAGTTTTATTTATATTTGCTATATGATTAAAGAATATATTCTGGAGGTTAGATGAGAAAACTAATTAGTTTCGATTGGGCAGTAAAAAAAATATTGCGAAGCAAAGCTAATTTCGGAATCTTGGAAGGTTTCCTTTCTGAATTATTAAAAGAAGATATAAAAATCAAGCAACTTCTTGAAAGTGAATTCAATAAAGATACTTCAATTGCGAAATTCAACCGTGTTGACCTCCTGGTAGAAAATACAAAAGGTGAGCTAATTATTATTGAAGTGCAAAACCAACGGCAAATGGATTTTATGCAAAGAATGCTTTACAGCACTTCAAAACTTGTCGTTGACCATATAGTAGAAGGCAAACCATTTGATGAAATCAAAAAAATTATTTCAGTAAACATCGTCTATTTCGATTTAGGACAAGGCGATGACTATCTTTACAAGGGTAAAACTGAATTCATCGGCTTAAACAAAAATGATTCTCTTAAATTAAGCGATAAACAAAAAATTCTGTTTAAAAAAGAAGAAATATCCTCAATCTTTCCGGAATATTACATTATAAAAGTAAATAATTTTGATGACGTAGCAAAAAACACTTTAGATGAATGGGTCTTTTTCCTAAAAAATGAAGAAATAAAAGATAACTTCAGCGCTAAAGGTCTATCGGAAGCCAAACGGAAATTAGATATTTTAAAACTAAGCAAAGAAGAACGGGAAATATACGACGCTTACCAATTTGAACTTCATTATCAGGCAAGTATGTTTTTATCGACATATACGCTCGGTAATATTGATGGAAAAGTTGAAGGAATAGAAATAGGCGAACTTAAGAAAGCAAAGGAAATTGCAATCAAGGCAAAAGAAAGCAATCTTCCTATTGATACAATAATAGCTTTAACCGGATTAAGCAAAGAAGATGTTGAAAAATTATAAATTAATATGTTAGAATTAAAAAACATTTCAAAATATTATCGAAAAATCGCAGCTCTCGACGACATTTCTCTCAATTTGAAAAAAGGTGAGATTTTCGGCTATATCGGAACAAACGGTGCCGGCAAAACTACGACTATTAAAATAATAGTAGGGCTTATTAAAAGTTTTTCAGGTGATTACTTCTTTCAGGAAAAACGTATGCCGGACAACATTCTAAACGTTCACAAGCTATTAGGATATTTGCCTCAAGATGTTGCATTTCAGGAATGGCGAACAGTGAACCAGGCGCTTTTTACTTTCGCAAAATTATCTGGTCTGGAAGACAACCAAATCAATAAAAGAATAAAGGAAACACTCGAAATGCTTGGAATAACTGAATACCGCTTCAGAAAAATCAAGCAGCTTTCAGGTGGCACTATTCAAAAGGTTGGACTTGCCCAAGCTATAATTCACGCTCCAGATTTTATCGTGCTTGACGAACCGCTAAATGGGCTTGACCCAGTGAGCCGTCAAAGTGTGAAAGCTATTTTAAAAGATTTAAGCGAGCGGGGAAAAACAGTTTTCTTTTCTTCCCACATATTAAGTGATGTTGAAGACATTGCTAATCGTATTGGCATTATAAATAAAGGAAAAATCCTTATTACCGGCACTAAAGCGGAACTTATGGAAAAACTTCATAAGGCAAACAGATTGGAAATAAAACTCTCAAAAAATGAAATAAGTAAAGATATATTCAATGATTTTCCAGATTTGAACCAAATTGAAGAAAAGAAAGATTCTCACTATATTTTACATTTTCAAAATACGGTTGATTTAGATGAAATTACGCATTTAATAATCGAAAAACTAATTCACTCTGGAAGCCGTATTCGTTCAATTGCTCCGGTCATTCCAACTCTTGATGAAATTTACGAAAACTATGTGAAAGGCGCAGAATAATGAAATTTGGACTTTTGCTATCAGATGAATTTAACGGATTTTACAAAAGTAAGGTTATGGTGGCGATGTGGATTGGGTTGCCACTGCTTTCATTAATTTTATACTGGTTCACACCAAGCACAAAGGAGATGTCTTTCAGCTTTTTCTTTGCATCGCTTATTGCGAGTTTTGGTGGAACGCTTGCCTCAATTATGCTTACAGTGAACATTATTCATGAAATTTCGAGAAAAGTTTATGATTTATTTTTAATAAGACCAATTAAACGAAGCGACATATTGATTTCAAAATACTTTGCTGTGTTTCTTTGCACTGCAATAGCAATTATTCTTTCTCTTGCTTTCGGTGTTGGTTTGGATTTCGTAAAAAATTCTGCTCTTTCAGAAAATATTTTACTTATGACTGCTGAAAGCTTTGGACTTAGTTTAGCTTCTATTGCAGTTTCTTGCAGCATTGGTATTTTTATCGGAATAATCTCACCAACAGTTTTAATGGGAATAATTCTAATTATTTTCGTTGCCGGCAATTTCACTTCGCTCATTCTTTATTTGCCGACAATGCTTCAATTAGAAAATGCTTATTTAATTACAATACTTTCCAGCATTGTATTTTCTGCTTTATTAGTATTTATTTCAATTTTAATTTTCAATAAAAAGCAGTTTTAGGAGTTTGGCTTTCGGCTATCAGCTATCGGCAGTTAGCTGTTGGCTGTCAGGAATTGGTCATTGAGCGTAGTCGAAATGACCAACGATTTAAGAACATACCCATACCACACTCAAGAAGATAATGTGTAAGGTAAGTTAGTTGATTTCACTTCCTTGTCAAATTCAATTTTGGAAAGAGATTTAAAAAAACAAAAAATCTTTTATATTTTTTTTCGCATTATAATATATTATCAAATATAAAAATATTTTTATTTATTAATAAAATTAATTAAATTGAATATTAAATAAAATTAAAAAGACGATTTATATTAGTTAAATCCGTGAAAATATGAAAGCAATATATTTTACCCTTATTCTGTTTTTTGTATTAGTTTCAATGTCATTTTCTTCTATTGTTATTTCTGAACGTATTGGCGACGAAATTAGCCCTTATGAACGTGATTACTTTTTCCTTTTTCCTTCAATTCAAGGTTTTGAAAAAGCCGTGTTAATTCAAGATGATACTTCTTATGTATTCAATATTAAATATAAAAATGATTTTAATAGCAAAGATACTACAATTAGAATCACTGAAGAAATGTTACAAGATTTGAAGATATATTTTGAAAACTATGAAAGTTTAATAAATGTTGATGATTGGGCAGCATATAATAAAGCAATAAGTAAAATATTTAAAATTGCAAAGCCCAAAAATTCATTCGATAAATTAAGCAGAATAAAAATTATTAAAAAAGATGGTTCAGAAGAAGAATATAGCTGTTTCTTTGCTATAGAGGATTTTATTGTAGTTACTAATATAAATGAAACGGTCTATAACTGGAGGAAATCCGGTCTTTATTCTTTGATTCATTATTCTGAAATTGAATATTTTATCGAGCCATTTAATATGCTAATTGGTAGAAATAAAAGATATTTCGATTTGGCAAAAGTTGCTTTTGATAATTCAAAAAATTTTAATAACCAACTTGGAAAAACGATAATACCTCCCGAGTTAACCGAAATGATTAATTTAAAAAAAGATGAATACGAACGAAAGGAACTGCCTGCTCCTGTAACGACAAAAGAAATATTAGATGAAATTGATAATACAATAAGTTTTGAACTTTTTACTAACGCTACATATTCAATATTTGAATCTATATATACTTATGATATGTTAAAGAACGAAACAGTAATACCTGGCTACAATCAAAAAAAGTTAACAAATAATTATTTTTTAAATATGAATATAGCCGCTCGAATTTTCTACAAATATATTCTTTCTGAAAAATCTTCAATAAATTTTAAAGTTCAATTCGAACTACCTTATTATAAAGAATCCCAACTAAATTATTCTTATAATGCCGGAATTGAATACATATACGGATTTGGGACAGTTCCTAATTCATTTTTATTCGTTAACTCTGAATTTTTTGCCAAATTCGCCGCATTATATTGCCTTAATTCTTATAAATATAATTTTCATCCTACTTTATTGAAAAATGACTCTTATCAAGCCGATTTAGATTTTAATGCTCTTTCCTTTGATTTAGCTTTAAATTATCAACTTAAGATTTTCAATAACTTTTTCTTTTCATTAGAACCAAAAATAACTTTCTTATTCGATTCAAGTAATGAAATTGAATTTAATTCAAATTATACATACTACAAGGACTATAAGCACAGATTTCAGATGGAACACAAAATTTCTTATATACCATCAATTTCTGCTGGTTTTATATATAGAATTATTTTTTAACCAAAATCGAAGTAATTATGAAAATATTTTATTTTACGCTTATTTTGTTTTTTATATCTGTTTCAATTTCATTTCCTAATATTGTTATTTCTGAACGCATTGGAGATGAAATTAGCCCTTATGAACGCGATTATTTCTTCCTTTTACCATCAGTTAAAGGATTTGAAAAAGCAGTGTTAATTCAAGATGATACATCATATCTTTTCAATATCAGTTTTAAATTGGGAAACGATCAAAAAGATACTTCAATAAGAATTACTGAAGTTATGCTAAATGATTTGAAATATTATATTGAGCAATACGAAAAATATGTAAGTTTCAAGGATGTTATTTTGTATAATAAAATGATTAAAAACATTCATAAAATTGTTAGACCAATTTTATCTTATGAAACATTAGAGCAAATCGAATGGCTTGATGCGAATAATATCATTAAAAAATTCAATTACCTGTTTTATGTCGGTGATTTCTTAGTTGTTACAAATACCAACAATTTTAATTATAACTGGAAAAGACCAGACAATTTTATTTTCATTCATTATTCTGAAATACAAAAAATACTTTCACCTTTTTTGCATATTGTCGGAGCAAACAAAGAATTTTTTGAAATGATAAAGTCAAATTTGAGAAGCAGTTTCGAGTATTCCAATCAGATTGATAGTATAGTATTGCCACCGGAATTATTATCAGCTTATGAAAAGAAAAAAAGTGAATTTGCAAATAAAGAATTGCCAAGCCCTTTGACTTTTGATGCAATTTCAAATGCTGTTGATAATTCTTTTAATTTTGAAATTAGCACACGCGTTATGAATTTGCAAATAAATCAGGATTTCCATTTGATTTATTCATATAGGAATCAAACAGATAGTAGAGATTTCAAAAATAATGATATGGTTTACAGCGTCTTTTTGAATGGATTTTATAATTTTCAGTTATCAAAGAATTTCTCTTTAAATGCTCATAGTTCTTATGGATTTCCTGTTCAAACCAGTTTAGATTCTGTAAAACCAAATTATTTCTTTAATGCTGGCATTGAGCTGGTTTATGGATTTGATTATGTTCCTAATTCTTTCCTTTTTGGAAAATCAGAAATGTTTTTAAAATTAGCATCTAATTTTAATTTAGCGTCTTATCATTATGATTTATCTTATAGCAGTTCTTACGATTATATTGATTTTAAAAAAGATTTGAATCAACCAGCAATTTCCTTTGATTTATCTTTTCTTTATCAGTATAAGATTGTTAATTCATTTTTCTTAGTTGTGGAACCGAAGATAAGTTATTTGCATTTCCTTGATTACAATCAGTTTGAAATAAGCAAATATGGTAGAAAGTATTATTATAAAATTGAAAACAATGATTCTTTTATCCCTTCGCTTTCATTGGGATTGCTATACAGATTAAATCTGTAAAATGAAAGATATTTGAATAAATCAATTAAGTTTTAAGAATTTTTTTAAGAAATTATTATGAAAACGTCAAAAGTCCTTATGTTATTAATAAGCATAATTTTAATTTCCTGTACTGAAAAGGTAAATTTCACTCCAACTGAATTTAATGATGGCATCAACTATTCTAAATTAGAACCAGATGCATTAATCCCGTCAGATGAAAGTAATACATGGAAATATTGGGTGTATAGAGGTAATTTGGATATTTACAGCAATAATCCAAGCGGATTAGAAAGTTATAAAGTAATGTCAAGCAGTGAGAAATGGCAGGATAGCGATAGTTTAGTAAAAACTCTTAATTTTACTGGTATTCCGGATATTTATATTGATTTAACAAAAAAACGATTTGGATATAAAAGCCAAGGGAATAATTTTATTTCAATTTCATATAAGTTTTCTCTAACTGAATATACAGAAAATGTTTATATTAGAAATAAAGTTCCAGACAAAAAGTATTTCACTCAATTTACTTCAAATAATAAATCTTATTACTTTATTTTCACTCCCGGAGTTGGAATAGTATATTACAAATGTATTGACAGCAAAAACAGCAAAAATAATTTTCAGCTTTTATTAAATGATTATAGTATAAAGTGAGTTATGAACATCAGATTTCCTCACCCCATAATTAAAATAAAAGAGTTAGGAGAATTGCCTTGTAAAGAATGATTTCGCAGTTAGCAAATATATTTTAATAGTTATTGGTCATTATTCATTAGTAAAAATACTAATGAATAATGACAAATGACTAATGACCAATAAAAACTAATTTTTAAGATAGATTCTGACATTCGTCAGAATGACACATTTTGTCATCTCCATTTAAATAAAGCACTTGCTTTGTCTGGTGGTTGCCAATGACATCTTTTTTCAGTCATACTATTAGCTTGCTAATAGTATGACTGAAAAGCACTATTTCGGAATGACAGGGTAAACTTATGTCATTTCCATTTAAAATAAAAGTCTTCTTCATTCTGGTGGTTCGGAATGAAAAAAAAATAATCCTTTAAACGAATTACTACACTAAAGTTCAGGAGTTCTAAAATTACAGCAATGACCATTTCACTTTTATTCCATCATTGGAAATATAAATATCATCAACCATATATGCTAAGAAACCTGTAAATTTACATATTGCAACGTCTTTAGAAAATATTTTGATTAAAGTGTTGGTTACCAATTTTACAAAAGTATGATTTTTTTCACAGATTGTACTAAAAGGTTCACTGAAACTATCACAATTGATTATACTTTCTAAACGTAAATCTTTTAAATAAATAGATTTTCCATCTTCTTCCCTTATTAAATCAGGAGCGCCGGAAATAATAAATTTACTTAAATTTTGAGCATAATCAGGAATAGGCCATACTGGATTTCCACAAAATATTAGTTCCAATTCAATTTTTATTCTACCGTTTTGATAATTAAAATCCTTTATATCTTTTATACTTACTAAATCTAAATTTGTAATATATAAATCTTGTTCATAAAGAATTGGTATTTTCTTTTCAATCATTTTATTACATTTAGATTTTAAAGATCTTGCCTGATTCGATTTTTCTGTAATTTCAGAGCCAGTATAAGTCAAAGTGCAACTGCTTAATAAATAAGAACATGTTAATAATAATATATATTTTTTCATTACTTCATCCTTAATATATTACTTAAAATATCTTTAAACTTTTCTTATTTTTTAAAATATTTAAAACCCAAATTACTTATAATAAAATAAATGAACAAATATTCTAATATAAAAATTCAGAACTACTGATCCCATAACGAAAATAAAGGAGTTAGAAGGTTTGCCTCTTAAAGAATAAGTTAGAAGTTAGCAAATATATTTTATTAGTTATTTGTCATTAGTCATTAGTGTCTAACTACTTATGTCTAATAACTTAATGAAAGCACTCATTTATATTTAACATCTTATTATAAAATATGCGAAATATCAAACTTCGAGGCATCAGGAGTTCTGAATTTACGAGGTAAATCTCCTAACTCCTTTGTTTCCGTTTTGAGTTAGGAATTCTCCACTTCTATTTCCATATTATAATTCTTTACATAAGATTGCTAAATTCAAAAAATATTTTTAGTTTTCATATTGAAATATTTTATAAATTGTAGCGTGTTTGTTTATTTATATAATTTATTTTGTGAAAAAAACACTAAATAATTAATTATCAGGAATATGGAACCAGATTTTGTAACGAGAAGCGTTAAAGAGAACAAAAGCAAGAGCTATTTTTTCAATCGGGAGCTAAGTTTATTAGAATTCAACAGCCGTGTGCTTGAAGAAGCAAGGAATGACCAACATCCATTGCTTGAGCGTTTAAAATTCATAGCAATCCTTAGTTCAAATCTTGACGAATTTTTTATGATTCGTGTTGCCGGTTTAATTGGACAAAAGGAAGCAGATATACCCACATTATCTTTTGACGGACTGACTCCACAGGAACAGTTATTTGAAATAAGAAAACGTTTGGAAGTTCTTTATGAGAATCAGGAGAAAATTTTAAATGATGAGATATTGCCAGCTTTAGAAAAAGAAGGTGTCGTATTTCATTCAATTGATAATTTAAGTAAAAGCGATAAAGAGTTCTTAAAAAATTATTTCTGTAACCTTGTTTTGCCGGTTCTAACTCCATTAAGTTTAGACCAGGCGCATCCATTCCCAAGAATAATAAACCGTTCATTAAATATTGCATTTGTTCTGGAAGACAAGTCAAGCAGTTTTGGAGAACGTCGCATTTCTATTTTGCAGTTGCCATCAATTCTGCCTCGTTTTGTTAACCTTAAGCGTTCCAAGGGTTACCATTTTGTAATGCTTGAAGATGTAATAATCGAAAATTCCGAAATACTTTTTCCGGGTTATGAAATAATCACAGCAAATACTTTCAGAGTTACCCGCGATGCCGACATTGAAATTGCAGATGACGAAGCAGAAGATTTGCTTAAAGAAGTTGCCGAACAAATCAAGCTACGTAGCTGGGGAACTGCTGCTGTTCGTTTAGAAATCAATGCTAATATGCCGGATTATTTAGTTGGCATTTTAAAGAAAGCTATTGAAATTGATGATGATTACGTTTATACATTAAACAGACCTCTTAAGCTGCCAGATTTTATGGAGCTTAGCAAAATAGACATTCACCATCTTAAAGATGTCCCTTTCCAGGCAAATATCGTATCAGATTTGGCTTCCGAAGATTCTAATATTTTTGATACAATCTCCAAGAAAGATATTCTAGTACACAGACCTTTTGATTCATTTACTCAAAGTGTTTTAAAATTTTTGAATACAGCTGCTTCTGACTCTAAAGTAGTTGCAATAAAGATTACTCTTTATAGAGTTGGAATGAATTCACCTGTCGTTGATGCTTTAAAACGAGCTGCTGAAAACGGCAAAGATGTTACCGTATTCGTAGAATTGAAAGCCAGATTTGATGAAGAAAATAATATTATTTGGGCTAAAGAGCTAGAGCAACTCGGCGTTCACGTGATTTATGGTGTGCTTGGCTTAAAAACTCATTGCAAAATTGCTCTTGTTGTTAGGAAAGAAGCAGATAAATTTATAAAATATCTGCATCTTTCAACTGGTAATTATAATCTTGTTACCTCCCGTCTATATACTGATGTCTGTTTTTTTACTGTCAGACCAGAATTTACTACTGATGCTATTTTCCTCTTTAATTATTTAACAAGCTATTCATACCAAAAGGAATGGAATGCTTTCCTTGTTGCTCCAATTAATTTAAGACAACAAATAATCAGTTTAATTGACAGGGAAATAGATTTACATACTCCGGATAATCCTTCTGAAATATTTATAAAAATGAATTCTATTGCTCACGAAGAGGTTATTCAACGACTTTACAAAGCTTCTCAAAAAGGAGTAAAAATAAAACTTCTAATTCGTGGCGTTTGCTGCCTGAGACCGGGAGTGGAAGGTTTGAGCGAAAATATTGAAGTACGTAGCATCATTGGAAGGTTTTTAGAACATTCACGAATTTTTTATTTTAAAAACGGTGGAAAAGAGGAAATTTATCTCGGCAGTGCTGATTGGATGTCCCGTAATTTACATAAACGCGTTGAACTTATGTTCCCTATTTATGATAAAACATTGCAAAAAAAACTTATAAATATTTTAAATATTTATTGGCAGGACAATTCTAAATCTTGGCGACTGCTTCCTAATGGGAAATATGAAAAGATTTCGCATAAAGAAAAAGAGAAAAGATTCGCTGCTCAGGAATATTTTCTGCAGGAAATTAAAAAATCTAAAAAGAAAAACGGACATTCTTTCATTCCCTATATTCAAAACAGGATATAAGGAAAGTTCTAAAAATCGTCATTCTAATTAATGGTTATTGGATTATTAAGTTATTGGGTTATTGGGTTATTGAGTAAACTGTTATTATAAAGCAAAAATAAACGAAGACTTTTACTTTTGGAGAAATGAACGAAAAGTGAAGCAAGTCATACTATCAACAAGCTGATAGCATGACATCTTATTGTCATGCTATCAGCTTGTTGATAGTATGACTGGAAGAGGAAAAATTAGCTAATAAGGTTTAATTTAATTCGGTTCTTTTTCTACTAAGGTTATTAATAAAAAATAAGGTTTCTTTATCAAATTATACTTTTATAAATACCAAAAAACCTTATTTCAATAATAAACCTTAGTAGAAAAATGATAACCCAACTGAAAAAACCTTATTAGCTTATTAAAAGAGATTTTCAAGTAATATGAGCAGCAAGTTGTTCGCATGACATTTATCTCTTGTTATGCTATCAACTTGTTGATAGTATAACTTGCAAAGACAAAAATTTTTTCAAAAATAAAAAAATATTTGCATTTTAATTTTTTTTTTGCTATATTTGTGCTGAATTTAATTATTATTGAAAAGCTCCTAAATACCATTTAACGATGAAACATAATCATCAAACTAATGCAAACAATTATTTTAATTATGCTGGTAATAATTTATTGTTTTCATATAATAATTTAACGACTTCAAACGCTCAACTAACAACTTCAAATGGTCAGCTAACGACTTCAAACGCTCAACTAACAACTTCAAATGGTCAGCTAACGACTTCAAA
>ERZ795056.2660-NODE-2660-length-19681-cov-19.305309_pt1 | contig 19681 bp, 17 predicted proteins | sample MGYA00375140_ERZ795056 | MGnify/ENA primary metagenome ERZ795056 (study PRJEB30185, sample SAMN05720227) | activated sludge metagenome | isolation source: Anaerobic digester | place: USA | collected 2015-03-09 ... | reverse complement strand
CGGAAATCATGAAATACACGGGATTGACGCGCCGGCCACTATTTATCCCTTCAGTTGGCAATTTCAAGCAGGGCATGCTGGTGCAACTGCCACTGCACCTGGACCAGTTGCCGGGCCAACCCAGCGCACAAGACCTTCACAACGCGCTGGCCAGACACTACCAGGGCAGCGAGTGGGTCAGTGTCGAGCCGGCAACGTCCGACGCCAAGCTGGACGCACTGGCGCTGGCCGACACCAACAAGATGGAGTTGCGGGTGTTTGCAAACACCGGAGCAAACGACGGTTTCCACCACGCCGTGGTAGTGGCACGCCTGGACAATCTGGGCAAAGGTGCCAGCGGCGCTGCGGTGCAAAACCTGAAACTGATGCTGGGGCTGTAGCTTGCAAAGCCCGGTTAAAAGCTTGTGTTTGCTATATTCTTAATAGCTATTTACGCATAGTGGACGAGGGCTAGGGGCAATCTCAATGGCTTAAAACGGCTGTTTTATTCGTCCCGGGCGTCATCGGCTGCGCCGGAGACCACGCGGCGGATCACGTCGCCGCCAAAACCGCGCGCGGCCAGAAAACGCATCTGCTTGCCGCGTTCTGCGGCGTCGGCAACTACCCCATCTGATTTGGCTCCAAACTTCTTGCGCCATACCTCGCGGGCACGTGCCAGCTCGGTGGCTTTCAGGCTGGCCACCGCGTCCGTCACAGCCTGCGGGTCCAGCCCTTTGCCCTGCAGCTCCTGCCTGATACGCGCCGTTCCCAGCTTCGCCGAGCGCCGGTTGATGACCGACTCCACCACCCGCTGCTCGCTGATAAAACCCTTGACCTGCAACTCATCGAGCGCGCGGACCAACTCGCCGGGCGTCTCTTCATGCGTTTTAAGCTTGCGCTCCAGCTCGGCGCGCGAATACTCACGCCCGCTGAGCAGACGCAAGGCGCGACCCTTGAGGGACGGCAGGGTAAACGACATGGTGCGCCTGAACTGGAAAGCCGTGGAAAAGGTCGGGCTGGCAGGAACAGCGTGAATTGCTACATTTTCAATAGCTTCTCACGCATATCCCACAAGGGCTAGTCGGCTTTTTTACCGCCAGATTTAGCCGGTTTAACCTCAGCTTCAACCGCCATCGGCAACAACGGGATACCCAGCGATTCACGCACTTTGTTCTCGATCTCGGTGGACAGCGCCGGGTTTTCGCGCAAAAACTCACGTGCGTTATCGCGGCCCTGGCCGATCTTTTCGCCGTTGTAGGCATACCAGGCGCCGGATTTGTCCAAGATATTGGCGGTCACACCCATGTCGATGATTTCACCGTGGCGGCTAATGCCCTCGCCAAACAAAATATCGAACTCCGCCGTCTTGAACGGGGGCGCCACCTTGTTTTTGACCACTTTCACTTTGGTCTCGTTACCGATCGCGTCGTCACCTTTCTTGATGGTGCCGGTGCGGCGGATGTCCAGGCGCACGGAGGCGTAGAACTTCAGCGCATTGCCGCCAGTAGTGGTCTCGGGCGAACCGAACATCACGCCAATCTTCATGCGGATCTGGTTGATGAAGATGACCATGCAGTTGGTCTTCTTGATGTGGGCGGTGAGCTTTCGCAGGGCCTGGCTCATCAGGCGAGCTTGCAGGCCGGGCAAAGAATCGCCCATTTCGCCTTCGAGTTCGGCCTTGGGCGTCAATGCGGCGACCGAGTCCACCACAATCAGGTCCACCGCGCCGGAGCGCACCAAGCTGTCCACGATTTCCAGCGCCTGTTCGCCGGTGTCGGGCTGGCTGATCAGCAGGTCCTGCAGGTTCACGCCCAGCTTTTGCGCGTACTGGATGTCCAGCGCGTGCTCAGCATCGACAAACGCGCATTGGCCGCCCTGTTTCTGCATTTCGGCAATCACCTGCAGCGTCAGCGTGGTTTTGCCTGACGACTCCGGGCCGTAGATTTCGACGACACGGCCGCGTGGCAAGCCACCGACGCCCAAGGCAATGTCCAACCCCAGCGAACCGGTGGAGACAACCTGGATGTCCTCGATCACCTCGCCCTCGCCCAGGCGCATGATGGTGCCCTTGCCGAATTGCTTTTCGATCTGGGCCAGGGCCACTTGCAGGGCTTTGGCTTTTTCGCTGTTGGCGCCATTCATGTTGTTAAAGCCTTTGACGGGTGCATCCATGAGAAATCTCCTTGAAAATCAATCGGTTAAGTTCGGCGCATCATCTGATGTTAACAACAGGCTGGATGCTTGAACAGTAGTTTAACGTGGCCAATTGAAATAAGTAAACAAGTTTTTTGGTCAATTTAGCTTACTATTTGCAGCCATGCCTTTCCACACTGAACACGACGGCTGGCGCCAGACCCACCTGGGCCACTTGATGCATCTGGCCCTGCAGCGATTTGACACGCGCGTGCTGGCGCTGATGGCGGCGGACGACACCGTGCCCCTGGCCTTGTCAAACCTGGCTGCCCGCGGGCGGCTAAGCGCCTCCCACGTTCACATCACCCGGCATCTGGCGCTGGAGGGCTCGCGCCTGACCGAACTGGCCGCGCGTGCAGGCATGACCAAACAGGCCATGGGCAAGCTGGTGGACCAGTGCGAGGCCTGGGCGCTGGTGACCCGAGAGCCCGATTTGCGCGATGCCCGCGCTAGTCGGGTGAAGTTCACCACTCAGGGATTGGCGTGGCTGGCGGCTTTTCGAAGGGCCGTCGCGCAAGCGGAGGCCGAGCTACGGGCCGCGGTGGGCACCGAGGTGGCCACGGTGATCCAGATCGGACTGGAGGCCTATGCCGCCTGAAAACGCACGATGACGGAAACCGGGTTGGGCCAGGCAATTTACCGGCCTAGAATGAACCCGAGCGAATAAAAAAGTCGCCGTATCAGAAACACAGGAAGACCCTCAACCGGAGACAAACATGCGTATTCTGATTGCCGAGGATGATCAGGTGCTGGCCGATGGCCTGTTGCGAACGTTGCGCAGCTCAGGCGCCGCTGTGGACCACGTGGCAAGTGGTACCGAGGCGGACGCTGCGCTGATGACCAATACCGAGTTTGACTTGCTCATTCTCGACTTGGGTCTGCCCAAAATGCACGGGCTCGAAGTGCTCAAACGCCTGCGGGCACGGGGTTCAGCACTGCCAGTCCTCATCCTGACTGCAGCTGACGGTGTGGAGGAACGGGTCAAGGGTCTGGATTACGGCGCCGACGACTACATGGCAAAACCCTTCAGCCTTCAGGAGCTGGAAGCACGTGTGCGGGCCCTAAGCCGACGAGGCATGGGCACGGCCAGCAGCACCATTAAGCATGGCCCGCTGGTCTATGACCAGTCTGGCCGCGTGGCCACACTGGACGGCAAGATGGTGGAGTTGTCTGCCCGCGAACTGGGGCTACTGGAAGTGTTGCTGCAACGTGCGGGTAGACTGGTCAGCAAGGACCAGCTGGTGGAGCGCTTGTGCGAGTGGGGCGAAGAGGTCAGCAACAACGCGATTGAGGTGTACATCCATCGCCTGCGCAAAAAAATTGAAAAGGGCCCCGTGCGCATTGCAACCGTGCGTGGCCTGGGCTATTGCCTCGAAAAAATTCCATCTTGAAACTGTTCCAGCGCGAGCAGCGCTCGCTCTTTGGGGAAATTCTTGACTGGATGCTCACGCCACTGCTGCTGCTGTGGCCCGTCAGTCTGGGACTGACGTGGTTCGTAGCACAGGGAGTGGCGGGCAAGCCCTTTGATCGCGCACTGGAATACAACGTGGTGGCGCTGGCGCAGCTGGTGACGGTGAACCAGAACAAAGTGGTATTTAACCTGCCACAACCCGCTCGCGAGTTGCTGCGGGCGGACGAAGAAAGTACCGTGTACTACCAAGTGCTGGGCTCCAAAGGGGAGTACCTTAGCGGCGACAAGGATCTGCCCTTGCCTTCTGAGGACGAAACCCCGGAGATCAATGAAGTCCGGCTGCGGGAAGATGCTGTCCGGGGCGTTGATGTCAAGGTGGCTTACACATGGGTCAAGGTGCCATTGCCCGACGCCAAACTGGTGCTGGTACAGGTGGCCGAGACGCTGGAAAAGCGCTCAGTGCTGGCCACTGAAATCACCAAGGGTGTGATGCTGCCGCAGTTTGTCATCTTGCCGCTGGCGGTTTTACTGGTGTGGATGGCGCTGGTACAGGCCCTTAAGCCGCTGACGCGCCTGGAAAATCTCATCCGTGCCCGCAAGCCCGACGACATGAGCCCATTGGACGCGCAGGACGTGCCGGTGGAAATTTCTCCGTTGGTGTTGTCGGTAAATGATCTGTTCATGCGGCTGAAAGACACGATCGCCACCCAAAAACGCTTCCTGGCTGACGCAGCGCACCAGCTCAAAACCCCGTTGGCAGGTCTGCGCATGCAGGCTGACCTAGCCCAGCGGGAGGGTGCCGATGCTGATGAGCTCAAGCAGTCGCTTCGGCAAATCGGCAAATCCAGCATCAGGGCCACTCACACCGTGAACCAGTTGCTGGCGCTGGCCCGGGCAGAGAGCAGCGGCGCTGCCATGAGTCGCCAGACCTGTGATCTGGCCCAGCTGACCATGGAAGTCACCCAGGACTGCCTGTCCCGCGCGATGGACAAACGACTCGATCTAGGCTACGAGGGCGCCGCACCCGGGGATGCAGGTGTTCAGCTACAAGGCAACCCGACGCTGATCAAGGAGCTGATTCGTAACCTCATCGACAACGCCATTAACTACACCCCCTCCAGCGCCGAGACGCCGGGCATTATCACCGCCAGGGTGCTAGCTGACCCGTTTGGCAAAGTGGTGTGGTTGCAGGTAGAAGACTCCGGCCCGGGCATTGCGCCATCGGAACGGGAGCTGGTGTTTCAGCCGTTTTACAGGTCGCTAGGCACTGAAGTGGACGGCACTGGACTGGGTTTGCCCATCGTGCTTGAAATTGCGCTCCAGCATGACGCGACAATTGGGCTCGAAGAAACGCGACCGGGTCAAGCGCCACCTGGCACGCGCTTTGTTGTCAAGTTTTCGACCGGGCAGCAAAGCCCGGAAGCGTAAATTAGCGCGTTGGCACTATTTGCACGTGCGCCAGGGCTTTCCAGCCAAAGCTGGTTTGAGTTCTTCCTGATGCGCTTTCAGGACGTCTTCGGCCGCGGTGATGCGCAGCAGGGCACCACGTACTTCCGGGCGTTCTTCCAAAACCCGCGCAGTGCGAACGCCACGTTGTTTGAGAGTCTCCAGTTGCACTTCTGCTGCACTGCGGGTTTCAAACGCGCCCAATGAAATTCCGAACTCCAGTGCCGGGTTGACAAGTGGCTCCAGCTTCAAATTCAATTTGGTCAACTCTGCACGCTTGGTCAACGCAGCCTGTGCATCAGGAAACTTCCCCATGTAGACAATCCAGCGTGCCGGTTCCACTGCGGCATCCAGCCGCCAGGTGCCAACGGGCAAGGCCGTCTCAAGCGTCTCGCGCAGGGCCACCATCTGCATCTCATCGAACGGCCCGGCCTGAAGGCATTCCGATGCACGTGCGGGGGAAGCAGCGGCAGGGGCCTCGGCCCGGCGTAATTCGTCACCGGCAAGGATTCTCAATGCCTCTGGGCGAATTTGTGCGGGTATCCGTTGCGGCTCCGATTGCTGCACCGGAGCAAACCCAAACCCTTTCAACAGTCCCTGAGACCAGGCGTAATACACGCCATTGGCCAGCAACAGGAGCAACACGATCAGACGAAGCATGGTTCAGCCCAATCCCTGAGAAGGTCGGACACTCACTTCAGAACTGGTAATGGTTTTCATGCCGACCGCAGTATGCACCAGCAATGCGCCTGTGACGTCAACACCTTGGGCGGTTCCTGCGGTCCCGTCGCTGAGCGTGACTGCCTGTCCGGCCAGGCAGTCTAGCGCGGCAAAGCGGTTGTGAAATGGGGTAAATCCCTGTGCCTCGAACGCGTGTACATCACGCACCAGCGGCGGAATAATCCTGAGTAGCGCGTGTGGCGCATCGATGGTGGGCAGCAACTCGGCCAGCCAGGCAGGTGGTGTGGACAACCCCTGGGCGCTTCGCTGGAGCATATTTATGCCCACACCGATCACAACGTAGCGAATCCCGTCAAAACTGGCTGTCTCAATCAGAATGCCCGCGAGCTTGCGGTCCTGGAACCAGATGTCATTGGGCCACTTCAAACGTAAATCCGGGTGCAAACTCTGCGCCACAGAAACCCCTGCGACCAATGACAGCCCGGACCAGTCTGAGGGAGACAGGGGGACGCCCAGGGAGAAAGCAAGAGAGGCGAGGGGGGACGCGTTTGTCGCTTCACTGTGCCACTGGCGCCCCAGACGGCCCCGGCCAGCAGTTTGCCGCTCAGCCACCAGCAAGGCGGGATCAAGTTGTCCGACACGGGCACGGCGCATCAGCTCGGTGTTGGTCGAATCGATCTGGGGCAGTACCTCGACGGTGAAACCTGGCAATGCAGGCTCTACGGCCTCCCAGATAGCCTCTGATGGCCACCGGATGGGTGTCATAACGCTGGCGGAAGGCCCACTCCCACGCACAGGTCAACGGCCCCGTTTAGGCGCCAGCAGGGTGCCACGGCAGGTCTTGGCACCGCACCAGCAGGGATATTCGGCCTTGAGTTTGGGCGTATAGCGCTCGTCGATGATCAGACCGTAGTCGTAATTCAACTCTTCGCCGGCCTTGATGTTGCGCAGGGCCTTGATGAACACGCGGCCGCCTTCTTCGTCGGCTTCGCAGTTGGGTGCGCAGGCGTGGTTGATCCAGCGCGAGGAGTTGCCACCATGCTTGGCATCAATGACATTTTTCGCATCAATGTGAAAATAAAACGTGTGGTTGGGGTCCTTGGGATCATGTGGATGGCGGCGAAGGGCCTCGGGCCAGCTGATGATCTCGCCCACATATTCAATAATGACTTCACCTTCAGCCAGGTCCTGCACTGCGAAAACGCCTTTACCATGCACGCCAGAGCGGCGGGTTTGAATACGGCGATTATCTGAAAATGAGGCTTTTTTGGACACGGTTGAAAAATTTGGTAATGTGAACTCGTATGGGCGCGCGCAGGTGCGCGCCCGCGTATGCATGTGTGCGCCTGCGCGCACGCGAGAGATTGGATTGTAGTCAGATGAAAAACGTAGTCTCCGGTAAAACTTTGGTCATTGCAGAAAAGCCGTCGGTTGCTCAAGACATCGTGCGGGCACTCACGCCTACAGCTGGCAAGTTCGAAAAACACGACGAGTACTTTGAGAGCGACACCTATGTTGTCTCCAGCGCCGTGGGGCACCTGGTGGAGATCCAGGCCCCGGAGGAGTTTGACGTTAAACGCGGCAAGTGGAGCTTTGCCAACCTGCCGGTGATCCCGCCGCACTTTGACCTGAAACCCGTAGACAAGACCAAGACCCGCCTGAACGCCGTGGTCAAGCTGGCCAAACGCAAGGACGTGGACAAGCTTGTGAACGCCTGCGACGCGGGCCGCGAGGGCGAGTTGATCTTCCGACTGATTGAGCAGTACGCGGGTGGCGCCAAGCCGTTGGGCAAGCCCGTCAGCCGCCTGTGGCTGCAATCCATGACCCCGCAGGCCATTCGCGATGGCTTTGGTGCACTGCGCACGGACAAACAAATGCAGCCCCTGGCCGATGCCGCACGCTGCCGCAGCGAGGCCGACTGGCTGGTGGGCATCAATGGCACGCGCGCCATGACTGCCTTTAACTCGCGTGATGGCGGCTTCTTCCTGACCACTGTGGGGCGCGTGCAGACGCCAACGCTGTCGGTGGTGGTGGAGCGCGAGGAGCAGATCCGCAAGTTCATCAGCCGCGACTACTGGGAAATTCACGCCAGCTTCAAGGCGCAGGCCGGAGAGTACCCCGCTAAATGGTTTGACCCGAAGTGGAAGAAAGACGCCGAGGACAGCGAGAAGAAGGCGGATCGCGTCTGGACGCAGCGTGAAGCACAGACTATTGCCGATGCTGTGCGCGGCCAGAGCGCCACCGTTACCGAAGAAAGCAAGCCCACCACACAGGCATCGCCCCTGCTTTTTGATTTGACCTCTTTGCAGCGCGAGGCCAACGGTAAGTTTGGTTTTTCTGCCAAAACGACGCTGTCCATCGCGCAAAGCCTGTACGAGCGCCACAAGGCCCTGACTTACCCGCGAACCGATTCGCGCGCGTTGCCAGAAGACTATGTACCCGTGGTCAAGGACACATTTGCCATGCTTTCGAATAGTGGCATGAAGCACCTGGCCCCTTTTGCGGCTACGGCGATCAAGGGCAACTACGTCAAACCTTCCAAACGAATTTTTGACAACGCCAAGGTGAGTGATCACTTTGCCATCATCCCCACTCTACAGGCGCCCTCTGCCCTGTCTGAGGCAGAACAAAAGATTTACGACCTGGTGGTGCGCCGCTTCATGGCGGTGTTCTTCCCCAGCGCCGAATACCAGGTGACAACGCGGATCACAACGGCCGCAAACCACAACTTCAAGACCGAGGGCAAGGTGCTGGTCAAACCGGGTTGGCTGGCGATTTACGGCAAGGAAGCTGCTGAAGAAGTGGCTGACGCCAAAGACGGCGACAAAGGCCAAAGCCTGGTACCTGTTGCGTCCGGCGAAAAAGTTAAAACCGACACCGTGGAACCCAAGGGCCTGAAGACCCGCCCACCTGCCCGCTACTCAGAAGCCACACTGCTGGGCGCCATGGAGGGTGCAGGCAAGACCGTTGAAGACGACGAGCTGCGCGAAGCCATGCAGGAAAAGGGCTTGGGCACGCCAGCCACACGCTCCAGCATCATCGAAGGCTTGATTGCCGAGAAATACATGCTGCGCGAAGGCCGTGAGCTGATTCCCACCGCCAAAGCCTTCCAGCTGATGACGCTGCTGCGTGGTTTGGGTGTCGAAGAGCTCTCCAAAGCCGAACTCACCGGCGAGTGGGAATACAAACTCAACCAAATGGAGCACGGCAAACTGAAGCGCGAAACCTTCATGGCCGAGATTGCCGCCATGACCGAGCGCATGGTCAAGAAGGCCAAGGAATACGACCGCGACACCATCCCTGGTGACTACGCCACGTTGACCGCTCCGTGTCCGAATTGTGGTGGCATCGTTAAAGAAAATTACCGTCGGTATACCTGCACGGGAAAAACCGGTACTGAAGAGGGTTGCGGTTTTTCATTCGGCAAAACACCCGCCGGCCGCACCTTTGAGGTAGCCGAGGTGGAGCAGTTCCTGCGCGACAAGCATATCGGGCCGCTGGATGGGTTCCGTTCCAAGGCCGGCTGGCCGTTTGTAGCGGAAATGGTCATCAAGTACGACGACGAAGCCAAGAACTACAAACTGGAGTTCGACTTTGGTGACGACAAGGCTGGCGAAGAATCCGGCGAGCTGATTGACTTCAGCGGCAAAGAGCCCCTGGGCAACTGCCCCAAGTGCGGCACTGGAACTGGCAATGCCGCTGGCGGCATGGTCTTTGAGCATGGCAAAAACTACGTCTGCAACAAGTCTGTTCCCACCATGGCACAGCCCACACCCAGTTGCGACTTCAAAAGTGGCCAGATCATCCTTCAGCAACCCATCGAGCGCGCCCAAATGCAGAAGTTGCTGGCAACCGGCAAAACCGACCTGCTGGACAAGTTTGTCTCCATGCGCACGCGCCGTGGCTTCAAGGCCATGCTGGCCTGGGATGCCGAAGCAGGCAAGGTGAACTTTGAATTTGCACCCAGCAAATTTCCGCCGCGTAAAACTGCCGCGAAAACTGCCTCAACCTCCGCAAAAGCACCATCTGCTACAAAAAAAGTAGCTGCTGGCGTATCTCCGACGGGGGCAAAAGGCAAAAAAGTACCTGCAAAGAAGGCTACAACGAAAGTAGCCAAGCCCAAAACACCGCGCAAGACCACGGCGACCAGCGGCAAGCAACCCAGCCCTGCACTGGCGGCAGTGATTGGCAAAGACGCCGTTGCCCGCACCGAGGTGATCAAAAAGCTGTGGGACTACATCAAGGCCAACAACCTGCAGGACGCCACCAACAAACGCGCCATCAATGCAGATGCCAAGCTGCTAGCGGTGTTTGGTAAGTCGCAGGTGACGATGTTTGAGCTGGCCGGTATTGTGGGCAAGCACCTGACCTGATTCAGATCACACGTTCGGCGCGCAGTTGGGCAATAGTTTCGGGACTGTAGCCCAGTTGCCCCAGGACTTCATCCGTATGCTCGCCCAATAGCGGAGACCGCGTCACTTCGGTGATGCTATCCGACATCTTGATCGGGTTGCCCACCGTCAGGTACTTGCCACGTTTGGGATGGTCCACCTCAACAATGGTGCCGGTCGCACGCAAGGCAGGCTCCTCGGCAATTTCCTTCATGGAAAGAATTGGGCCACACGGAATGTCGTACTTGTTGAGGATGTCCATGGCCTCGAATTTTGTCTTGGTCATGGTCCATTTTTCAATGCGCGCAAAGATGGGTTTCAGGTGCAACAAGCGCGCTGCAGGGGTAGCAAATGCCTCGTCGTCGATCCAGCCTTCTTCACCGATCACTTTACACACCGCAGGCCAAACAGCGCCCTGGGTGATGAAGTAAATGTAGGCGTTGGGGTCTGACTCCCAACCTTTGCATTTGAGGATGGAGCCGGGCTGTCCTCCACCGGAGGCATTCCCTGCGCGCGGGACAGCATCGCCAAATTTGCCATCAGGGTATTGCGGATACTCGTGCATGGTATGGGTACGCTCCAGCCTTTGCTGGTCCCGCAGCTTCACACGACACAGATTCAAAACGGCGTCCTGCATCGGCGCCAGCACCTTCTGGCCACGCCCTGTGCTGTTGCGTTGATACAGTGCCGCCACGATGCCCAGCGCCAGATGCAGACCTGTGCCGCTGTCGCCAATCTGGGCGCCGGTGACCATGGGCGGACCATCGTCAAATCCCGTGGTGGAAGCCGAACCGCCAGCACACTGGGCCACGTTCTCGTAGACTTTACAGTCTTCGTAAGGGCCTGGACCAAAACCTTTGACCGAAGCCACAATCATTCGAGGATTGAGCTTCTGGATGTGATCCCAGGTGATACCCATCCGGTCTAGCGCGCCAGGAGCAAAGTTTTCGACGAGCACGTCGCACTCCTTGATGAGCGTATCCAGAACCTGCTTGCCTTTTGGGTTCTTGGTGTCAAGCGTGATCGAGCGCTTATTGTGGTTGAGCATGGTGAAGTAGAGGCTGTCCACACCGGGGATGTCGCGCAACTGGCCGCGAGTAGCGTCACCCTCACCAGCACGCTCGACCTTGATGACATCGGCGCCGAACCAGGCAAGCAGTTGTGTGCAGGTGGGGCCTGACTGGACATGGGTGAAATCCAGGATGCGGACTCCGTCTAGCGCTTTACTCATGAAAAATCCTGCAGAAAGTTTGAATGGATGGGTAAGCCCGTTTCCTCGCCTCTATCCTATGCCAATCATCGCGCCCGATTTGTGTGATTTGATTCAGACTGATTTGCCTTGGGAAGCGCTCTCAGACACTCGCAAAATGACATGCCGAGCGCTTGCCGCTGAATATGCAAACTCTGAAACGCAGACGGCGCCCGGATAGGACGCCGTCTGAACGGTCCACGCGTCAGATCTTTCTCAGACGGCTTTGGCTGCGTGCATGGCCGCGATCTGGTCTTTGTTGTAACCCAGCTCAGCCAGAATTTCGTCAGTGTGCTCGCCCAGCAGAGGAGAACCCGTAATCTCTGGCTTGAGGTCGGAGAACTTGATCGGGCTACCCACGGTAAAGTAACTGCCACGCGCCTTGTGCGGCACTTCAACGATGGAGCCGCTTGCGCGCAAGGACTTGTCGTTCAGCAGCTCTTTCATGGAAAAAACTGGCGCACATGGAATGTCGAACTTGCGCAGAATGTTCACTGCCTCGAATTTGGTTTTGTCTTTCAGCCAGTTTTCGATGGTGGCGAAGATGTCCATGATGTGCGGCTGGCGTGCCTTGGCCGTGGTGTAGGCCGGGTCGGTCTTCCACTCCGGTTTGCCCAAGGCGTCGCAGATCGGCTCCCAGGCATGACCCTGGACGGTGAAGTAGATGTAAGCGTTGGGGTCGGTCTCCCAGCCCTTGCACTTCAAAATCCAACCAGGCTGGCCGCCGCCGCCGGCGTTACCGCCACGTGGCACCACATCGCCGAACTTCTCGTGCGGGTACTGGGGATACTCTTCCAAGTAGCCCAGTTTATCCAGGCGCAACTGATCGCGCATCTTGACGCGGCACAAGTTAAGCACGGCGTCCTGCATCGCGACGGCGACCTTCTGGCCCTTACCGGTTTGCTGGCGGCCAATGTAGGCGGTCAGGATGCCAATGGCCAGGTGCATGCCGGTGTTGCTATCACCCAGGGCGGCAGCCGAGATGGTGGGTTCGGAGTGCTCACCTTTCCACCAGCCGGTAGTCGAAGCCGAGCCGCCTGCGCATTGGGCCACGTTCTCGTAGACTTTCAAATCCTCGTATTCATGACCGTCGCTGAAGCCCTTGACGGAGGCCAGGATCAACTTGGGATTGAGCTCCTGAATGCGCTCCCAGGTAAAGCCCATACGGTCAAGAGCGCCCGGACCAAAGTTTTCAACCAAAACATCGCTTTCCTTGATCAGCTTTTCCAGAATCGCTTTGCCCTCGGGCTTCTTGGTGTCCAGTGACAGACCGCGCTTGTTGCTGTTGAGCATGGTGAAGTAGAGCGCATCTACATCGGGAATGTCACGCAACTGGCTGCGCGTCACGTCGCCAGCGCCAGGGCGCTCGACTTTGATCACATCCGCGCCGAACCAAGCTAGCAACTGCGTGCATGCCGGACCCGCCTGAACGTGGGTGAAGTCAATGATCTTGATACCGCTAAGGGGTTTGTTTGACATTTTCATATCTCCTTGTGAAATGCTCTTGGTAATTTACTTCTTTTTCGCAGCGCTTGTCGGATTCAGGCTAGTGATGCGACCACTTTCGGTGCCAGCGCCTTCATCGATGATTGCATTGATCAAGGTCGGCCTGCGGGATTTGATAGCTTCTTCCATGGCTTTGCGCAGCTCAGCCGTGGTGTTGGCCTGCACGCCGACGCCACCGAAGGCTTGCATCAGCATGTCGTAGCGGGCACCTTTGACGAACACCAAGGGCGATGGATCTTTGCCGCCCGTCACGTTGACTTCGTCGCCGCGGTAGACGCCGTTGTTGTTCATGATGACGATGCATACCGGCAGGTTGTATCGGCAAATGGTTTCGACTTCCATGCCGGAAAAACCAAAAGCGCTGTCACCTTCAATAGCGATTACCGGCTGGCCAGACTCAACGGCGGCGGCCACGGCAAAGCCCATGCCGATGCCCATGACGCCCCAGGTGCCAACATCGAGGCGCTTGCGCGGCTTGTACATGTCCACGATGCTGCGGGTGAAATCCAGCGCATTGGCGCCTTCGTTGACCAGGATGGCATCCGGGTTGGCCTTGACGATTTCCCGCACCACGTTGAGCGAGCTGTGGTAGTTCATTGGCGATGGATCTTTCGCCAGTGTCTCGGCCATCTTGGCGACGTTCTTGTTCTTGCGCTCGGTAACGGCGCTGGTCCATTCAGCCGGGGGCTTGGCCCAGTTGGACCCCATGCCTGCGAGCAGTGCGGCGACGCACGAACCAATGTCACCAACCAGCGGTGCATCGATGGCCACGTTGCTGTCAGCTTCCGTGGGGGAAATGTCGATCTGGATGAATTTCTGACCGCCAGCGTTCTTGTGGCCCTTGCCACCCCAAGTCTTGCCCTTGCCATGCGAGAGCAGCCAGTTCAGACGTGCCCCGACCAACACCACCACGTCGGCTTCTGGCAATACGAAAGATCGCGCGGCCGAGGCCGATTGTTCGTGCGTATCAGGCAGCAGGCCCTTGGCCATGGACATGGGCAGGTAGGGGATGCCGGATTTCTCGACCAGCAGACGGATGTCGGCGTCGGCCTGAGCGTAGGCTGCGCCCTTACCCAGCAGAATCAGGGGTTTCTTGGCGCTCTTTAACAGATCGAGTGCGCGCTTGATGGCATCGGGCGCGGGAATCTGACGCGGAGCTGGGTCAACTACCTTGATCAGCGAGGCCTTGCCAGCTGCGGCGTCCATGGCTTGCCCGAACAACTTGGCGGGCAGATCCAGATACACGCCACCTGGCCGACCGGACACGGCTGAGCGGATAGCGCGCGCGATGCCGACGCCGATGTCTTCGGCATTGAGCACACGGAAGGCTGCCTTGCAAAGCGGCTTGGCGATGGCGAGCTGGTCCATCTCTTCATAATCGCCCTGCTGCAGGTCCACGATCTCGCGCTCGCTGGAGCCACTGATCAGAATCATCGGGAAGCAATTGGTGGTGGCGTTGGCCAGCGCGGTCAAGCCGTTTAGGAAGCCGGGGGCGGACACCGTCAGGCAGATACCTGGCTTTCCGGTCATAAAGCCGGCGATGGCTGCGGCGTTACCGGCATTTTGCTCATGTCGGAACGAAATCACGCGCATGCCTTCAGCCTGGAGCATACGGGTCAGGTCTGTGATCGGAATACCTGGCAGGCCATAGATATTGGATATCCCATTGAGCTTCAGGGCATCGATGACCAGATGGAAACCATCGGTCTGTTCTGCGGTTTGTGTGTCGTTTGTCATTATGAAATGTCTCTTCGTTTGACTTCGATAAGGGCAGAAAACTGCGGCTGGCAGTATCGGAGGTCCGTGGTGGATTTCAAGGACATGACGACAGGCGCAGACGGGGCATTTCCTCCGTCGAGGTATCATAGGAATCGATTCAGGATCCGCAATTGACCGCGGTCAATTTTCATCGCAACTCCCCTACCCTGTATCGATTTCTCCGTCGCATTGCCACCATGTCCTCCGTCGAAAATCACCCAGAGAGAAATGTTATTCGCGTGCAGCTCACGCAAAACGTGGTGTTAAGTGAGCTGACAGCAAATGAACGCCTTGAGCTGGAGCAGCTTTTGACCGTTGTGGATTGCCACAAGGGCGACTTTCTGTTGCACCAGGGTGTTCACGACATGGAACAGTACTTTGTTCTGGACGGCATTCTTAAGCGGGTCGTGGCAAACCAGCAAGCCAAGGAAATGATTCTGCGCTTCGCCGATGAACGCGACATGGAAACCAGCTATGCGGCCTGGCGGCTCGGGACACCCACACCCTACAGTATCGTATCGGTCACCAAGGCGCGTGTTGCCAAGTTGCCGTTACCAAAATGGGTCGCCTTTATGGAAGGGCATCCAGCTATCAAAAAGTCATTTGAGTACTACGTCATGCGCTTGATGAGTGAGATCATGGCGCACACTATTACGCTGCATATGCTGGACGCACCAGGGCGCGTTCAGCGCTTTCTCAGAAAACACCCCGAACTGTTTGAACGCATCCCCAAGAAGGAACTGGCTGCTTACCTGAACCTGTCCGCAGAAACCTTGAGTCGACTTAAGCAAAGCGGCAAGATTTGAACGACCGCAACAAAACTGTTGCCCGCCTTAGTTCTTTGAAGATGTAAACAGCCTTGACATAGCCATGAGCCTGAGCTGATTGTCTACGCTGGCAACGCCCGCTACACCGGAAGCGATCTGCTCGGTTAGTGCTTTTTCAGCAGCATTCATGACAATGCCGCGAAGCGTCACACGACCATCAACGCTGTCAATTGTTACTTTGATTTCATGCGCTTCTTCATTCGCCCGAAGCGCTGCACGAATACGCGCCTGAGTGTCCATGTCACGCAGCAATGCCCGGGATTCAGCTGTCTCCGCAAATTCCGGCCTCGCCACCAGAAGGCGAATCTGTTCTACACACCCCTCAACCGAGACACGATCAGTATTGAGTACCAGGTCGTACAACAATGGGTCACCCCATGTGACGCCAAACTGCTCATGCATGCGTGTTGCGTGTGCATGGTCACTGCGTCGAATTTCTGCCTCGGCAAATTCAGCGTCATCAGTACCAAGGTTGTCCATTAACCACTCTACGCGTTTTCGCATTGATCTTGTAATACGCACGCAAACCACATGCTTGATTGGCCGCAGGAGACAAGTTGCACCCCATCCCCGCAAAACACCGTTACCACGTGCTGCAAAATCAAGCACCTCCTCGGCGGTGTAAACAGCCATGCTTTCCGTGTCGGCTTTCAGCCGCTCAATGGTTCCCGCCTTGCCTTCGCGCAGCCGGTTTATAAGGCTTTTAGAAACATGCATCCTGGCTGCGACATGCTCAACAACCTCATGCCGCATGGTTTCTATCTGCAGCTTCTCGGACAACTGCAGCGCGACATCCTTGGCAAGGGAACCCATCTCCTGGGTCATGGCAATGACTGGCATGTCAAACCTCCTTATTTTTTCAATCCACTGGCTGCTCTTCCGAAAATTCTTTCGGCTTGGGTGGTCGAATAACGCTCAACACTTTCGATATCAGGGGCCAAAACAGCATGAGCAGGCCCAGCGTTGTGATGGAACCAACCAGCGGATTGGCCCACATGATCATCAAATCACCCTGCGAAACCAGCATGGCCTGCCGAAATGAGTCCTCGGCTTTATCACCCAATACCAAAGCCAGAACAAGCGGCGCAAGGGGATAGTTGAGTTTCTTGAATACGTAACCGACGATACCAAAACCGAGCATGAACCAGATATCGAGCATTGCACTGTGCACGGTGTAAGCCCCGATCGCACAAATGACAATAATCACGGGCGCAATGATGGAAAAGGGGATGCGCAGTATGGACGCAAATAGCGGAACTGTAGACAACACGACAATCAGTCCCACCAGGTTACCCAGGTACATGCTGGCAATCAGGCCCCATACGAAGTCCTTTTGTTCCACAAACAGCAGTGGCCCGGGCTGAAGGCCCCAGATCAACAAACCACCCAGCAACACAGCTGCAGTGGGTGAGCCAGGAATGCCCAACGCCAGCATCGGCAGCAAAGCGCTGGTTCCGGCGGCATGTGCCGCTGTCTCGGGGGCAATCACACCTTCAATTTCACCGGTACCAAATTTGGCGCCTCTTTTAGACATCTTCTTTGCCAAGCCGTAACTCATGAAAGACGCAGGGGTGGCGCCACCTGGTGTGATGCCCATCCATATCCCGACAAGCGAGCTACGAACCGACGTCACCCAATATTTGGGTAGCTCTTTCCAAGTTTCCCAAACCACCTTGGCATTGATGCGTGCCGACTTGCCTGAAAACTGGAGACCCTCTTCCATCGAGGTAAGTATCTCGCCGATACCAAACAATCCGATAACTGCAATCAGGAAATCAAACCCGCGCATCAATTCGGTTTGTCCGAAAGTCAGGCGAAGCTGACCGGTCACCGTGTCCATACCCACTGCTGCAAGAGCAAAACCTAGGGTCATCGATACCAGAATCTTGAATGGCGAACCCTTACCCATGCCAACGAAGCTGCAAAAGGTCAACAAGTACACAGCAAAGAACTCCGGCGCACCAAACTTGAGTGCAAATTTCGCTACCAATGGCGCCAGAAATGTGATCATGACCACTGCCACGAATGCACCAACGAACGAAGACGTGAACGCTGCCGTTAACGCTTGGCCCGCTTTGCCTTTCTGCGCCATGGGGTAACCGTCGAAGGTAGTCGCCACAGACCAGGGTTCACCCGGAATGTTAAACAGAATTGATGTAATGGCTCCGCCAAACAGCGCACCCCAGTAGATGCAGGACAACATCACGATCGCCGAGGTGGGCGTCATGGTGAACGTCAAGGGCAGCAAAATGGCGACCCCATTCGCCCCACCCAGACCGGGCAGGACACCAATCAGTACGCCGAGAATGATGCCAACAAACATCAAGCCAATGTTCATCGGCGTCAACACGACGGCGAAGCCCTGCATCAAAGCACTAAGTTCTTCCATTTTTCTTTAACTCCGGCAGAAGTGGTCACAGCCGAAGGCCACGCACAATCATGTTGTGCGGCAGCCTGCGAACTCCACAGATTCAATAACCAAGGAAACCCAACGGTTCAAGCGTTCCCTTGAACAGCGGCACTTTGAACCAGACTTCAAACATCATGAAGAAGACGGTGTTGACGATGATGGCCAGGAGAACACTCTTTACATAAGAGTATTTGCCCAAGACGATCATGAACAAGGCAATGTAGATCGCAGATGCAACATAAATGCCAAGGAACTTGATACCAAGGATATAAACAGCAGCAGGAACCAGCACCGAAACGACGCGTCCGAGCTGCTCCCGATCAACAAATGCGTCCGTGTCACGTGCCTTGCTGGCTGTCGACTGGTAAAAAATCCCCAAACTTGAGATGCAAAGAATAATTCCGATGTAAAACGGAAAATAACCTGCGCCGGGGCCGTCATCCGCCCAGCCCGCGCCCAGACGGCGAGCCTCGAAAATGACAACCACACCTATGACGAAGAGGATGACGGCTACGACAGCGTCAACCGTGTTGTTATTGACGACAACAGGGCTGCCTGCAGATTCGGATGCATGTTGATCTGACATGGTTTTTTTGCTCCAAACGTGAGCGAATGAACTAACGCACACCCCCAGCACTCTTGGCCGGGGGCCCATCCCAACCGACCGTTATTTGGCCATGAATCCGGCTTCGGTCATGAGTTGCTTGTGAAGAGCCTCAGCCCCTTCCAGCCATTTACGATAGTCTGGGCCAGTCAAGGCTGTCGTATTGAAAGCGCCCTTTTCCATGAACTCTTTCCAGTCTGGTGTTTCACGGATTTTTTTCATCAGGTCGTTGTAGTAAGCAATCTGATCTGGGGTCACATCCGCCGCCATGAAGATGCCACGCAACATCACGTAATCGGTAGGCACGCCAGACTCTTTGCAGGTTGGAATATCACCCCAAGACATCGTTTCAGTAACCTTGGTTTTGTACGGCATACGAACGTCATCGAACACACATAAGGCGCGCAACTTGCCTGCACGCCACTGAGCCACCGCCTCAACGGGATTGTTCACTGAGGAGTCGATGTGTCCACCCACCAATTGAACTGCCACTTCACCACCGCCCTTGTAAGGCACGTAGATAAACTTTGTACCCGTGGCTTTCTCCAGACCCGCTGTGACGATTTGATCTTCTTGCTTGGAACCTGTACCGCCCATTTTGAACTTGTTGGGGCCTGCAGCCTTGGCGGCCGCGATGTACTCACTCGCAGTTTTGTAGGGTGACTCAGCATTAACCCAAAGAACAAACTGGTCGAGCGCCAACATGGAAACAGGGGTCAAATCTTTCCAGTTGAAAGGAACGCCTGTAGCCATAGGCGTGGTAAACAGGTTAGACAACGTGATCACGATTTTGTGCGGATCACCTTTCGCCTCTTTGATTGCGAGGAATCCTTCTGCACCAGCGCCACCAGATTTATTGACGACGATCAGCGATTCCTTCATCAGCTTGTGCTTTACCACAATGCCTTGGATCAGACGCGCCATTTGGTCAGCACCACCTCCTGTCCCGGCAGGTATCACGAACTCTACAGGCTTGCTGGGCTCCCAAGCTGCCATCGCGGAACCACCAACCGTCAAAGCAGCGGCAGCCGCTATTCCGGTTACAGCAGTGTTTAATACTTTTCTGATCTTCGAAAATGTGGTGTTCATCACGTTGTCTCCTATGTTTAGTGAACTTGATAAGTACTGGGATATTTTTCTTTTTCACATCCGAACTTATCACAACCGCATCGTCTTGCGTGTCGATCAAAAAACTCTTGACTGTGATCAAGTTTGCCAAATTTACG
>ERZ795056.2657-NODE-2657-length-19687-cov-6.736247_pt1 | contig 19687 bp, 17 predicted proteins | sample MGYA00375140_ERZ795056 | MGnify/ENA primary metagenome ERZ795056 (study PRJEB30185, sample SAMN05720227) | activated sludge metagenome | isolation source: Anaerobic digester | place: USA | collected 2015-03-09 ... | reverse complement strand
TTTAAGACATGGAAGGTTTTTCCAATCATTGGAAGAAATCTACTCCACATTTCCAACCCTTGGAAGTCTTTTGGACTGCCCCTTCCATCCTGCTCCTTGCTCCCCGCTCCTTGCTCCTTGCCCCTTGCTCCTCGCCCCCCGCTCCCTACCTCAGATCCTCCACAAACGGCGTATGACGCTCGATCCGCGACATACCCATCTCGCGCTTCCACGAAAGGATGTCGTCCCCCGTCTCCGACCGTCGGTCCGGCCCGCACGACCACACGATCATGCCCCCGCCAATACCCACCCCGTAGATGCTGCCCACCACGTCGCACACGCCATTCAAATCGCTGTCCAACACCAGTTGATACGGGGTTCCCCATGGATCAACGTAGTCGCCCTCCCCGTTCAGACCGGACCGGCCTCGCACGGCCCCCGTCACATCAAGAAAGACAATTCGTTGCTGGTTATTCTCGTTGCCCGCGTTCCCCTCGCCCTCCACCGCGCGAAGCACGTTGACCACTTCGCGGTTTGGAAAGCGGGCGCCATACCGGCAGTCACCGTAGTCACCCATGCGCGCGCCCGGCCAGACGCCATACTCCGCATAGAAACGCGTCCCGGCCTCGACCAGCGCGGCCATGTCCTGTTTCACCACAGCCGTCACACGGGCCAGATGAACTGCCCATCCGAGCGGGAGTACGATCGAGGCCACCGTCAACACAGCCCCCACAAGAAACGCAAGTTCGGGTCTGGATGGCTTGGGCATTGAGTTCCAAGTTCCGGGTTCCAAGTTCCAGATCAGGCAGCGAAGCCGGAACCCGAATTTCAGATTTCAGATTCCGCCTCAGCTCAACTTGCCGATGATCGAGATCAGCGGGAGGAACAACGCAATGACGATAGTTCCTACCACGAGGGCCAGGAAGATGATCAGGATCGGTTCGATGATGGACGTCAGGCCCGCCACCGTGTTGTCCACGTCGTCGTCGTAGCTGTCGGCTACCTTGATCAACATTTCCGGCAGCGCGCCCGTCTCCTCGCCGACTTCCACCATGCTGACGACGACGGGCGGGAACACCCCCGTGGACTCGATCGGCGGAGCCATATTCTCGCCTTCCTTCACTGAGTCATGAATGACACCGACGGCGCGGCTGATCACCTCGTTGGCCACCGTATCGCGCACGATGTTGAGGGCCTGCAGCACGGGCACACCGGAACTCATCAACGTGCCCAACGTACGGGTGAAACGGCCGATCGCGGTCTTGCGGATCAGCGTCCCGAAAATCGGCATCTGCAGTTTCAGGCGGTCGAGCATGAACCGGCCCACGCGGAGGCGTGCAAACAACTTGGCCAGCACCACGATCAAGGCAATACCGCCCAACACCAGCGGAAGCCTGGACGTCATGGTCTTGCTGATGCTCATGACGAATCGGGTCAGGCCCGGCAACTGCTCGCCCTGCAGAAGATCGACAAAGATATCCTGAAACTTCGGCACGATGAAGATCATCAGGAAGGTAAGAATGACCATCGACATGATCAGCACAACGACCGGGTAGATCATCGCGCTGACGATCTTGGACTTGATCTTCTGCGCCTTCTCCATGAACTCGGAGAGACGGATCAACACGACATCCAGCACGCCGCCGAGCTCGCCGGCCTTGACCATGTTGACAAAAAGCTTGTTGAAGATGCGCGGATGCTGGCCCAACGCCTCGGCAAACGTGCTGCCGGATTCAATGGCTTCGGCCATCTCGCCAAGCGCCCGCTTCAAAGCCGGATTCTTCTCCTGCTTGTAAAGCACGCGCATACCGCGCAACAGCGGCAATCCGGCGTTGACCAACGTGGCGAGCTGCCGCGTAAAGACCATGAGCTGCTTCGGCTTCACCCGGGAGAACATGCGCGGCATGCGCAGTTCCATCTTGAGCCCCGTCCCCCCACCACCGCCCCCGCCACCGGTCTTCTTCTTGGCCGGCTTCGAACCCATTTCAACCACGTTCGTCGGGAAAAGACCCTTTTCGCGGATGCGGGTGAGAGCCGCACTCTGGCTTTCGGCATCGATTTCGCCCTGCGTCTCGGCGCCCTTCGCATCCAGCGCCGTAAATTTGAACTTAGCCATGGGTCATCTCCCGGGGAATCCCTCGACCTGCATCGCCGACATCCCGCGTCACTCACTTCGACGCTTCGTGGCCAGCGCTGACCGTCCGAGGTTCCCTCTCAAGTATACTTCAGCACTTCTTCAACCGTCGTCTGGCCGTCAAAGATACACCGGATGCCGTCTTCACGCAGCGTCCGCATGCCCAACTCGATGGCCTTGTCGCGAATGATGATCGTCGGCTTGCGCTCACTGATCAACTCGCGGATCGGATCGCGAATCCGCAGGTACTCAAACACGCCACGCCGGCCCTTGTAGCCGGTCTGATTGCAGTACGAGCACCCCGCGCCATAATAGAACTTGCGATCGCCCACCGACTCCGTCGTGAGATTCAATTGATCGAGAATGCTCTTTTCCGGCTCGTAGGGCGTGCGGCAGTTCTGGCAGATCGTCCGCACGAGCCGCTGGCCCAGCACAGACTCCAGCGTGGAGGCAATCAGGAACGGCTCGACATTCATGTCGATCAAACGCGTGATCGCGCCGGGAGCATCATTCGTGTGCAGCGTCGTGAACACCAGGTGACCCGTAAGCGAAGCTTGGATGGAAATCTCGGCCGTTTCGATGTCGCGCACTTCACCGACCATGATGATGTCCGGATCCTGGCGAAGGAAGGCACGCAGCATGCGCGCGAACGTCAGCCCAATGGCCTCGCTGATCGGCACCTGCACGATACCCTCGATGTCGTACTCCACCGGCTCCTCGGCCGTGAGCAGCTTCGACTCGATCGTGTTCAACCGGCGCAGTGCGGAATACAGAGTGGTCGTCTTGCCCGAACCCGTCGGACCGGTGACGATGATGATCCCGTTCGGCTTGTCAATGTCCTCGGTGAAGTACTGGTGCACGTCCTCGGGCAACCCGATGTTCTCCAACTCCAGGGACACCGTGCTGCGATCCAACACGCGAAGCACTACGCTCTCGCCAAACTGGGTCGGCAGGGTGGAAACACGGAAATCGATGGGACGCCCGCCGATCGTGAGCTGGATGCGGCCGTCCTGCGGCAACCGCCGCTCGGCGATGTCCAGACCCGAAATCACCTTGATACGCGACGTGACGGGCAACGCCAAGTGCTTCGGTGGCGGCGCCATTTCATACAGCGCACCGTCCACGCGATAGCGGATCTTGAAATCGTTCTCGAAGGGCTCAAAGTGGATATCCGACGCGCGATCCTGTACGGCCTGGTAGAGCACGAGGTTGACAAACCGCACGACCGGCGTCGAGCTCGCGGCCTGCTCGATCTGGTTGATGTCCTCGCCCTTCTTCGCCGCCTCGATCAAATCGCCCGCGTCCTTGAGCTCGGACTCCAAGGCCGAAAGCATGTCGCTGACTGACTCGCTCTCGTCGCCGTAGTAGCGGTTCAAGTACGTCTTGATGTCGTCTTCTCGTGCGACGACGAAGGAAATGTCCTTTGTCAGCACGAACATCAGCTCGTCGACAACCTCCGGGCTCAGCAGGTCGAACGTGGCCAGCTTCACGGAGCTTGCGCCCACCTCAATCGGCACTACGCTGTACATGCGGGCCACGCTCGCGGGTATCGACTTCACCACGTCGGCCGTCAGGTCCAGATCACGGAGGCGGATCACCTCGGAACCGAGTTGGCGGGCCACCACGTCGAGAAGTTCATCCTCGCCGATGATGTCCATGTCGATCAGCACTTCGCGCACGGGCTTGCCCGTGCGCTCATGCTCGTCCAACACCTCGCTGGCCTGATCCACCGTGATCAAGCCATCGTCGCTCAGTTGCTGGAGGAGCGCGTCGCTGAACTGCTCTTCCGCCATGGTCGATTCCTATTTCTTCCGGATGCCGCTCTGTTCCATCTTCTGCAACAGTGCCTCGGTATCCTGGGCCTTGGTCATCAAATCTTCGTAGGAAATCTGGCCCTTCTCGTAGAGGGCCAGCAGGTGCGAGTCGAGCGTCATCATGCCCCAACGCGCGCCGGTCTGGATGTCGGACGTGATGCGGAACGTCTTGTTGTCGCGAATCAACGCGCGGATCGAGGGCGTGGCAAACATGATCTCAAAGGCCGCCACCCGGCCCGGGCGATCGGCGCGGACCATCAACAACTGCGAAATAACCGCGACAATGCTCGACGCGAGCTGCGTGCGGATCTGCTCCTGCTGATCCGTCGGAAACGCGTCGACGATACGATCCACCGTGCGCGCGGCGCCCGTCGTGTGCAACGTGGCGAACACCAAGTGGCCCGTTTCGGCCGCCGTGATGGCTGCCTCCATCGTTTCAAGGTCGCGCATTTCGCCGACGAGAATGACGTCCGGGTCCTGGCGCAATGCACGCCGCAGGGCCTCCTTGAAATCCGTCACGTCCACGCCGATTTCGCGCTGCGTCACCACGCTGCGCTTGTGATTGTGGTAGTACTCGATCGGATCTTCGACGGTGATGATGTGACTGTCGCGCTCTTCATTGATGATGTTGATCATGCTGGCCAGCGTGGTCGTCTTGCCCGACCCCGTCGGCCCCGTGACAAGAATCAACCCGCGCGGCTTGAAGAGGAGGTCCTTGACCTGCATGGGCAGGCCGATCTCCTCCAGGCTCATCAGCTTGGAAGGAATCAGGCGGAGCGCCATGCCAATGTTGCCCTTCTGCTTGAAGACACTCACGCGGAATCGCGCCAGTTCGCCGAACCCAAACCCGAAGTCCGTGCCGCCGTGTTCGCGGACCTTCTGGAGATGATCCTCCGAGGTGATGCTCTTCATCAGGCGCTCGGTATCCTCGGGCTTGAGCAACTCGGCATCCAGCGGTTGCAACGTGCCGTGGATGCGCAGCACGGGCGGCGCGCCCACGGTGATGTGCAGATCGGAAGCGTTCTCGTTGACCACCAACTGAAGGAGGTCGCTCATGGAGAGATCAAATGCCTTGGTGAGAGCCATTAGTCCACATCTCCCATCGTAACACGCAGCACTTCCTGCAGCGTGGTTGCACCCGCAATCACCTTTCTCAGTCCGTCCTCGCGCAGCGTTCTCATACCCAGCGACCGGGCCTTGCTGCGCAGCTCCGTGGCCGATACCCGCTCGTAGATCAGATGCCGCACTTCGTCGTTGATCGTGAACATTTCAAAAATACCCATTCGACTGCGGTAGCCGGTGAGCGAGCAGTCGTTGCAGCCCTTGCCGCGGTAGAGTTGCGCCTGGGAGAACTGTTGCGCCGCCGGGCCCAGCAGCCGCAGTTCGGCATCCGACGCCTTGTACTCCTCTTTGCACTTCTCACAGATGCGCCGCACCAGCCGCTGCGCGATGATTGCGCGCGTCGACGAGGCCACCAGGAATGGCTTCACGCCGATGTCGATGAGACGAATGATCGCGCTCGGCGCATCGTTCGTGTGCAGCGTGCTGAAGACAAGGTGACCCGTCAGCGATGCGTTGACGGCAATTTCCGCCGTTTCAAAGTCACGAATTTCACCGATCATGATGATGTTCGGCGCCTGGCGCAGGATCGATCGCAACGCGGCGGCAAACGTAAGCCCGATGTCCGTCCGGACCTGCACCTGGTTGATACCGCTCATCTGGTATTCGACCGGTTCCTCAACCGTGATGATCTTGCGGTCAGGCCGGTTGATGTAGTTGATGCAGGCGTAGAGCGTCGTCGTCTTGCCGGAACCCGTCGGTCCGGTCACGAGCAGGATGCCGTCCGGCAGGCCAATCAGCCGCTCGAAGGTCTGCTGGTCGTCCGAGAAGAACCCCAGTTTCGGCAGGCCAAGCATCAGGCTCTGCTTGTCGAGAATACGCATCACGATGCTCTCGCCGTGATTCGACGGGATGGAGGAAACGCGCAAATCGAGATCCCGCCCCATCACGTTGATCTGGATACGACCGTCCTGCGGCAACCGCTTCTCCGCGATGCTCATGTTTGCCATGATCTTCACGCGGCTGATGATCGCCGACTGCAGGCGCTTGGGCGGACTCTCCACCTCGCTCATCACGCCGTCCACGCGGTAACGCACGCGAAACTTCTTGGGAAGCGGCTCCAAATGGATATCCGACGCGCGACTCTTGACCGCTTCAATGATGATAAGGCTGACCAGCTTGATGATGGGCGCGTCGGCCTCGGTGACTTCTCCGTCCGCAAGATCCTGACCAAGCCCCGTGGGCATCGCAACCGTGCCCTCGGTGATCTCCTCCAACATCGACTCCACCGTGGCGCCGGAATGCGCGTAGTAGTGGGTCAGCGCGATCTCAATCTCATCCGCCGGGGCTACGACGCCTTCGACGTTGCATTTGAGAATGTAGCGCAGGCTGTCGAGCGTTTCCACGTCCAGCGGGTCGCTCAACGCGACCGTCAGCGTGCTCTCATTGCGGAAAACAGGGACAATCTTGTAACGGCGGGCAACTTCGCCCGGTACCATGTCCAGCACTTCCTGCGGGATGTCGAGGCCGGTGAGAGAAATCGTGTCCATCCCGAACTGGCCGGCCAGCGCTTTGAGGATGTCCATCCTCGCCACGACGCCACTGCGCGCCAGGATGTCAATTACGCCCTTGTCTTCCTGCTGGGCCGCCGTACGAGCCTGGGAGGCCTGATCGCGATTGATGAGGCCGACGCTTTCGAGAATCTCAAGAATATATTCGTCGTTAGCCGTCAAACACGCACCTTGGAGAAAGATGATCAACTACGGCTAAGGCGAAGGTTACACAGGGAGGATGGGAGTGTCAATGCAAGCGCGGGAACAGTTCCATGTTTCGGGTTCCAAGTCTGAAGGACTATTTCACTTCCCCCTCTTGGAACTTGAAACCGTCAACTTGGAACTCAACCTCCCAGCTTCTTCCGCAACATCTCGCCCACCATCTGTGGGTTCGCCTTGCCCTTGCTGAGACGCATCACCTGTCCAACCAGGAACTGCAATGCTGCTGCCTTGCCCGCCTTGAAGTCCGCAACCGATTTGGGATTGTCCGCGATGGCCTTGTCCGCCATCTCCTCCAGCGCGCCCGTGTCGCTGACCTGCACCAGCCCCTTTTCCTTCATGATCGCCGCAGGGTCACCCCCGCGCTCAAAGAGGGTCGCAAATACCTCTCGCGCGCTGGGCATGTTGAGCATCTTGCCGTCCACCAGCTTGATCAGCGAGGCCAAAGCCTCCGCCGTAACCTTGCACTGGGCCGGCTCCAGACCCTTTTCCGAGAGGCAACGGAGCATATCTGTCATCACCCAGTTCGACGCCGCCTTGGCATTGCCCGAAAGCTTCGCCGTCGACTCGTAAAAGTCTGCCAACGCCTTGTCTGCGACCAGCACGCCCGCGTCATAGTCAGGGATGCCGTAGTCCTTCACCAGTCGCTCGCGGCGATGCACCGGCAGTTCGGGAAGCTGCCTCCTCCACTGCTCCACCTGCTCCCTGGCCGGCACCACGGGCATGAGATCCGGCTCCGGAAAGTAACGGTAGTCGTGCGCGTATTCCTTGGACCGCATCCCCAGCGTCACGCCCGCGTCCGGGTCCCAGCGGCGCGTCTCCTGCACGATCCGACCGCCCTTCTCCACCTCGGCGATCTGGCGACGGATTTCGTAGCTTAGCGCCTTATGCACACCTTTGAAGGTGTTCATGTTCTTGATCTCGGTCTTCACGCCAAGCTCGACCTGCGTCTCCGGACGGACGCTGCAGTTTACATCACACCGCATGTTGCCCTGTTCGAGATTGCAATCGCTGATGCCGCCGTAGAGCAGTATCTGTTTCAGCACCAGCAGAAAGGCCATGGCCTCATCGGCCGACGTCATGTCCGGCTCGCTCACGATCTCCATCAGCGGCGTGCCAGCCCGGTTGAAATCGATGCCGCTGGAGTTCTCGAAGTGGGTGTTCTTGCCCACGTCTTCCTCGAGGTGGATGCGGGTGATGCCGATCGTCTTCTTGCGGCCCTCGACCTCGATCTCCACGGACCCGCCCACGCACAGCGGCTTGTCGTACTGCGAAATCTGGTAGTTCTTCGGCATGTCCGGATAGAAGTAATTCTTCCGGTCGAACTTGCTGTACTCGCTGATGCGCGAGCCGATCATCAACCCCGCCATCACGGTCAGGCGGATCGCCTCCTCGTTGATCACCGGAAGCGAGCCCGGATAGCCCAGGCACACCGGGCAGACATGCGTGTTCGGCTCGCCGCCGAAATCATTCGGACAGCCGCAGAAGATCTTCGACTTCGTCCGCAGTTGGACGTGAACCTCAAGACCTATGGAAACCTTGTAATCCATCAACTCCCCGACTTCACTTCCTACACGTTGCAGCAGGTATCCGGCACCATCTTGTGCCACTCGGTCGCCTGCTCGTAAGCGTGCGCCACGCGCAGAATATTCTCTTCTTTGAATGCCGGCCCGAGCACCTGCAGCCCCACCGGCAGTTTGGACGACGTGAACCCGCAGGGCACCGAGATGCCGCAGATGCCCGCAAGATTCGCCGTCACTGTGAAAATATCGCCCAGGTACATCTGCAGCGGATCTGCGGTCTTTTCGCCGATTCGATACGCAGCCGTCGGCGCCACCGGCGTGAGGATGGCATCCACCTTCTCGAATGCCTTCACGAAGTCGTTGCGAATCAGCGTGCGCACCTTCTGCGCGCGCAGGTAGTACGCATCGTAGTAGCCACTGCTCAACACGTAGGTGCCGAGGATGATGCGCCGCTTCACCTCGGTACCGAATCCCGCCGCGCGGGTCTTGCCATACATGTCGATCGGGTCCTCACCTTCCACACGCGCCCCATACCGCACGCCATCAAACCGCGCCAGGTTCGCCGACGCCTCGGCCGTGGCGATCACGTAGTACGTGGCAATCGCGTATTGCGTGTGCGGCAGACTGACCTCGACGATTTCTGCCCCCAGCTGCCGGCACTGGTCCACGGCCGCCTTCACCGCGCGATCGATCTCGGGATCCAGGCCCTCGATGAAGTACTCCTTCGGCAGACCCAACTTCATCCCCTTCAGATCCGGCGTCAACGCGGAGAGATAATCCGGCACCAATTTGTCGACCGACGACGAATCCATCGGATCCACTCCTGCGATCGCCTGCAGCAGCAGCGCGGCATCACGCACATCCTTGGTGATCGGCCCGATCTGATCGAGCGACGAAGCGTAAGCCACCAACCCGTAACGCGACACCCGTCCATAGGAGGGTTTCAAACCCACACAGCCGCAGAACGAGGCCGGCTGGCGAATCGAGCCACCCGTATCGGTACCCAACGCCGCGATCGCTTCGTGGGACGCCACGGCGGCAGCGGAGCCACCGCTGGACCCACCCGGCACACACTTGATGTTCCACGGATTTTTCGTCACCTGGTAGGCCGAGTTTTCCGTGCTCGAACCCATCGCGAATTCATCCATGTTCGTCTGGCCGACGATCACGGCGCCTTGCTGCCGCAGACGGGCAATCGCCGTCGCATCATAAGGCGACAGGTAGCCCTGCAGGATCTTCGAGCCGCAGTTGCACGGCCACCCCGCGACGTTCAACACAGCCTTCACCGCGATCGGTACACCCAGCAGTGGCCGCTTGTCACCCGCCGCGCGCGCCTTGTCCGCCGCCTGGGCATCGGTCATAGCCCGGGCGCTGTCCACATCCAGGTAGGCCTGAACTTGGAGGTCCGTCACCGTAATCATGTTGATCAGGTGATGGACGAATTCCTCGGACGAACATTCGCCCCGCGCCAGCAAATCGGAAACTTCGTGAACCGTCAGTTTGTGCAGAGTAGACATGGTTCAAAGTTCAGGCTTATTCGATGATCTTCGGAACGACGAACTGTCCCTGCCGCTCCACGGGAGCGTTCGCCAGGGCCTTGTCCCGATCCATGCTCGGGCGCACTTCGTCCCGACGCAACACGTTGTTCAGGGGAAAAGCCTGCGCCGTCGGCTCCACGCCGTCCACATTCAGCTCGGACAGTTGATGGACGTAGCCCAGAATATGTTCGAGTTGTGGCTGGAATTGCTTCGTCTCCTCATCGGAGAGATGAAGCCGGGCCAGGTGCGCGACATATCGCACATCGATCTTCTCTGCGTTTTGTGAGTAGGACTGCGACATCCTGTGTTCCTCAACGACTGAGGTCGCAGTATAGGCAGCGGAGTGCAACGTGGCAAGACGGCAGCATGGAATCTCAGAAGCTGCTGCACCAGCGCTCCATCGAGTCATCGCGGCGCAGCCAACGGGCCAACTGGCGGGCGAGCACTCGGGGTTCCATCGATGAACCCGGAATCTTCTTCAACGGCAGCCACTCGAACGTGAGCTTCACTTCCGCCGACGGCACCGGCTTGCCCGGACGCAGCTTGGGAATGTCGAACTCGAACACGAGGTTGATCTCGCACACCTGTTTCTTCTTCCAAAGGTAGGTATGCTCGCAGACGCCAAGAAACCGCCCCACCCTGCTCTTCCGCCCCATCTCCTCGACGATCTCACGCCGCAAGGACTCACGGGCGGATTCATTCCACTCCACATGCCCGCCCGGCAGAAAGGTGTTCGATTTCTTCAGGTTGTGACAGACGAGAACGTGCCCGTCCCGAACCATCACGCCGCGTGCAACGATTTCAATGGCTTGTTCGCTCATAGTGCCGCGAGGATAGCGCGCGCGCTGGACTCAGGCAAGACGAGGAAAGACACCCTCACGCAAACAGGTTTTGACGGCCGGAAGCCGCCAGCACTTCGCCGGCAAGAAACAGCGACCCGGCAATGCAGACCACCCCGCCATTCTCGCGCGCCCATGCCTTTGCCTCATCCATCGCCGCGCCAAGCTCGGAACCCGTCACTTGCATGCCCGCATTGCGGATGCAGTCGATCAGTTCCGGCAACGGCTTCGCGCGTTCGTTGTGAATCTGCACGGCCCAGCACCGTCCGACCCAAGGCGAGAACGCCGCCATGAACCCACGGCAATCCTTGTCGGCCAGCAAGCTGGTCACCAAGGCCACCTTCTTGCCCTTCGCCAGATCCTTCAAGGCCTCGGCGAGGGATCGTGCCGCGTTCGGATTATGGGCCACATCCAGCACCACAACGGGGTCCGTCGACAAAATCTGGCAGCGCGCCGGCCAACGCAGACCCTGCACCCCGGCTTTGAATGCGGCCTCGTCGATCACCAGCGGAGACGAGTTGTTGAGATACTCGATGACCGCCGCCACCGTCACCATATTCTCCATCTGGTACTTGCCGAGCAACGGCAGCACGACGGTGCCATAGCTGCAGCTCGCCGTTTCCACCTTCAGCTTCTGACCGGTCAACGACTGGCTGACCCGGCGCACCGACGCAATATCCTCGGCCGCCATCAGCGGCGCCTTCCGTTCCGCCGCAATGGACCGGATCACCTCCCGCGCCTCGTCCGGCATCGGCCCGTGGATAGCCGGTCGGTTCGTTTTGATGATGCCGCCCTTCTCGGCGGCAATCTTCTCGATCGTGTGACCCAGAAACTCGGTGTGCTCAATGTCGATCCGGGTGATGACGGATACCAGCGGCGCGACGACATTAGTCGCGTCCAGCCGTCCGCCCATCCCGGTCTCCAGCACGGCGACCTCGACGCCCTTCCGTCGAAAATGCTCCAGCGCCAGCGCCGTGGTGAATTCGAAGAAGGTCGAGAGCCGGCCGCCGGGTTTCGCCGCCAAGGCCTGATCGTGCGCCTCGATCTCGCGGAACAATCCAGCCAACTCATCATCGCTGATGCATTCCCCGGCCACGCGAATGCGTTCGTTGAATCGGACGAGGTGCGGCGAGGTGTAGAGGCCGGTCCGACAACCGGCGGCACGGAGAATCGATTCGATCATCGCGCAGACCGAGCCCTTGCCGTTGGTCCCGGCCACATGGATGTGAGCCATGCGTAACTGGGGGTTGCCAAGGGCGTCGAGAAGAGCGGTTTCGGTTTCCAGCCCGAGCTTGATCTCGTGCGCACGCCGGGAAAAGAGTCGCTTCAGATCGGCATCGAGTGACGCAGCTTTCAAGATACACTCTCAGGCGGGGACAGGACAGGAGGTCAGGCTTCCTGCTTGATCCCCATCATGTAGTCCAGCAAAAGCACCAGCGTCTTCTTCAGTTCCTTGCGCGGCACCACAATGTCCAACAGGCCGTGCTTGAGGAGAAATTCCGAACGCTGGAAACCTTCCGGCAAATCCTGCTGCGTCGTTTCCTTGATCACGCGCGGACCGGCAAAACCGATCAGCGCGCCCGGCTCCGCCACGATCGCATCGCCCAGCGTGGCATAACTCGCCATGACGCCGGCGGTTGTCGGATGCGTCAACACCGTGATGTATGGAAGTCCCGCTTTGCCGTGGCGCGACACCGCGCCGCTGGTCTTCGCCATCTGCATCAGGCTCAGCATACCCTCGTACATGCGGGCGCCACCCGATGCGCAGACCATGACCACGGGAAGCTTTTGCTCGGTGGCGTTCTCGATGAGCCGGGTGACCTTCTCGCCCACCACTGAACCCATACTCGCGCCCAGGAAGGAAAAATCCATGACGCCGAGAGCCACCGCGTGGTGATCCATCTGCCCCTTGCCGCACATGATGGCGTCTTTGAAACCCGTCTTCTTGACGTTGTCTTCGATCTTCGACGCGTAGGAAGCCACGCCGGTAAATCCCAGCGTATCCACGCTGTACAGGTCTTCATCCCACTCCTCAAACTTGGCCGCATCGACCAGCATCGCCATGCGGGCCTGTCGACCGAGGGGGAAATGGTGCCCGCACTTCGGGCAAACGCCGGTGGCCGCATCCAACTCCTGCTTGAAGATGATCTCCTGGCAGGAAGGACACTTGATCCAGAGTCCGTTCGGGATGTCCCGCTTGCGGATCTTGACCGTGGAGTAGTTTCTCTTTTTTCCAAACAGAGGCATATGTTTTATCAGCCGGTTTCCGACATTACCCTCTCGCGATCGTAGCCACCACAACTTTCGCGGCGCCACCCCGTTTGAGCGCCCGAGCGCAATCGCTCACCGTAGCGCCCGTCGTCATCACATCGTCCACCAGCAGGATGCGCCGGCCCCCAACTCGGAAACCCCACCGGGTCCTGAAAGCGTTCCTAACGTTAGTGGCACGCTCACGCGCTGTCAAATTCGTTTGACTGCCCGTCGCACGCGTGCGGACGAGGCAATGGCTCAACACCGGCTTGCGTAACACGCGCGAGAGCCCCCGTGCAAGCAGTTCCGCTTGGTTGAAACCCCTCTCACGCCGCTTGACCCGATGCAACGGCACGCAGGCCACCGCATCGATCTCCTCTACATTATAATGTGTACGCACGCACACTTCGAGAAGACGGACGAGGTCCTTTTCCAGCCAAAGCGCGTCGCGATACTTGAAATCGTGCAGCAACTGCCTCAACACCCCGCGATGCCGGGCCGCAGACCGCGCCTGATCGAAATGCGGCTGTTCCCGGCCACAGAGATAGCAGGTAAACGCACCGTCCACGCGGCCGTCCACCGGGTCACCGCACAGCGCACAGTAAGGCGGCTGCACATACATCATGCCCGCCGTGCATTCCCAGCAGAGGTGCTGCTCGTCCACCGCAAGTTCACCTTCGCACCCCCCGCAGGATCGAGGATAGAGCAGGTCCAGAAAGGTACGCCAGATCACGCGTGCCGCTCCCGCCGCCACACCGCCACCAGCGCAAAGAGCAGCATGACCAGTAACGCCAAGTAGCCACGCGGCGCATCCCCCGGTGTCCGCAGAAATGCCCCCGGCTCGCCCACGGCCTCCAGCAGCGCACCGCCGCTGCCGATGATCCACACCCACCCGGCGTGCAACCCCATCACGAAATAGATCGAGCCCTGCCGCTGGAAAAACAGGCACAACACCAACGCCATCACGAATACGGTGAGGATGAACGGCTGGACATCCGTCCCCGTCAGCAGACCTCGGAACAGGTCCGGCACGATCTTCAGCCCGGAATACCAGTGCCCGCGCACCACCCCCGCCAACGGAATCGGCGATGCGAAGTGCAGCGCGGCGAAGATGAAACTCGAAACGGTCGCTGCCGCAGGGACCCCCAGCGTATCGCGCAGCCCACCGAACAACCCACCCCGGAAAACAGATTCCTCAATGAGCCCCACCAGCAACGCACCTATAAGAGCCCCGGCCAATACGCCGAGAACCCCCAATCCCAGCCCGGACACCGGCCGATACGCGCCCACAAGGCAGCCGATGAGATATACTGCAGCCATGGTCACGGCCCCCAGGCCAAATCCGGCCAGCAGCCGTCGTCCCCCATGCGGATCACGCCGGAAACCAATACCCTCCCTGAATCCGCGCCCGCCCATGACCGAAAGCACGGCGAACGAAAGCAGGAGGGCCATAACGAAAGTCCGGGTGAAGACCTCCTCGAACTCGACATCCCTGAGGAATTCAACCGACGGCACCGCTCGCCCAAGCGCGATCAACCCGTTAAAGAGGTAGGGCGCACCGAAAACCGCCACCCCAAAAGCCAGGAGGAACGCAGCACCTACCTGCGTCCAACCACTCCTGCCCCGCCCTGTAACATGATCCATCATGAAGGGCCACACACCTAACACGAACACCGCGCGAAAGGCAACAACGGGGCGAGACAGCGATAGGAATCCGCCCTGTTCCTCTTTGTGATTCTGTGCTTTCTCGTAGCCGCCCTTTCTGTTCATCCATCTCTATCTGCGTGATCTGTTGGCAATATCCCAGTCCGAGCATTGTTTTCGTGTCGTTCGTGTATTTCGTGGTGGAATCCCTCATCGGATCGGCGATATCCGCGTCATCCGCGGTTGAGACTCTTCCTTGTTCCCCCCTGCCACCCTGATCCCGACCAAATTTTAGCCTTTTTCTTCCCGGAGGCCTCGTTTATCCTCCCCGCAAATGACGACGCGCGAGTTTGCTGGATATCCTATTGTTCGCACACTGGCCGGTGGCGGTATGACCCGTCTTTACGTCGGGCTCGATCCGCAACAAAACCGGGTGGTCATCCGCCATCTCATTGATCAGTGGGCCCGGCACCGCAAAATCAGGAAGAATTTCTTCCACAGCGCGGAAATCCTGAGCCACCTCAACCATCCTAATATCATCAAACTCATCAAAACGGGCTACGAGGGCTCCATCCCGTATATGGTGCTCGATTACAAAGAATCCCGCACCCTGCGCGACCTCATTCTCTATCGCGACCCGCTCCTTGCCCAGAACGTGCTCTCGCTCATCCGCCAGATCGCCGCCGGTCTTTTCCATATCCACGGCAACGGCTACCTGCACCTCGATCTCAAGCCCGAGAACATTCTCATCCAGAACGACGGCCATGTCTTCATCATCGACTTCGATCTCGCGCTGAAAACGAAGCGCTGGTGGAAGAAGATCAAGCAGATGCCCGGCACCCCGTCTTACATCGCGCCGGAAACGCTCACCCACCATACCGTGGATGAACGGTCCGACATCTACAGCTTCGGTGTAACCTGCTATGAGATGCTGACGTACCACAAGCCGTTCGAGGGCGATAAGATCGAGCAGGTCCGCGCGGCGCAGGTCGATCCCAATATTCCGCCCACCCGTTTGAAACAGCACAACCCGGCCGTCCCCACGGCACTGGAAACTCTTGTCCTCAAGTGTCTGGCCAAACAGCCGGACGCGCGTTATCCATCCATGAGCCTTGTCATCAGGGACCTTGAAGCAATCATATGACCGACATCTATCTCGGACAGCAGAAATCCAATAAGGGCTGCCTCGTCATCGCGGTGCTCGTTGCCGTCGCTTTCGCGGCCTTCGTGTTCTGGCGTTTCACGCGGCCGGCAACTTCGACGCCACCGCCTTCCGCCGAATCCCCCGCCGCGGCCGAGGCCCCGGCTTCCACCGCCGCCCCCTCGACCCCTTCGTCGGATCCCGGCGCCGCCCTGCTCAATTCGGCGCGCCAGTTCAAGAACGAGGACAAGTATCTTGAAGCCCGCGACAAGGCCTACGAAGTGCTCGACCAGTCTTCCAACGCGGCCGCCAGAACCGCCGCGGAACAACTCCTCGGCGAAGTCAACGTGGCCCTCGTCCTCAGCCCGCGCCAGATGCCCGAGAAAATTGATTATGCAGTCCAGCCCGGCGACGCCCTCGTACTCCTGGCGCGGAAGAACGGTACGACGATCGACACGATCCAGATCGGCAACCGGCTGACTTCCGCCAACATCCGCGTGGGCGACCGGCTCCGCATCTTCACCGGCAAGTTCGCCATCAAGGTCAGCAAGTCGCGCAACGACATGGTCCTGCTGATGAACGACCGCTTCTTCAAGCGCTACTTCGTCGGCACCGGCCAGTACGGGAAGACCCCCACCGGCGAACTTGTCATCAAGGACAAGATACCCAACCCGCCGTGGTGGCGGTCCGACGGTAAGCAGATTCCGTTCGGCGACACCAACAACGTCCTCGGAACACGCTGGATGTCGCTGAAATATGCGGACGATTCGCCGCTCAGCGGCTACGGTATCCACGGGACGTGGGAGCCCGAGACCATCGGCAAGCAGGCCAGCGCCGGCTGCATACGCCTGCTGAATTCAGACGTCGAAGAACTTTTCACCCTGGTGCCTGAAGGCACCCCGGTCACGATCACGGAGTAGGCAACTCCAGGGAGGCAACCGTGGCAACCTGCGTATTACCTTTTGAAAAGCCCATCATGGAGATGGAGAAGAAGCTGAAGGAACTTCAGACCTTCAGCCAGACCCAGAAAATCGATGTCTCCCACGAGATCGAGCGCATGCAGACCAAGATTTCCGAGATGCGCCAACAGGTCTATGCCGGCCTCTCTCCATGGCAGAAGGTACAGGTCGCCCGACACCCCCTTCGTCCCTACACACTCGATTACATCCGCGAGATGACCACCGACTTCGTGGAACTCCACGGCGATCGGATTCATGCTGACGACCGCGCGATCATCGGCGGCTTCGCCCGCATCGGCGCTGAAAACGTGCTCCTCATCGGCACTCAAAAGGGCCGCGATACCAAGAGTAACCTCGAGTGCAATTTCGGCTGCGCCTATCCCGAGGGCTACCGCAAGGCACTCCGCCTGATGAAACTGGCTGCGAAGTTCAATGTCCCCATCGTTACGCTCATCGACACCCCAGGGGCCTACCCGGGCGTCGAATCCGAGGAGCGCCACATCGCCGAAGCCATCGCCGTTAATCTCCGCGAGATGTTCACCTTCCCCGTGCCGATGATCATCACCATCATTGGTGAAGGCGGCAGCGGAGGCGCCTTGGGCATCGGCGTTGGCGACCGCGTGCTCGTGCTGGAATACTCCTACTACTCCGTCATCTCCCCTGAAGGCTGCGCGGCCATTCTCTGGCGAGACCGTGCGAATGCGGACAAAGCCGCAGCGGCGCTGAAACTGACGTCCAAGGATCTTCTCGAAGCAGGCTTGGCTGACGAAATCGTGCCCGAACCGCCCGGCGGCGCGCACTGCGACCCCAAGGCCATGGCTGCCACCCTCAAGACAGCGCTGCTCAAGAATCTGAAGGAGCTCCGGAAGCTCTCTCCCGAGAAACTCATGGACCTGCGCTACAAGAAGTTCCGCGCCATGGGCGTGTTCGGCGAAGATGACAAGAAGTAACTCCGGCAGGTCGCCCTCCCGTCACGGAGCAAGCCTGATCCTGTAGAGAAACGGACCCGTACTGCTCGCCGTGCTGTCCGTGTACACATTCACCGGCGGCGTCGACGTGCAAAACCCAAGACTCGAGAACGCGACCGGCGAGAGAAGGTTTGTTGCCCGATCTATGTTGTAGGATTTCCCCTCCGCGCTTAGCCAGCGAATCACGATTCCACCCCCACTCCAATCATTCGTCGCAACAAATCGCAACAGCGAGTTCCTGTTCGTCGGATCCGTTCCCGCCCGGTACTCGTGCACGTCCATAAACCCGTCGCCATCTGAATCGCTCGACGCCGTCATGTTGGTCAGTGCGCCGCAATATCCAACCTCCCACGCGTCCGGCATGCCGTCCTCGTCGCCGTCATCGGAGAACATCATGCGAATGTTCGGCATGTACTTGTTGATGCCGGGCGGGGTAATGCCGTTTCTCAGCGGCAACTGTCCCGTCCACGTCAACGGATCGCTGCTCCCGTCAATGAACTGTTCATAGCTGCGATTCACATTCGTCTGTGTGAACCGGACAAAACCTGCATCCACCCACCCCTCGTTGCTCTTTGAGAAATCCACGAGCAGGCTGTTGGACCCGTTGTAGTAGAAAAAATTCGTGAGGACGAACGTGTGCCAGCCGTTGTTGGTGATGATGAGCGTCCCTTGGTATACCGTCGTCCACCCATTCGATATCCACCCCTTCGTCATCGATGTTTGTGTTACGTGCTGCAGACGAATCGTGTAGTTGCTCAACGGAATCGTGGGAAAGCGGGCCACATCAATCGACAACTCTGTCAGCGTGCCTGTCCACCGGATCTCCCTGGAGAGATAGAGGGTCTGCAGCCGCTCCTGTTCGTAGTAGGCATTCAGCGGATTGCGCCGCGTGGACGTTCCACCACCAATACTCACAACATTCGTGACCGGCGATGGACCCGGCGTGTTGGTGGCCATGGCGTTGGTCAAAAAAACGTGCGTCCAGTCATAGTAGATGTAGGCCGTGCTGTCATACCAGTCCTGCCCCCCCATCACCCAGTAGGCGTTGGTCAAGGTCCCCCCAAGATAGTGCAGGCCCACGTCGCCGGATGGACTGCCATTCAGCGCCACCGGCAGATTCTCGCTGTTCCACGCTTGAACCCTGTATTCATCGCCGTCCAGCGTGAAGGACAACACCACGCCCCCATTGCCGAGATAGGCGGACGCATTCGTGACGACACCCGAGTAGCGCTCCGTTCCCATACTCGACGGTTGGCCGGTCTTGGTCGCAAAGGAAAGCCTGAGCACATTAGCCGTGCTGTCGTAGCCGGCCAGCAGCACCGCCGCATTCGTCGCGAACCACACGCTTTGGGGCTCCGATACGGCCGCCATCAACGCCTTGACATGTACACCCTCGGTCGTGCCGGTCTGCGTGACATCAATCCAGTCCAGCTTGGCCTGAAAGCAAACACCGGAAGCCGCGTTCCATTGAATCGCGTTCGTCGTGACCACGCCAAACTGCTCCACATCCGTCCCGTAAGGATTGATCCTTAATACACCGTTGGTCTCGACCACGAATTCCGGGTCGTTGAACGACCTCCAGATATTGCTCAACGAGGAATCGTTGAACTCATCCTCGAAGACGCCCAGCCCTGCCATGGGCGGCAGGCTGTTGGTGCTTGGCACAAAGACAAACTCGTGCACAACCAGTTCCAGTTGCTGCGTGTCCGTCGGCACCCTCCCCTGAAACAACCACAGATTCAGGTGCAGCTTTTCGGTCGACGCCACCGGGATGCTGTTGCTCGTGTAGGTCCACTCCGCAATCTTCAACGCCTCGCCCGGCGGCGGGTCCGCGTGCCCGAAGTAGCTTTGATAGAAGATGCTGTTCGTTTCCCAGATGAACCGGTGCGTGGAGTAACTGCCTTCGGTGAATGCAGCATGAAACTCGTGAACGTTCCCTGCCCGCGCGGGCTGTGTCGCGAAGTTGGCGTTGTTGGTGCCCGTCCACGCCTGGACGAACTCGATGTCGAGTTCGTTGTAGATCGGAAGAGCACACGTCTGAACTCCAGTCACCGCTTAACATCTCGT
>ERZ795056.2654-NODE-2654-length-19705-cov-9.402036_pt1 | contig 19705 bp, 14 predicted proteins | sample MGYA00375140_ERZ795056 | MGnify/ENA primary metagenome ERZ795056 (study PRJEB30185, sample SAMN05720227) | activated sludge metagenome | isolation source: Anaerobic digester | place: USA | collected 2015-03-09 ... | reverse complement strand
AATCGCGGTATTTGGGCAATACCACTTTGGGTATTTTGGTTCCGCTCAGCGAAGTAGCTGCCATTGGCTGACGAATAACATTGCCACGCACTTTGTACTCAAAAAAATCCCCGTTGTATTGCTGTTGCAAATCTTTCCACTGCTCAAGCAGTACCTTTGCATCGGGATGCAGTTTGGCTCTTAATGCTTCGTATTGCTGTTTTAATATATCCGCTGTCATGCTTTCAGAAGGTTTTATAATTCCAGGTTTGGCTTCCCGGTTTTGTTCCTTTTTACTGGTACCCCATTTTTATCACACCATCCAATTTGTATAAATCACTGGCTAAATCACTTTGCTCTTTAGCCCAGTTATTATAGTTGCGAACTGCATCACTAATCTCACTCAGGTACCGAACCCGTGCAGGTGGAATTACCGCCTGCGATACTTCTGCTGTTTTACCAAAATCACCGGCAAGCCAATCTACATTTGCTTTGTTGCGCAGTGCGGTAAGCAACATTACAAAAAGACTGTTTACACCCTCATCGTTAAACTTGCTTGCCATGGTACCCATAATGGGCAGTTCAGTATCCCTTGCCGCCCATAATGCGTGGTTGCGTTTGTACTGCTTGCGCACATCGGCAAGGGCATCAAGGGCCCCTGCTTTATCAAACTTGTTGATGGCAATTACATCGGCATAATCGAGCATATTAATCTTTTCGAGCTGCGAAGCGGCGCCATATTCGGGTGTCATTACATATAAACTTACATCGCAATAGTCGAGAATGGAGGCATCGCTTTGGCCAACGCCTGCACTTTCAAGTATTATAAATTCAAAACCCGCCTGCCTGCAAATAGCCACTGCCTCGTGGAGGTGCCTGCTTACCGCCGTATTGTCATCGCGGGTGGCAAGGCTGCGCATGTAGGCCCGGGGGTGGCTGATGGCGTTCATACGGATGCGATCGCCAAGCAGGGCGCCTCCTGTTTTCTTTTTGGAAGGATCAACCGATATAACCGCGATGGTTTTTCCGGGAAACTGGTACAAAAAACGGCGAACGATTTCATCGGTAACCGATGATTTGCCGGCGCCGCCGGTACCGGTAATCCCCAAAACCGGTATATTTTCACCCTTAGTGTACCTTTCATCAGGCGCTATTCCGCTTTCTGCAATCGTAATGGCACGGGCAATCCTGCGTATATCTTTTGCTTCGCCCAACGGCGCTTTATCATTCCATTTCGCCGGAGCTTCGTCATATTCTTTAACGGCAGCACGGCATTGGCCCAACAAATCCTCTATCATCCCTTCAAGGCCCATTGAACGGCCATCATCCGGGCTGTAAATGCGGCTTATTCCATATTTATGCAATTCCCGTGCCTCTTCCGGCAAAATAGTACCCCCACCTCCTCCAAAGATTTTAATATGGCCGCAGCCACTTTCATCAAGCAGGTTCTTCATGTACTTAAAAAATTCAACATGACCACCCTGGTAGCTTGTAATGGCAATACCGTGCGCATCCTCTTCTATGGCGGCTTCTACAATTTCCTTTACGCTCCGGTTATGCCCGAGGTGTATAATTTCGGCGCCCTTGCTTTGCAAAATGCGCCGCATAATGTTGATGGCGGCATCATGGCCATCAAATAACGAGGCTGCCGTAACAATTCTGATCTTTCCGGAAACTTGTTCTTCTTTCATGAAAGCAATTCCTTCTTGTTTGAATCGGCAAAAATACAGGATGTATGCGGCATTAAACTAACGGGCGTTCGTTTTAAAAACGCAAGGACTTCAATAGCTAAAAGTCTTTGATAATCAATTAAATAATCAAAACCGTTCTCTATTCAACAAAAGCCCGGTTTCACGATTTCAGTCTAACTTGCTGCAATTACGCTGATTTCTACATGCACATTTTTAGGTAGCCCTTTAACGGCAACGGTTTCACGGGCAGGATAATTGCCGGTAAAATAGCTGCCATACACCTCGTTTACAGCCGCAAACAGGCTCATATCACTCAGAAAAATGGTGGTTTTTACCACATTGGTAAAGTTGTGCCCTGCTGTATGCAACACAGCCGAAAGGTTTTGCATTACCTGGTTTGTTTCTGCCTCAATGCTGGCCGTATTCAACTCCCCGGTGGCCGGATCAATGGCTATCTGGCCACTTAAAAATAAAAAGCCATTGGCTTTTACCGCCTGGTTGTATGGACCTATCGGCGCAGGCGCATCGCTTGTCTGAATTATGGTTTTTTCCATTGTAAATAGTTTAAGCTACGAAAATAAACCATTGGCTTATTGAATGATTGATTCATTTTTGCCGTTTCAGCTACAATAAAATTATGTTTCATTGACCATTGTATTTACTGCGCCGCGGAAGGGGCCCGAAGGATTTGAGGAGCGCTGCATCAATGCAGGGCTGCAATGCATTTGCGTAAACCACGCAAGTGATTTCCTGCTTTACCCCAATGCAGGTCTTTATATTGACGCTGGTTTTGACGGTACTTTTATTTCTTCGGCCGTTCCCGTTTTATTTCATTGCCCTGCTTTGCCCTTTAGCCGGATGCCGCTTGCCCCGGCCAATACTGCCCGGTTTTGCGCGTGGCCGGGCTTTTGGGAAAGGGAAACATGGGAAATTGCTGCCCAACCAACATTTGGAAGTTTTTTTGAAACAAAACTGGCACTTGCCGGAATAAAAGCCCTGCAGGTGGCAGATATTGCCGGATTGATAGCTCCCCGCATTCTTTGTACCATTATAAACGAGGCTGCCTATACCCTTGCCGATGGCGTAGCCAATGCCACAGATATAGATACTGCAATGAAACTGGGTACCAATTATCCGCTTGGACCTGCAGAATGGGCACGAAAAATTGGATATACCGAAGTAAAAAGCGTTTTAGAATCTATGGCGCTTGAAAATAGGAGATATTTACCGCACGCAGGATTGCAGCAACTCACTGGTTAACAATGGAAAACTATATTCTTCATATTGACACAGCCTCATCAAACGGGTTGGTTATGCTTGGCAAATCCGGGTTTCCTGTTGCAATCCGCAGAAATGAAAAGGCAACAGAACATGCGGCTTTTGTTCAGCCTGCCATCATGGATCTTATGACGGAAACCGGCATTACGAAAATGGATATCGGCTGTATTGCAGTTGCCAATGGGCCAGGTTCATATACGGGTTTACGGGTAGGGCTTGCCTCTGCAAAAGGACTTTGCTACGCATGGAATGTTCCTCTTTTAACAATTTCTTCACTTAAATTAATGGCTGCTGCCTTACTGCAAGCCCTGTTGAAGGATGATGAAATAATAGCCGGAAATGCCCTTTTTGCACCCATGATTGATGCCCGGAGAATGGAGGTTTTCAGGGCTGTATATTCGCATCCCCTACTCGATACCGTTGTTGAACCCGGAGCAGAAATATTAACTGAAAAATTTCTTGCTTATTTACTTGAAAATCATCCTGTTTATTTTTGCGGCGATGGTGCAGACAAGTGGCATAATATTTGCATTCATCCAAATGCTTTTTTCAAGAAACAGCCTTCTATTGAAATGGTTTTTGCAAAAATGGCGTCTGAGTTAAGTAAGAAAAATGATTGGGCAGATCTTGCATACAGTGAGCCTTTCTACACAAAGGCTTTCCATAACGCATAATTTTTACATAAATAACAGTCGAAATTTACATAGTATTTGGTTTTTAAGCAAAACCTTTATTAAAAAGAGACGATATATTTCATTTTAAAAATATCAGGTATTAACTTCGCAGCTGCCTTGCGCAACAATACACACTGAATTATTTTTTGATTATTTTAACATTTAAAAAATTAAGAAATGGCATCAAGTCATCAACACTATCTCGTGTTACACCCGGGTTCGAAAAAAGAAATGAAAATTGAGTTACTCACACTTAAAAAAGCAGACATCACCATTCGTGCGCTGAACCACAAACTGAGGCTTCAGATTATCCGCTTGTTGCAGGATAAGGGTGAGATGACTGTAACTGAAATTTATAGCAAGCTAAAGCTTGAACAAAGTGTTGCATCGCAGCATCTTGCTATATTACGCAGGGCTTCTATTGTAAATACGCGTCGTGACGGTAAATTTATTTTTTATACCCTCAACGCAGCACGCATAGAAGAAATTTTCAATATTTCAAAAAGTCTGGTACAGTAACCTGTTACCATTGTTCATTTTAAATGCATATTACAGATTTTTTCAAAAGTCTGTATATGCATTTTTTCATTAATAAAAATTCATATGATTCTTCCCTGTCTGAGTCATGACTCTTTCCTCCGGATTTTATCGGATGAGAACATGCTTGTAATTGATACAAGGGCTGCTGCCAATTTTGGTGACGGCTTTATTACAAACAGTGTTTTTGTATCCCCCAATCAAATGTACCCTGCAACCTTTCACAGCATTTTTCCTGAAAGGATTGCATGTACCATTATTATAGAAAAGGGAGCAAAGCCTGAGGCAATGGTGGCAGCACTTAATGGAATCGGTTTTACTGATATTACAGGCTTTATTGAGGCAGGTGGCCCTGAATGGAAGGCGCTGTGTACAGATATGGTAATTACCATTGATCCTGATGAACTTGCGATGGACTTACCGCATGACGACAACCTTGTATTGATTGATGTGCGAAGTGTTACTGAATTTGCCGAAGGGCATCTGAAGGACGCCCAACACCTTGCACTTGAAGATATGGGTGATCTTGCCAATATTGCGCTTATACCGGAAGATGCCAACGTGTATCTGTATTGCAGCAATGGCAACCGCAGTATGACAGCCGCCTCCCTGCTGAAAATCCAGGGATTACACAACTTTCGGGTTGTTTTGGCCGATTGGGAAGTAATTAGTTCTACACCGGGCCTGAAAACAGATAAGGTTCCTGAACAGCTTAATTAACCTTAGGTGGTACGTTATCAACCCATTTTTTCAGGTATTCCGGTTTCCAGGGCTTCTTCCAGCGGTTGTGGGTCCAAAGGTACAATTCGGGCATCTCCCTGATATCTTCTTCCAGTGTAGCGGCAAACTTCTTTGCCAGTTCTTCCGGGGTAAAATCGGCAGGGTTATCGGAAAACGGATACATCTTAAACTCATAATGCCCCCTTTTGGGTTTTCGGATGGTCATATATATATAGGGCTGATCCTGCCTGACTGCCCTAATCCATGGCCCCTTGATAAACCCTGCCGGTTTGTTACAAAAGTTGAGCCAGTAGGCGCTATCCGCGTTACTCGGACTTTGGTCGGCACCCACAACCATCAGGTATTGCTTATTCAGCCATGGCTTAATTTCCTCCTGCATGTTGCCTGCCCGAAGCAAAAACATGCCAAAACGGGTGCGGAGCCTGAAAACCAGTTTATCCATTACTGCGCTTTTGAGGGGCATAAAAATGGCGAGTGCCGGATAAGGCTGAAAAAGGGGCATGGCAACCGGAACATATTCCCAGTTCATAAAATGCCCGCCTACTATCTGTACTGATTTTCCGGTAGCATACCATTTTTCCGCAATTGTTGCATCAAATTTCATTCTCTTTGCCGCCTCCGCCTTTGACATGCTGAAAATCTTAATCATTTCAACCCATACATCGGTAAAGTTGCGGTAAAACCGTTTGGCAATCTCCTCCCGTTCCTTTGGACTTAAATCAGGAAAAGTTTGGGCCAAATGGTTAAATACCAACACTTTGCGGTACTTAAAACCATAATAAAGCAGCGCATACACCCCATCGCTGATAAGGTACATTACCCTGTATGGTAACAAAGAAAGCAGGTAGAAAAACCCGTAAACAAGGTAAAACATTGAGCAAATATCTAAAAAAAACAGGGCTACTGCTCTTTTTTGTCGTGGCCCTTCAGCAAAATGTTCTGGAAAAATGAATTGATTATGGCCAGTAAAAACCCAAAAAGAAGCGCCCACCAAAAGCCATCCACCTCAAATCCTTTAATCCAATGGCTTGCCAGCAAAATAATACAGGCATTAATTACAAACAGAAAAAGGCCAAGGGTAAGCAGGGTTACCGGCAGGGTAAACAATACAAGCAAGGGCCGAACGGTAGCATTGAGCAGGGCCAGTAAAATGGCCACCCACACCGCACTCCAGCTATCCTTTACATGTACCCCGCTTAAGATTGAACCCACTATTAAAACGGATACGGCTGATATAAGAATCCTTGCAATCGTCAACTTCATACCTGCAATAATGCAATGTTTTTTCCACTTGTACAACACCTGCAGCTAACCGCAGGATAACTTTTTCAAAAAAATTTTTATTCTCCCATGTTTTGCCGTAACCTTGCAGCTAGAACAGAGTCAAAACAACGTTATTATTCTCTACGATAGTCCACGGTTGCAACTCTCCACCATTCATTTCTTCAATCATTTTTTTGATTTCAAATCACTTGTTCTTAGTTAACTCTCTCGTATGTACGACATTCTGCAATTGAACGATATGCTCGTTCCTGAACTTGTGGATATAGCTGACCAATTAAAAATAACCAACCCGGGGAAGCTTGAAAAACAAGATCTAATTTACAAAATTCTGGATAAACAGGCTATTATGGAAAGTACAGCCAAAGGCAGCGATACGCAGGGCAGACCCCGGCGCAAACGTATTATTAAAACTACTACCGGAAACTCAACAGAAGAGGCTGAAGTAATGTCCGACGAGGAGGTTACAGTACCCGAAAAGCCTGCTGTTGCAGAAAAAATAGTAGCCGAAGCGCCTCCTAAGCATGAAAAGGCGCCGGCCAAAAAAGCGGCAAAGGGTCCCAAAAAAGCAAAGCCAGCCGAAAAACCGGAAGTTTTGCCCGAACCTGTACAGGAAAAGAAAAAGGTTGAAACAACTCAACCGCCAGCCAAGGCCGAAGCAAACAGGGCTGAGGAGGAAATCAGTACCGAACTTTCAGAAGAAGTGGCAAACATGCCATCTATTTTTCGCGATGCGCTGAGCGCATTGGATGCAGCCGACAAAATGGCCATAAAGGATTTGGAGGAAGATATTGACGAAGAAACAGAAGAACCGGAAGCAGAAGCACCCGTTAACGAAGCACCTGCAAGGGGTTTTGCCGGAGCACAACCAAGGTTTCAGCCAAGACCCAAGGAACCGGTTTTCAACATAGAATTTGATGGAATTGTATTTGGCGAAGGCGTATTGGAAATGATGCCTGATGGGTATGGTTTCTTACGTAGCAGTGATTACAATTACCTTTCGAGCCCCGATGACGTATATGTAAGCCCAAGCCAGATCAAGCTTTTCGGCTTAAAAACCGGTGACACCGTAAAAGGTGCGATCAGGCCCCCGAAAGAAGGTGAAAAATACTTTGCCCTTGTTAAGGTTGAAACAATAAACGGTAAAACCCATGAGGAAGTACGCGACCGGGTACCCTTTGATTACCTGACACCCCTTTTCCCATTCGAAAAGCTGAATTTATTTAACTCGCCCACCAACCTGAGTACCAGGATCATTGATATTTTTACCCCGATAGGTAAAGGACAGCGTGGCCTGATTGTGGCCCAGCCCAAAACGGGTAAAACGGTATTACTGAAAGAAGTGGCCAATGCCATTGCTGCCAACCACCCCGAAGTGTACCTGATGGTGGTTCTGATTGACGAACGCCCCGAGGAAGTAACCGATATGGAACGCAGTGTGCGCGCCGAAGTTTTGGCCAGCACTTTTGATGAACCGGCCGACAAACACGTAAAAGTGAGTCAGATGGCGCTGCAAAAAGCAAAACGCCTTGTTGAAGTTGGCCATGATGTAGTAATCCTGCTTGACTCTATCACCCGCCTTGCCCGTGCCTACAATACGGTAGCCCCTGCAAGCGGAAAGGTTCTCAGCGGTGGTGTTGAAGCAAATGCCATGCAAAAACCCAAGCAGTTTTTTGGTGCAGCACGCAAAATTGAGGGAGGCGGCAGCCTGACCATACTCGCTACGGCCCTTATTGATACCGGCAGCCGGATGGATGAAGTGATTTTTGAAGAATTTAAAGGAACCGGCAACATGGAACTGCAGCTCGACCGCCGCCTTTCCAACAAGCGCATATTCCCCGCCATTGACCTTGTTGCCTCAAGTACCCGCCGCGACGACCTGCTGCTTGATAAGGACGTGCTCAGCCGTATGCACCTGCTGCGCAATTACCTTGCCGATATGAATGCCGAAGAAGCCATGAATGAGCTGATGAAGCGGATGCGCGGTACAAGGGATAATGCTGAATTCCTTGCAAGTATGAACCGATAATTCAATTTTTGGAAGAATACAGGGCCACTCAGTATTGGGTGGCCTTTTTTTATATGCGAATATTTAAGTTTGCGTTACCATTTAAATATCAATCTGCAATAATGAGCGTTAATCCCCTGGAACGTTTAAAAGAAAAAATGGCCCGGCTTGATTTGTGGCAGGAGGAGATTATCCTGAACAGAAATGCGTACCTGAAATACCCCGACACCACCGATACCCGCATTTTCCTGGTAAACAGCGGCAGCCTCAGGGTATTTATCCATGATGAAAAAGAGGAACATACCATTCGATTTGGGTACCCGGGCAACTTAATAACCACATTGGATTCCTTTTTTACCGAAAGGAGTTCACCAATGGCTATTCAGGCATTACGGCGTTCTGTGGTTTCCATTATGCCTAAAAGCGTTTTTGTTTCCTTCCTGGAAAGTGAGGATGAAAACCGCAGGCTTTGGCAGCAATTGTTACAGGGCCTGATTGTACAGCAACTCGAACGGGAGGTTGACTTGCTTACCGCTTCGCCCGCCGAACGTTACCTGAGGGTATTGCACCGCAGTCCGCAGCTTTTCCAGGAAATTCCCAACCGGTTTATTGCCTCCTACCTGCGCATGACCCCCGAAACCCTCAGCCGGCTGAAAAAGTCTTGATTTGAATCAATTTTCGTGCATGAAAGCTGCTGCATTTTTGCCTTCTAAAACAAAATGTATATGAACACACACACTTCTGCACTTATCAACGGGTTACAGGAAAAAACCAGGAACCTGATCAGCAAGGCTACCTACCTGCTTAATTTAACTGAAGAAACCCTGAAGCAACGGCCTGCCACCGGGGGGTGGAATGCCCTGGAATGTATGGAACACCTGAACCGCTACGGTGATTTTTACCTGCCCGAAATCAGGAAACGTATTGACCAAAGCCCCTTTCCTCCTGCTCAAATATTTAAGCCTGGTATGCTGGGCAACTATTTTGCAAAAAGCATGGAGCCCAAGAAAGGTACTAAAAAAATGAAAACCTTTAAGGATAAGGATCCCATACACACCCCACTGGATAAGCAATGCATTGAAACCTTTATTGAACAGCAACAGGAAATGCTTGCTTTGCTGCAAAGTGCCCGCGAGGTTGATTTGAACCGTACCAAAACGGCAATCAGTATAACCAAACTGATTACCCTGAAACTGGGAGATACCTTCCGGTTTGTAATTACCCACAATGAAAGGCATATGGCACAGGCCCTGGCTACCTTACCGGCTATAAAAATGGACAGGGCTGCCGCAACCACCGGCAACTAACCACACACCCATTGCGAAACAGGGTTAGGATAGATTTTCCAATTCCCCTAACTTGCCTTTACAAATATGGCAGGCAGGAAAATATTACTTTGGATTGGATGTATGTTCGCCCTGTTTCCGCTTTTGGCCCAAACGGAAAATGAAAAGGCTGCCTACGGATTGCTGGCATCCTCCATAACCAACAGTGGCAACCCAAGGGATAGTGTACTGTTGTTTTTTAAAACGGCCGATGCCTATATGGATGCCGACCGTTATGATTCCGCCGAATTTTGGTTAAGCAAGGTGGGCGACCGGCTTGAATTGAAAAAGCCAGGCATTTTTAATTTTTATTACCACTCGCGCCAGGCCGAAGTTTTTTATTATAACAACCTGCTTCAGATTGGGCAACAACAAACCAACCGTGCCCTTCAAATTGCACTTCAGTTAAAAGACAGCTTTTTTATTGCTGATGCCTATAACCTGCTCGGGCTTTTTTCGCTGAACCTCGAAAAATACCGCGAAGCGGAGCGTTACCTGCTAACCGGGCTTCGTTATTCAAACACTCAAAAGGCAAAAACCTATCACCTGCCACTTTCCGAGGAGTACCACCTGCAAGGCAACCTCGGCGAAACCTATGTAAAACTGGGAGAATACCATAAAGCCCTGTTGCATTTTGACAGTTCGATAAAACAGGCACAATTGAAAGATGCCCCGAGGGCGCATGCACTCGGGCTGATTAGTGCCGGCGAAGCCCTGATGGAAATGAAAATGAATGACAGCTCACTTGCCTGCACCCAACAAGGCCGGCAACTCGCCATTGAAAACAACGAAAATGACGTTGCCCTGCTTGGGTTTGGCAACCTTGCTACCCTTTTTGCACGCAAAGCCAATAAAGAAGAGGCTTATAAATGGGCATCAATTGGCCTTGATTTTCAACAGGAGAAAACTGGACTGAACTCCTACTATAACCTGCTTTTCTTTAGAAAACTGGTAACCCTTTATAAACAATACAACGATTATAAAAAGGTTTCGGATATACAAAGTGCCATTATGACCACTGAGGCTGCGGTGCGAAAAAAGAATAATTTTCAATTGGAACCGGTTTTAAGTTCAGGGTTAAATAATGAAAACAAACTACTGCAACTTGAGGTGGAGGAGGCAAGACAAAAGCAAACACAGAATAACCTGAGGATTGGCATTTTGCTGATAATTATCGCTTTTTTGATTTTAGGATCACTTTATTACCGCAATACGCTGAAACAAAAGCTGGACATGGCAGCCATGCGGGAAAAAATAAGCCGCAACCTGCATGATGATATTGGGGCAAGCATCAGCAGCCTTCATATTTACAGCACCATCGCACAATCCACTTTGACTGAAAACCCGGTTAAAACCATTGAATTGCTCCATCGTATTTCAGACCAGTCGAAACAACTGATGGAAAACATGAACGACATGGTTTGGAGCATGAAAGGAGATGAGGTGGATAGCATGACCCTGGAAACACGTATAAAAAACTATGGATCCGAACTGCTGACAGCAAAAAATATCCGCTGCAGGTATGCTGTGGAAGAAGATGCCTTCAACACATTCAAAAATTTTGAATCCAGGAAAAACATTCTGCTGATTATTAAGGAGGCTATGAATAACCTGGCAAAATATAGCGGGGCCACCCATGCTACCCTGGAGCTGATGCGTAAAGGCAACCGGGTCGTTATAAAAATCAGCGACAATGGTGCCGGCTTTGATTCATCAGTTAAGCAGAAAGGCAATGGCCTTAAAAACATGGAAGCAAGAACAAAGGAGTTAAATGGCCAATTTGAGGTGGTTGCTCAACCAGGTAAGGGAACTATGGTATTGGTAGACCTGCCCATCCCTTGATTTAGGGATTGCCCCCTGCTTTATTTACTGCTAATTTTATCGGGTGAAAATCAGGGTATTTATTTACGACGACAGTAATGTGCGCAGGCAAAGCCTGAAAGCGCTTTTGGAACTAACCCCTGACTTTGAATGTTGCGGTGAGGCCCCGGATTGTACCAACCTGCTGAATGATATGGAAAACTGCCACCCCGATGTGGTTCTGATGGACATTAATATGCCGGGGGTAAATGGTATTGAAGGTTTGAAGATGCTGAAAAAAAATTTTCCGGCTGTAAGGGTACTGATGCAAACGGTTTTTGATGACAATGATATGGTTTTTGAAAGCATCAGGAATGGCGCCAACGGATATGTGCTGAAAAAAGATTCTCCTGCCCGGCTTACCGAAGCTATTCGTGAAGTACATGATGGCGGTGCGGTAATGAACCCGGGTATTGCCCAAAAAGTACTATCCTTTTTCTCGCCAAGAAAAGAAAACAATACGCTCACATCAAGGGAAGTAGAGGTACTTAAACTGCTTGCTGATGGTATGAGTTATAAAATGGCAGCATCACAACTGGATATCAGCTTTCATACAGTAAATACGCATATTAAAAAAATTTACGAAAAGCTGCATGTACAATCTCTTGGGGAAGCAATTGCTTATTATTACCGGCACATTGGCTAAACCACTAAAAAATATTCATCCATCTTTTTAATTGAAAAACCTTCCTTTCAAAACAGCAAACTTATGATCAGAATTTTACCTGCACTTACCCTGATGATGCTTTTATCAGGCGCCATTATTGCCCAAAATAATTTTACCCAAACCAATTTCCGGACAGGACAATCCACCTATTCGGATATCAGTGGTACCGGTAATGCCATTACTATGACAGACAATATTGCGGGCAGCAGTACCGCTCCGCAGGAGATTGGCTTTTCTTTTAGTTTCAATGGGTCAACCTTTACCCAGTTTATGATTCATGCCGATGGAATTTTACGGCTTGGAACCGATGCACCGGGCGCTGCAACAGTTATAGCGGCAAATCCCGGAGTTGCAAATGGGGCGGTTTTTACCAATACCACTACCGCCTTTCAAAATGTTTTGATGCCTTTTTTTACCAACCTTATTCAGGGTAATGCCACCCCGGAATTTCATGTACATACTACAGGAGTTGCTCCCAAACGTATTTGTACCGTACAATGGAAAAACCTGGCCGATGCTGACAATGCGGGTACCGCCCCTCACCAGTTTTCAAACCTTGAATTCCAGGTGAAACTGTACGAAACCAGCAACGATATTGAATTTGTGTATGGCACTTTTACACCTTCGGCCTCCGCGTTAACCGCCCGAAATGCCGTAAGTGGTATTAAGGCGACTACCCTTTCATTCTTAGGGCTTTACCGCATCCAATCCACTATGCCCTACCAAAAGGCAGTGGTTTTTAACCCCACCAACCACGGTCGCCTGCCTTCATCCTATCCGTTTCGAAAAGATGTGGTGCCGGGTGCAGGTTTTTCAAATCGCTTTTTTGGAAAAATAGCCAATGATATAAATGTCGGCAAAGTTTACTACGACAGCATTGCTCCCCTTGGCAGCCAAACGGCCGGCAGGCTTGAAGCATTGGTGGTAAATGAGGGTACCAACCCGGTAAACGATATTGCAGTAACCTTGAATATAACCGGATCGAACACACATAATGCAGTGTTAAACATAGGCAGCCTTGCAGCAGGAGCTTCGCAAAGAGTAACTTTTGATGCATTCAACCTGACCAGTAAAGGGCAACAAAATGTGCAGGTATCCGCCTCGGCGGCAGCCGATGAAAGAGCCGGAAACAACGGGCTTACGGTAAAACAGGTTGTTTCGCAAAGCCATAACCAAACCTTTGATTTCTCAACCAACAGTAACCTGGGAATAGGTTTTACCTCTTCCGCCAATATTTCTGCCATTAAAATGTATGGAAGTGGCACCCGAAAAATCAAACAGTTGCGTATACCATTTGGCAGCTACCGAAACATTGTAAATGTTCGTATTTATGAAGATGGCGGCACAGGGGGTTCCCCTTCAGGATCTGCTTTGTTTACCAGTTCCAACTTTTTTACTACTTCAGAACACATCATTATTGTGCCATTGGGTGAGGGGATAACAGTGAATGGCGATTATTTTATTGCTGTGCAGCAAACCACCACCACCAATATGGTTTGGCGTATTTTTTTGAATCCGCCGAAACGCAACAACCGGTATTTCAGCAGCAGCAATAACGGGGCAAGCTGGGCACTTGATGCTACTGACCCACCCTGGGAGTTGATGGCCGAGGCTTATGAGGAGAGTCAGGGACCGGATATTGGCATTGAACAACTTACCTCACCGGGATGTGATTATATTACCAATGCCGATGTAAAAGTTACCCTCCGTAATTTTTCGGCCGGCATTATCGATTTTGCTGCAACTCCCACAACAATTAGCGGAAAAATGACTAATCCCGCAGGTGCTGAGTTTCCTTTTAGCATCCCCAAAAACAGCGGAACCCTTGCCCCGGGCGCTTTTGAAGAAATTGCCGTTTTAAGCAATTACGACTTTACAGGCCGTGGGTTCCACCGGATAATTGCAAAAACCAACCTTGCCGGTGATACAGAGAATGGTAACGACAGCCTTGCTTTCTTTATTAATAACAGCATTCCGGTTACGCGCTCAGCACCTAACCCTGTTTGCCCCCTTACAACGGTTAACTTAACCGGGCCTGCCTATTTGGCCAGTTTTCAGTGGAACGTTGATGGCGTGCTGAATTCAGGAACTAACAGGGCTGTTACTCCACTAAAAACAACCATTGTAAGGTTTACCGGTACCGATTACCGCAACTGCCTGTTACAGGATAGCCTGATTATTGAGGTGAAAGGGGATGGTTTGCCACCCCGGCCTGTACTTATGTTTGGGGATACAATTCTTAGTCATCGCAACGAATTCAAGGATACTGTAAGGGTACAAAAGCTCGATGGCCACACCATTCAATGGCTTGGTGGAATTGGAACCGTTACCAGCGATAGTGCGTTGATACTGAACCAGGTTTCGGGCATGCAAAATGCAAAAATTGCGGCTGCCTATACCCGGATTGCGGATGGATGCAGCAATATTTCGGATACCCTCAATTATATTTACGCACCCGGGGTTCTTCACAATTCAAATGAGGCTTTGGAAACCTGTGATTCGAGTTATTACGATTTCAACGGACCTGTTGGCTCAACCGGAAACAATTTTACCCGCACATTTACCCCATCTACCCCGGGTACCAAAATGAAACTGGCTATTTACAAACTTGAGCTTGCACCGTTTGCCAGTTTGCGGATATTTGACGGCCCCTCAACAGCTTCTCCGCGTATTGAAGCATTATCAAATGCACAAAATGGCAGTACTATCCGCGAATTTATTTCTTCGCATGAAACTGGTGTACTGACCGTTCAGTATGTAATAGGTTCGTTTACCTCTAGCGGTTGGTGGGCAGGGCTTACCTGCTATGTACCTGAAATTTACCGTACGGTAGAATCCGGAAACTGGATAAGCCCTTCTACCTGGGAACGTAAACAACCGGGTGGAAATTATACACCCGCCCTAAGGTCACCTTCAAAAGGAGATGACAGTATTTACATCAGGCATAATGTAACGCTAACCACATCCACGCCTATGGATCAGATACTGGTGCAAGAAGGCGCTATCCTGAGTTTTGAAAGCCCTACCGTAAACTTTATTTCGATGCCGGCATACAAAACGGTATCACAACCTGAGTTTATGATAAAAGGTACATTGAACATTAGCCCCCGGGTGCAAATATTTGGTGGCGAAGGTCAAATGATCGTTCCGGGAAGGTTGAATAACTTCGGTCAAATTGACCTCGACAGTGTGGTATTTAATGGAACAACTCCGCAAACACTCGGCGATTTCAGTGGTGCTTCGGGATCTATGAAACGCATGCACATCAACAATCCGGCGGGACTTACCATGGGAAGCGATCAGCAGGTAACCGGCTTCAGGTTTGTAAATGGTTTAATAAAAACCGACAGTGAAAATATAATTACCCTTGGCGCTTCGGCTGATCCTGACAATATGGGACATAACGGTTCGCATATCAATGGCCCGCTTATTGTTGAACTTTCGGGTGGAAGTGGCGACCGACTTTTCCCCATCGGGAAGAATGGAAAATACAGGCCGGTTTTGCTCAACAATGGCAATTCATCCGGAGAATCATCCGACAGGTTTACTGCTGAGGTTATTGAAGGGGCCCCTCCTGCACGAACATTGCCGGATGGCATCAGTAAAGTATCCGAACTGCGCTTTTTCCGCATTACCCGCAATGGCAACAGTGGCCTTGATTTCAACCTTACCCTGCCTTACCTGGAAGACGATGGCGTAACCGACCCTGCCAATTTAACCATTGCAAAAGACAATGGCGCCGGGGCCTGGCTAAATATTGGCGGAACAGCAAGCGGTTCGGTTCCGGGTATTATTCAAAGCGATGAATTTAACGGGTTCAGCGATTTTGTTCTTGCCAACAAAACGGGTGGAAGCAATCCGCTTCCGGTGAACTGGGTGAGCTTTACAGTAGATCGCATAAATGCCGATGCACAACTTGAATGGAAAACCGCACGTGAAAAAAGGTGCGAAATTTATGAAGTAGAACGGAGCTTCGATGGAGCGACTTTCAGGGAAATTGGCCGTGAAATCTGCCGGAATAATCGGGCAGAACAGGTGTACCGTTACCTCGATCTTTCGCCCGGCAAAGGAACCTTTTACTATCGCCTGCGGCAGGTTGATACCGACGGAAAGTATGAATACAGCCCGGTTCGCAAACTTAGTTTTGGTGAAGAGAGCAACATGATGGTTTACCCCAACCCAACAAGGGACAGGCTTCAACTTGCCAATATTTCATCCAATGCAGATATCCGTCTTTACGATATTTCAGGCAGAATGGTACTACAAACACGAAGCGGACAAACGTTTGTCACCCTTTCGGTTGGCCACCTTCCTGCCGGCATTTATGAACTGCTGATTACCGCCTCAGATGGCGAAAGAACCGTAAAAAAAGTACAGATACTTAAATAACCCCTGAAAGAGGGGTACTTCAAAAGGCCGTTTCCACTGCGAAACGGCCTTTTGTGTTAATATTTCATTGCATTCTGCCCAAAAGGTTCCAAATCATTTTAAAAGCCCGGATGTTTTCGTTTAATTTTGCCGATTGGCCTAGGGAGAAGAAGGTTGAGGTTGAGAATACTAGAATACATGAATAATTGAATAATAGAGGACTTGAATGATTTGAGAATTTTAAATTATGTCTCCTGATGAACTGAGACACCCAATTCATCATTCATCATTCATAATTCATCATTCATCATTCCATTCACTAACCCCGCCCCGCTGATTAAAAAAAAAGGAATAAATAGAAATGTCATTATCGCACCTGATCAAACATATTTACAACAACGCAAGCGACGAAGTATTCAGGCGTGGTAAAAAAATTCATCTTTCCGGCAATATTGATACCATTGACCACAATCCGCTGCTAAACCATATTGTATTCAGGATTAAGGACGATATGTACCAAAGCTGGTACAAAGTGCGTATTGACAATTACACCGATTCAAAAAGTATGGCGCTGCATTGTACCTGCCCATACAACCTTACCGAAGTATGCAGGCATAAGGCAGCGGCACTGTTGCAATTGCAAAGTATGGCCGACAGGGGCATGCTTGATAACCGGCAGATCCGCCATAACCAAAAGCATACACAGGCTAAAATGAAAACCATGGATCTGAAAATGATCCGCATGCTTGCCGGCAACCAAAACTATGAAGCGGCCGAAGAATTGCTACGCACCACCAAACCTGTTATTGTAAGTGCCACCAACGAAACAGTGAACGCCGAAGTAACCATTGAAGGGGAATCTTACCAGGTACGTCTGCACAAAAACGATGACCGTGTTTTTGATACGAGTTGTACCTGCCATGATGAGGAACATACCCTGTGTATGCATAAGGTCATTATTTTCTCGCACCTTGTAAATACCTATGGTTCCAATTATTTTGACAGTATCCGCAATTTTGACCGCGATAAGGAAAAATTGCTGAGCCTTTACGGATATAGCCTGCAGGATGACCTGAAAGGGAAATTTGAATTTGTGTACAAGGATAACAAACCCTTTTTGCGGGTATTGGATGCTAACATAAAAAGAATTCTTTCGCCTACCCAAACCCCTGTTGCAAAACCGGTTGTGGCAACAGTAACCCCGGAAGTTGTAAAATTTCTACCTGAACCAAGCCGCAAACTAGGCATTGTTTTCAGGGAGCAGAAAAGTAATTACCCCTGGTTTACCATTGATGCCATACAGGGCGAGGCCGGCGAAGAAGAAGGCAGTATTAACGGTACAGCCGAGCTGCTTGACCTTGGCCGTTTTATTAATACCGAAGTTTTTGATGAGGAAGATAAGCATCTTGTACAGCAAATAAGGAAACTGAGTGATGCAGAAGTTAATAAGTTTTTGAACCGTAATTCACCGTTCAGCGGTATCTGGGAAAACATTGTACACACCAATGGTAACGAGTTACCCGAGGAAACCAAGTCGCTGATACATGAATACCTCCATCCCAAGCTGCAGCGGATATTTGTTGACCATACAGGCAAAAAGGCCAATTACTTTTTACCGGCAGGCAAAAAATTCATTACGGCTAATCTGCAACCCGTTACCCTGGTAACGGAATCGCTGGTAATGCATCTCGAGGTAACTGTAGCGGATGGTAATGTAATTCTGTGCGCCTATACCTTTATAAATGGTAATAAAACCTACCTTGAAGAAAACGAATGGGAAAGCATTTTGCTGTTTTTAAAAGATGGCCACCTGTACCATTGGCAAAAGCCCGAAGACATTATACTGGCCGACCACTATGGAAAGCCAAAAGTGATGGATGCTACCCAATGGCCAGAGTTTGCTGAAAAGCAACTGATGCCCCTTACGCGCGATTACCCGGTAAAGTTCGATAAAAAGCTGATCAGGGAAGTACAGAATGAATCGCCCGAAATCGTACTACAGTTAATTGAAAAGGGAGAGTTCCTGGTTTTCAATCCTATATTCAGCTACCATGATATTCCTGCGCCGGCCGATGAAAAGCCAACCATTACCCTGGTAAAAGGCGGACAGATTATGATGGTACACCGCATGCTGGAAAAAGAGCGGCAGTTTATTACCAAACTAACCTCACTGCATACCAACTTCATCAGGCCCGAACGTACAAGGCAATTGGTGCTGAAGGGAACCGAGGTTTTAAAAAACAACTGGTTTTTCCTGTTTGTAGAAACCATGAAGGAAATGCAGATACCCCTTCTTGGATTTGATCAGTTACGGAATTTCAGGTTCAGTACCGAAAAACCGGCCACACAGGTGCGCATCAGCAGCGGGGTAGATTGGTTTGATGCCAAGGTTGATGTTGTGTTTGGCGACCAGCGGGTAAGGATTGCTGATATAAAACAGGCGCTTTCAAACAAGCAAACCGTAGTACCCCTGCAGGATGGAAGTTTGGGTATTTTGCCCGAAGACTGGCTGAAAAAATACAGCCTGCTTTTTAAAGTGGGTGAGGGAACCGGTAACATGCTGCGTTTATCGCGTTACCAGTTTGGCGTTATTGACGAATTATACGAACAACGGGACGGTGAAGAATTACAGGTGGAACTCGAAGAAAAATTCGACAAGCTCCGTTCATTTAAACGTATCAGAAAACTTCCTCCCCCCGCGCACCTCAAGCCGATATTGCGTCCTTACCAGGTAACCGGTTTTCATTGGCTCAACTTTTTGCAGGAAACAGGCTGCGGAGGTATTCTTGCCGATGATATGGGTTTGGGTAAAACCGTGCAGGCACTCTCCATGCTCGAACATTTTGAAACCAAGTTTGGAAAACTGAAAGCGCTTGTGGTATGCCCCACTACCCTGCTGTATAACTGGGAAAATGAAATCAAAAAATTCACCCCCGACCTTGAATATTTTATTCACCATGGGGGGCAGAGGTCAAGGCTTGTTGAAGACCTTGATCCGCACCATATTATTATTACCACTTATGGTACCCTGCGCAGCGACATTTTACTGCTGCAAAAAATTAATTTCGATTATGTGATACTGGATGAAAGCCAGGCCATAAAAAATCCGAACAGCAAAGTGGCCAAGGCCGCCTGCCTGCTGAACAGCGCGCACCGCATTTGCATGAGTGGTACACCCCTGCAAAACAACACTTTTGACATTTATGCACAGGTAAACTTTTTGAACCCCGGGTTATTGGGAAGTACCGATTTTTTCAGAAACGAATTTGCCACCCCGATTGATAAGTTTGGAGAAG
>ERZ795056.2652-NODE-2652-length-19715-cov-9.829908_pt1 | contig 19715 bp, 9 predicted proteins | sample MGYA00375140_ERZ795056 | MGnify/ENA primary metagenome ERZ795056 (study PRJEB30185, sample SAMN05720227) | activated sludge metagenome | isolation source: Anaerobic digester | place: USA | collected 2015-03-09 ... | reverse complement strand
GCCGTAAACTCCGGGCTTACATCCGCGATAATTTTACGCTGTCGGAATTCAACCAACTCAAGGCTTCCAATTGTAACATCGTCGTGACGGTTACCAACCTGTCGCGCAATGATGTGGAGTACAAATGCATCCGCGATTTCGATTACGACGCATTCTGCGACTGGATTTGGATCTCGTGTAACTACATCCCGTTCATGAGCCTCGTGAACAAAGACGGTTGCGACTACGGCGACGGCGGATTTTCCAGCCTTGTACCCATCCGCGAAGCCATCAATCGCGGCGCTACAGAAATCGATGTGGTCGTGTTGGAAACCGAGACGCAGACCGCACCCAGGGTCATCGGTAAGAACCCGTTTTCATTGATGGTCGATTTGTTCCAGACACTGCTCGACCAGGTAGAAAAGCACGACATCACGATCGGGAAGCTCGCGGCGAAAAACAAGAATGTCAAGCTCAATTTATATTACACTCCGATTCAGCTCACTGATAATGCCTTGATTTTTAACAAAATACATATGCGCAAATGGTGGAAAGACGGCTTTGAATACGCACAGAACAAAAGCGAAATTATGAGTGAGCATAAGGATTTGTAATCCACGGATTATCCGCTATAGCGGCGTCTTTCTAATTTTAAACAAACGTTAATCGTATTTTGGTTTTTGTTTAAAAACGTACATTTGCCAAAATAAAAATGCAAAACGGTTGTTATAACAGATATTCGAAGTCTATGAAAGTTAAGTTTGTTTTTGGGTTATTGCTACTGTGTTTTTCTCCTTTTGCCGTGGCGCAGAACGACTACAACAAACTCGATGAAAATGGCAAAAAGCACGGCCTTTGGAAAGGATTTTACGAAGAGTCGAAGCGTCCGCGCTATGAGGGCACTTTCGAGCACGGTAAAGAAGTCGGGGTTTTTAACTTTTTTGATGACACCAAGGCCAAATCAGTGATTGCCACGCGCGAATTCAATACCAAAGACAACTCGGTGTATACCACTTTCTTCGACCAGAAAAAGAACAAAGTCAGCGAAGGAAAGGAAGTCAACCGTAAATATGAAGGGCAGTGGAAATATTACCACAAGGAATCCTCGGCCATCATGTCGCTTGACAATTACAAAGACGGAAAGTTAGACGGTAAGCGCTCGGTATTTTACCCTAACGGAAAAATTGCCGAAGAGATCAATTTTAAAAACGGACTCAAAGAAGGTCCTTATAAAAGCTACACCCAAAGCGGCGTGGTCATAGAGGAGACCAATTACAAAAATGGCGAATACGATGGTCCTGCGATTTACCGAGAATCTTCGGGCAAGATCGCGTCAGAAGGCAATTATGTTAAGGGTAAAAAACGAGGCATCTGGAAATTCTATCAGGACGGGAAGCTCGTGAAGCAGCAAAATATGAGCAAGGAGAATACCAGTAAATTGGGGGATTCGCGTTCGGGGAAAAAATAAAAATCCTAAATTTTCTAGACCTTTTGATTGGCCTTGGTAGCCATCAACCCAACCACCGTCAGCAACGCCGAAAGTATAATCACCTGAAACATCAAAGAATTGATTACGATTGAAATTTGGTGTGGCTTTTCAATCGACAGGAGCAGCAAGATCGTTATGAGTCCGTTCGGAGCCACAAACAACAAAAGTTTTATTGAGCGTTTGGAGCGCTTGAGTTGCACATCTACCTTGATAAACCGTTCATCTACAATTGCGTTTTTGGGGAATTGTGGTTCGGGTTGTTAGCACGGTAACGGGACGTATAAATTCTGTCTCCGGCTTTCAGGTCGTTGTATTTTCTGTCGTCGGTAAAAATAAACTTGGTTAAAGCTGTAACCAGGTAAAAGTTTGTGAGTGGTAAAGCTCTTTAATTAGATGGCCTGCGCCACTTCTTACTTTGCATTTACAACATCTGCAGCGGGCAACAATGCTACCGATTCTTCAAACTTCTGCCCGAATCAAACAGCAGAAAACATTACATAGGTTAAAATACCAACGAACATTTTTTACATGATAAATAATTTAGATGGCGTTAAAAAAATAATTCAACTCTCGAGATTGACAACCCCAAATTCAATACAATCAAATGAGGCGACTTGCAGTTTTTCTATAACAAATGTTAAACGAAGTACATAGCCCTTTCTACGAGCCGCAATAAATTGGCAAGACAATCATAAAATTGAAATTTACTTGTTCAATTATCCTTATTTTTGCGCGATATTTAAAATCATAACTATGAAACGTGTAGTAGTCGGGCTTTCCGGAGGAGTAGATTCGAGCGTTGCGGCCTATTTGCTGCAACAGCAAGGCTATGAAGTGATTGGTCTATTCATGAAAAACTGGCACGATGACTCGGTGACGATTTCTAACGAATGCCCGTGGCTCGAAGACAGCAATGACGCCTTATTGGTGGCCGAAGAACTCGGCATCCCATTCCAGACCGTCGACTTGAGCGAACAATACAAGGAAAAAATCGTCGACTATATGTTCTCCGAATACGAAAAAGGACGCACGCCCAATCCCGATGTGTTGTGCAACCGCGAAATCAAATTCGACGTATTCATGAAAATCGCCCTGAGCCTTGGCGCCGATTACGTAGCCACCGGACATTATTGCCGAAAAGGTGTAATCGAGGTCGATGGGCAGCCCGTATACCAACTCCTGGCCGGCGTGGATAAAAACAAAGACCAATCCTATTTCCTGTGCCAGTTGTCGCAAGGGCAATTGGCCAAGGCGTTGTTTCCGATAGGAGAACTCACCAAACCCGAAGTACGTGAAATCGCGGCGCAGATGGAATTGGTCACCGCCGAAAAGAAAGACTCGCAAGGCCTCTGTTTTATTGGTAAAGTACGCCTGCCCGAATTTTTGCAACAAAAACTGCAACCCAAAGACGGGCTCATTTTTGAAATCGATGCCAATCAGGCCATCTACCAACTCGAAAAACCAAAGGCCGAATCTATAGAAGAAGAACTCGCACTAGAAGCCGCTGCCATCGATTACAAACCCGAAATGGGAAAAGTGGTTGGCAAGCACCAAGGCGCACACTATTTTACGATCGGTCAACGCAAGGGGCTCAATGTGGGTGGCACACCCGAGGCGCTGTTTGTCATCGCCACCGATGTAGCCACGAACACCATTTATACCGGCCAAGGCCACCAGCATCCGGGCTTATTCAAAAAGGCGCTTTTTGTAGACCGCTCGGAAGTGCACTGGATTCGTGAAGACCTGGCTTTGCAACCGGGTCAAACCATGAACGTTCAGGCGCGTATCCGCTACCGTCAGGAATTGCAACAAGCTGTGCTGCACCAGTTTGATAACGGGCTTTATGTGGCATTTCAGGAACCACAATCGGCCATTACCGAAGGACAATTTGTGGCGTGGTATCTTGAAGATGAATTAGTTGGTTCGGGAGTAATTTCGTAAGTTTATCGCGCTAAAAAAGACTCAATATGAAAAGAATATTTGTCATTTGCCTTTTACTTTCGTGCTTTGCGTCGGTTGCGCAAGAAGACGCTTGGGTGTATTTCACCAATAAACCCAATGTGGCCAGTTATTTGTCTGATCCGCTTTCAATGCTCACCCAGCGCGCAATCGATCGCCGTAACGCGCAGAATATTGCACTAGACAACAAAGACGTACCAATACACCAACCTTATATTGACCAGGTAGAAGCAGCAAATGGTATCACGGTATACGCCAAATCAAAATGGTTCAACAACGTACATGTGCGCGGTACCTATGAGGCCATCCAGGCCTTAACGGCTTTGTCGTTCGTGGATCATGTGGATTTTGCCAACCGCAACCTTAACACAGGTAACCGTAAGGTTTCTCAAAAGAGAACGAAGAAGTTCAATAAAACAATGGAAACCGAAACCATTTTCAACTATGGGTCTTCTCTAAACCAAATACAAATGCTCAATGGCGTTACTTTGCACGAGCAGAATTATACCGGTGCAGGGAAAGTCATCGCCGTCATGGACGGAGGGTTTCCCGAGGTGAATACCGCATCGACCTTTTCAAGATTGCGTGATAACAACCAGATTCTGGGAGGTTATGATTTTGTGAACCGAAGCGAAGATTTCTACAGCGGAATTTCGCACGGCACCATGGTTTTGTCTACGATGGGCGGATACAAGAACAACCAACTGGTAGGCACCGCGCCCGACGCCTCCTATTATTTATTCATTACAGAGGATGGCGACAATGAAGGCCCGCTCGAATTGTCGCTTTGGGTAGAAGCTGCCGAAGAGGCCGACCGTCTGGGTGTAGATGTGATCAACACCTCGCTGGGTTATACCCAATTTGATAATCCAGACTATGACTTTATGTATTCTGACATGGACGGACAAACGGCATTTATCAGCAAAGGAGTCGATGTGGCCTACAGCCGTGGCATGATTTGCGTAGTTTCTGCCGGAAATGAAGGGCTTTCTGACTGGCATTATATTTCTGCTCCCGCCGATGCAACGCATGCTTTGTCTATTGGCGCGGTCAATCCGTCTGAAATTCCTGCGGGATTCAGTTCTTACGGGCCGGCAGCCGACGGGCGAATCAAACCCGATGTAGCGGCGCAAGGTCAGCAAGCCGTAATCTCGGGAACTACCGGAAACGTAACCACGGGCAACGGAACCTCTTTTTCGGGGCCAATTATGGCAGGTATGGTGGCCAGTCTCTGGCAGGCGTTGCCAGGTAAAACCAACGAGCAAATCATGCAATACATCAAGGAATCGGGAAGTATTTATAACAATCCCGATGACCGCATTGGTTATGGGATTCCTAATTTTGGCCTCGCGTTGGCCACTGCACTTGGAACGGCTTCTTTCAGCCAAGACAATACTAAGTTCGTATTTTATCCAAATCCTACACAAAACCGGTTAAACGTGGCTTTCCCTAGTGGATTTGCTGAGGCGAATGTTTCGCTTTTTAATGCGATGGGCCAGAAAGTGATGGAGCAGGCCGTAAACAGCAGTAAGCCAGTAATCTCGATGGATAAATTGCAATCGGGAATCTACCTTTATAACTTACAAACCGGCACCTATTCACAATCGGGAAAACTCGTTAAAGAGTAATGAACAGGATCAAATCACTTTTTAAAATTGACTACCCGATTGTGCAAGGCGGCATGATCTGGAACAGCGGCTACAAGCTTGCAAGCGCTGTGAGCAATGCTGGCGGTTTGGGACTAATTGGGGCAGGTTCTATGTATCCCGAAGTGCTTCGCGAGCACATCCAGAAATGTAAAAAGGCCACCAGTAAACCCTTCGGCGTAAACGTACCCATGTTGTATCCCAACATTGAGGAAATCATGCAGATTATTGTAAACGAAGGCGTAAAAATTGTTTTCACCTCTGCCGGAAATCCAAAAACCTGGACCTCGTTTTTAAAAGAAAAAGGCATTACGGTTGTACACGTGGTTAGCAGTTCAAAATTTGCGTTGAAGGCACAAGAAGCCGGTGTGGATGCGGTCGTGGCCGAAGGTTTTGAAGCCGGAGGACACAACGGACGCGAAGAAACCACGACGCTTACCTTAATCCCAATGGTGCGTCGCAATATCAATATCCCGCTCATTGCAGCAGGCGGGATTGCCACCGGAAACGCCATGCTCGCCGCAATGGCCCTTGGAGCCGACGGCGTACAGGTAGGCAGTCGGTTTGCCGCGTCGGTTGAATCTTCTGCGCATGAAAGCTTCAAAAATACCATCCTCGATACTAAGGAAGGCGATACAGTCGTTACTTTAAAGGAGTTGGCTCCGGTTCGGCTCATCAAGAATAAATTTTACAGTGACCTGCAAGAGTTGTATGCGAAGTGTCCGTCGGCCGAAGATTTGCAGGCATTGCTGGGTAGGGCAAGGGCCAAACGCGGCATGTTTGACGGTGATCTTGTAGAAGGGGAGCTAGAGATCGGACAAATCGCCGGATTGATTGATGATATTAAACCAGTCTCGCAGATTGTCTCGGATATGATGAATGAATTCAGGCAGGCGCAGGCCGATGTGGCGCAATTCAACCTATAAATTTAAATCCAATTCCATGAAGCTCAAATTTGTTTTTTTTGTGTTTTTTCTCACATTTGGTGTTCAGCAGGCGCAGGCGCAGGTGTACAAGTTCCTCACTACTGGTTTTAGCGTCATGGAAAAGAACGCCAAAGGCAATTGGGGCAACTGGTCTGAGTTGCAGAAAGCGTCGATTATCATATCGCTAGATACCGATAAAAACAGAATTGTAGTGTACTCGCAGGAAATCCAGGTATATGACATTGTAGATTACCAGGAAAAGGAAGAAAACGACAAAACCTTGATTTATGGTTTTGATTGCAAGGATCAGGATGGCGAACCCTTCACGATTTCGATCATCACGCGCAAAAACCAAAACAACCGCAAGCAGCTATACATCAACCAGAAAGATGTGATTGTGGTGTATAATATTGTCAATCATTTTGAAAAAAACCAGCGGTGACGATTTTCACTGTTAGTAATCCCAGTTCAAATTTGTGAGGGCTAATCTTTACTTTTCCCTAAAAATTTTACACAATTGAAAATCAATGGATTCAATCGTTATTGAAAATTTAAACTTATTAAATAATTGTTAATGATTTTGTTCATAATATTAAATTCTTACAAAAAAGAGAGAGTTTTAAATTAAGTAATATAGTGTCTGTAATCTGGATACCTGTTTTTTGTCGGAATGCCTGTAATAACGCGGTATTTCTGAGCTCAAAACATTTGATAACCTGCAGCGCTTATGGGAATTATTACTCTTGACAGAAAAAAAATATTCTACTTTCTTTTGTGCATGGCATTTTTTGGAAGCCTGCCAAGCATCAAAGCACAGTGTCCTACTGTAACCGACCTTACCCAATCTTTTTGCGATGTCGAATCGCCCACAATTGCTAGTCTTGCAGCTACTGCCAACGGCAATGGTGTTGCATGGTATGCTACGGCCACTTCAACGACGCCTTTGTCGCCGACTTCGGGGCTTGCAGATGGCGAAGATTACTTCGCTGATGACAATTCGGGAACCTGCGGTGTCAGGCCACGTGTAGTAGTCACTGTTTACGGTCGGCCTTTTGCGCAGAGTTTTCAGGGACCCTGCGTGGATGATCCTTCCGACGCTACAATTGCCGATTTGACCGCGACCGGAAACAATATCCAATGGTACCTGTCGCCAAGTGGCGGTTCGCCATTGCCTTCAACAACCGTATTAGCTGATAATACCTTTTATTATGCGAGCCAAACCAATCCCGACACCGGTTGTGAAACCTCCCGTCGTCCTGTTTTGGTTACCGTAGGTGTGGTTCCGGTGCCTACCGGAGATCCGATACAAAGTTTCTGTAATCTCCCGGGTAATCCGCCCACGCTCAATAATGTAGTGGTTAGCGGCGACAACAATTGGTATGCGACAGCTTCGTCGGCAGTACCGATTCCACTTTCTACAACATTGGTCAACGGACAGAGTTATTTTGCAACCACGGTAGATCCGCCCTGCGAAAGCTCTACTAGATTTGAAGTACAGGTAGTGCTGGTTCAGCCAAATAACGCGGGAACCAACGGGAATCGCAGTATTTGTGTCAACGAACTAACCACCACACCGCCTTTTAACCTGTTTGCGCTTTTAGGGGGTACGCCAGATAATACTGGGACCTGGGCTGGTCCTTTGACCACATCGAACGGGTTTCAGGGAACGGTAAATGTTTCAACCTTGACTTTGGCAGGTAGTCCATATACTTTTACGTATACCGTTTCGTCTGCATTGTGTGCGACAGCCACGTCAACGGTCACCATTACTGTGTTGCCGGTGCCTGTGGTAAGCATCGCTGCCAATACGACCATTTGTTCTGGCAACAACGCTACGGTAACTTTTACGGGTACACCAAATGCTACGGTTACCTATAATATTAATGGCGGCGCGAACCAGACGATCAACCTCAATGGTACAGGAACCGCTACGGTTACCAATACTTATACTACGACCACAACATTCAATCTGGTTAGTGTGTCGTCGGCTAGTACGCCAAGTTGTACTCAAACGCAAACAGGCAGTGTTACCATTAATGTACTGCCTCAGCCAACTGTTACTTTGTCACCTGCCATTACGGTTTGTCCGAACGGTTCGGCAACGGTAACCTTCACCGGAACGCCAAATGCGACCATTACTTACACGGTCAACGGAGGTTCAAACCAGACTATTGTGCTCAATGCAGCCGGAACAGCAACCATCACCAATAACTATACGGCAACCACTACCTATAACTTAGTCGGTGCGGCTTCGGCTACCACACCGGTTTGTACCAACGCACAAACGGGTTCGGTGACGGTTACGGTTAGGCCATTGCCTACGGTCGCCATTTCAGGAACAGCGAATATATGTGCCAACGGGTCTGCAACTGTCACATTCACAGGTACTCCCAACGCGATTGTAACCTATACCATCAACGGTGGCGCCAATCAAACCATCAATCTCAACGGCGCGGGTACCGCAACCATTACCAATACATTCGCTACGACTACAGTTTATACGTTGGTGAGTGTGGTCACATCGGGCTTGCCGGCGTGTAGCCAGCCGCAAACGGGAAGCGCGACGATTACGGTGATTCCGCCCCCAACGGCTACTATTGCGGCCAACAATACCATTTGTTCGGGATCAAGTGCCACGGTAACTTTTACTGGGACACCCAATGCCACCGTTACCTATAATATAAATGGCGGCGCGAGCCAAACCATTGTACTCAATGCCTCCGGAACAGCAACAATTACCAATACCTATACAACCACTACGGTTTTCAACCTTGTTAATGTGGCTTCATCGGGCACGCCGAGTTGTACGCAAACTTTGACCGGGAATATTACCATAACCGTGCTTCCGTTGCCAACGGTAACCGTTACCGGAAACACGACAATTTGCCCCAATGCATCGGCGACGGTGACTTTTACCGGAACGCCCAATGCTATTGTCACTTACACAGTCAATGGCGGTCCGAGCCAAACCATTACGCTCAATGCAGCGGGAACAGCGAGCATTACCAATACTTACGCGACTACTACGGTTTACACTATCGTTAGTGCTGCGACAGGAGGGACGCCCAATTGTTCGCAACCGCAAACCGGCACAGTGACCGTAACGGTAACACCGTTGCCTACGGTGACGATTTCTGGGACTGCGAGTGTCTGTCCCAACGGTGCGGCAACCATTACTTTTACAGGCACACTGAACGCTACAGTTACTTACACCGTTAACGGTGGGCCAAATCAGACGATCGTTCTGAGTGCTGGTGGTACAGCTACAATTACCGGAAATTACACCGCTACTACAGTTTTTACATTGGTAAGCATCGCCACTTCGGGTACACCAAGCTGTAGCCAACCGCAAACAGGAAGTGCAACAATTACTGTAACGCCATTGCCGACGGCGACGATTGCGTCGAGCAGTACGATTTGTATCGGTGCGAGTGCCACGGTTACTTTTACTGGTACACCGAATGCCATTGTTACCTACACAGCCAACGGCGGACCCAACCAAACCATCACGCTTAACGCCGCGGGAACTGCTACCATTACGAGTACGTTTTCTGCTACGACGGTTTATACTTTGGTGGGTGTCGCAACATCGGGGACACCGAGCTGTAGCCAACCGTTAACAGGAACCATCACCATTACTGTTGTACCGCCGCCAACTGCATCCATCGCTGCCAACGCCAATATTTGCTCGGGTGGAAGTGCTACCGTAACCTTTACCGGAACACCAAACGCTACCGTAACTTACACCATCAACGGCGGTTCAAACCAAACCATTGTACTTGATGCTGCCGGAACTGCCACGGTTACCAATACGTACACTGCAACCACGACTTTCAATCTGGTTAGTGTAACGAGTACGGGCACACCTGGATGCAGCCAGCCGGCCACAGGAACGGTAACCATTACCGTAATTCCTCCTCCAACGGTTACCATCGCTGCCAATACAACGATCTGTTCGGGACAAAACGCAACAGTTACTTTTACAGGCACGCCAAACGCTACGGTTACTTATAATAGTAATGGCGGTGCCAACCAAACCATCGTGCTCAACGCTGCCGGAACCGCGACTATCACCAACACCTACACCGCCAATACGACCATCAATTTGGTCAGCGTAGCTACTTCGGGCACGCCGAGCTGCAGCCAACCCGCCACCGGAAGCGTTACCATTACCGTATTGCCGTTGCCTATCGTTTCGATTGCATCGACGACCACAACAATCTGTTCGGGAACTACTGGTACCGTGACCTTTACCGGAACGCCCAATGCCATTGTAACTTATACCATCAACGGTGGCCCGAGCCAGACCATTACATTGAATGCTGCCGGAACCGCAACTTTAACCAATACCTACACCGCAACGGCCATCTTCAATCTTGTAAGCGTAGCCACAACCGGATCGCCGGGTTGCAGCCAACCGCAAACGGGGACGGTTACTATTACCGTAGTTCCGCCGCCAACAGTTACGGCGGTGTCGAGTGCCACTACGATTTGTTCGGGTGGGAGCGCCACAGTCACCTTTACCGGAACGCCAAACGCCACGGTTACTTACACGGTAAATGCCGGGCCAAGCCAAACAATTGTACTCGATGCTACCGGAACAGCAACAATCACCAACACCTATACTGCGACGACTGTTTTCGCAATTACCGGTATAGCTACATCGGGAACTCCGAACTGTATGCAACCGCAAAACACCACGATTACGATCAATGTAACGCCTTTGCCTACGGCGACAGTCGGGCCAGACAGTAATATCTGTAATGGGCAAAGCGCAACGGTTACTTTTACCGGAACGCCAAACGCCACCGTAACGTATACCATCAATGGCGGTTCTAACCAAACCATTGTGCTTGACGCTTCGGGTACCGCCACGCTAACCAATACCTATACGGCCGATGCGACAATCAGTTTGGTTGGTGTGGCGACGTCGGGTACGCCAAGTTGCAGCCAACCGTTAACCGGAGGAGCTGTTATTACGGTATTACCAGTTCCAATCGCTTCGATTTCTGGCGATTCCTTGCTTTGTTCGGGTGAAAGTGCCACCGTTACCTTCACAGGAACACCAAATGCGACAATCAGTTACACCGAGAATAACGGCCCAAACCAAACAATCGTTTTGGATGCGAGCGGTCAAGCCGAAATCAATGCCGATTTTACCGCAACTACGATCTATACGCTTGTCAGCGTAACATCTCCCGGTACACCAGCTTGCGTGCAACCGGTGACCGGAACCGTAACGATTGAAATCGTCCCGTTACCAACAGTAGCCATGACGTCGGATGTAACGATTTGTTTTGGAGACAGTGCCACGGTTACTTTTACAGGAACCCCTGACGCACAGGTAACGTACAACATCGATGGAGGCGACGATCAAATCATCGTGCTCGATGCGGCAGGAACCGCCACCATCACCAACACCTATACAGCTACCACTGTATTCAATCTCACCTACATTACTTTAACAGGAACGCCAAGTTGTAACCAGGATGTAACCGGTACGTTGACCATTACGGTCGAGCCGATTCCGACTGTCACCGTTTCGGGCGATGCCACGATCTGTTCTGGCGCCGATGCCACCATTACATTTACCGGAACGCCAAACGCCACGGTCACTTACACGCTCAATGGCGATTCAGCCACCGTTATATTGGATGCTTCGGGGAATGCCACCATCACAAACTCTTTTACTGTTGACAGTGTTCTGAACCTGGTGAGTATTACCACCGCCGGATCTCCCGGTTGTACGCAATCGGTCACCGGAACCGTAACGATTACCGTGGCACCATTGCCTATCGTTTCGGTCATAGCCAATACGAATGTTTGTGTGGGGCAAGCGGCTACAATCGCGTTCAACGGAACGCCAAATGCAACAGTCACCTACAACATCAACAATACCGGAGATCAGACCATAGTGCTCGATGCCACCGGAACGGCGACCATCACCAACACCTTCACGGCAAACGCCACTATTGTGCTGGTCAGCATCCAATCGGCTGGAACGCCTTCGTGTACCAGTCCACTTACCGATGTGATCAACATCACCGTCAACCCATTGCCTACGGTAGCCATTACTGCGTTGAACACCACTATTTGTTCGGGTTCTATCGCTGGAGTTCGATTCACCGGAACCCCAAATTCGATCGTAACGTATACATCGAACGGCAATGCACAGACCATCGCCATCGGCGCATCAGGTATTGCGATTTTAAGTACTGCCTACACCGCTACCACCACAATCAACCTGGTCAGCATCGCCTTGGCCAATCCGCCCGGCTGCAGCCAAACGCAAACCGGAAGCGTAACCATCAACGTTACCCAACCGCCCAATGCCGGTAGCAACGCCGTATTGCCATTGTGCGGTAACAGCGCGCCGCAAGACTTATTCTTATTATTAGGACCAACCGCACAAACCGGCGGAACCTGGACACCGGCGCTTGCAAGCGGTACAGGGGTTTTCAATCCGGCTTTGGATACGGCAGGAACCTATGTCTACACCGTTGTGGGAACGCCTCCTTGTATCAATGACACGGCTTCGGCAAGTGTCACCGTAACTCAGCAAACCGATGCAGGAACCGATGGTGTAGCAAGTTTGTGTTCTAACGCCGATCCTATCGACTTGTTCACTTTCCTTGGAGGGACACCGCAACCCGGCGGAACCTGGTCACCAGCCTTACCAAGCGGCAGCGGAGTCTTGAATCCGGGTGTGGATGCCGCGGGCGTTTATACTTACACCGTAACCGGAGTGGCACCTTGTGTGGATGATTCGTCAACGGTCACTGTTTCGATTACGCCTGGGCCCGACGCAGGAATCCCAGGAACCCTCACACTCTGCACGAACAGCACCGCACAGGATTTATTTGCAAGCCTGGGTGGAACGCCACAAGTAGGTGGAACCTGGACGCCAACGCTCACCAGTGGTACCGGTATTTTTGATCCGGCGGTAGATCCTGCGGGTGTTTATACTTACACTTTTAGTGGTAACCAACCTTGCGATGACGATACAGCAACCGTTACGGTAACAGTCAATCCCGTTCCGAACGCGGGAATCGATGGTACTGCAATCTATTGTAGCAATTACGCGCCATCCGACCTCATTGTCTTTTTGGGCGCTACGGCACAACCCGGCGGAACCTGGACTCCAGCATTAGCAAGCGGTACCGGTGTTTTCAATCCACTTGTGGACGCTGCCGGCACTTATACCTATACCGTTGGCGGCGGACTTTGTTCGACCGATACGGCCGAGGTCGTGGTTACCGTTTTCCAATCGCCGAATGCAGGCGGTTTAGGTGCTACACTGCTCATCAACAGTTGCGTCACGACCAACTCGGTGGATTTGTTTACGGGACTCAACGGCACACAAGGTGTCGGTAGCTGGAATGACGACGACGGCACCGGAGCGCTCACCGATAATGTATTCAATCCAAGCATTGCCGGGGCAGGAACCTATCACTTTACTTACACCGTTAGCGGCGGAATTTCACCTTGTGTAAGCGACTCGGCTACGGTAACGGTAGTGGTAGATCCTACGCCCAATTCGGGAACTTTCGCCGGTATACAAAGTATTTGTACTTCGGTAGGCACTTTCGATTTGACGACTTTGCTTACAGGAAGCCAGCCCAACGGTGTCTGGACCGACAGCAACAATGTAGTGGTGACTAGTCCCATCGATGTTTCGACGCTGGCCGCCGGAACCTACGATTATACTTATACCATTACCAACGGCTGCGGCACCGATACAGAAACTGTGCAGTTGACCATCCTTCCGAATCCGGTATTGAACCTGCCCGATGTTACCGTGGCATCGCCAATCTGCGTCGGACAAAATGCAGTGGTGTCGTTTGCCAACATGACCGACGGTGACTACACCTTGACCTACGATTTATCGGGAAGCAATGTGCTGCAAGGACAAACCGTCAACCTGACCATTACAGGCGGTGCCGGAAGTTTTGACATTCCTGCCGCAAGCATCCCCAATACGGGAATCACAACCGTCACTTTCCTCAACATCGCCAGCGCGGCGACTTCTTGTGCTACGGTCGTTGCCGATGTGAGCGCGAATTTCACCGTCAATCCCAATGCCGACCTGGTTGATGCCAATTTGGCTATCGCCACGGCTTGTATTGGTAGCGATGCGGTTGTAACCATTTCGGGTGCTACCGGATTGCCCGATGGTGATTACACTTTCGATTACAACATCCCGACAGCTACACCGCCAACGGCTACTACCAGTAGCGTTACCGTCAGCGCTGGAGCAGGACAATTCAACATTCCATCGGCTTCGATTGCAACAGCCGGGAATTATACTTTGACCATTACCGCTATTACCAGCCTGACTTCGGGTTGCAACAATACGAGTGAAAATGCAACGGCGAACTTCACGGTAAATCCGACTTTAGATTTGGTTGATGCCAACCTGAGTATCGCCACGACTTGTGTAGGAAGCGATGCAGTCGTGACCATTGCTGGTGCCACTGGCTTGGCCGACGGCGATTACACTTTCGATTACAGCATCCCAACGGCAACACCGCCAACAGCCACCACCGGAACGGTTACCATTGCTTCGGGTGCAGGGCAATTCAACATTGCGGCGGCGTCGATTGCAACAGCCGGAAATTATACAATGACCATTACCGCCATTACCAGCGTGTCTTCGGGTTGCAACAATGCGAGCGAAAATGCGACGGCGAATTTTGCGTTGAACCCCACTTCGGATTTGGTCGATGCCAACCTGACCATTGCCAACGTCTGTCAGGGAAGCGATGCGATTGTCTTGATTTCGGGCGCTACCGGATTGACAGATGGTGACTACACTTTCGATTATAACATTCCAACGGCAACACCTCCAACAGCCACGACCGGAACGATTACCATCTCTGGAGGCGTTGGGCAGTTCAACGTTCCATCGGCTTCGATTGCAACTGCAGGAAATTACACTTTGACGATTAACGCTATCACGAGCCTTTCGGGAAGTTGTAACAACGCGAGTGAGAATGCCTCGGCCAACTTTGCGGTCAACGCGACTGCAGATTTGGTGGATGCCAACCTGAGTATTGCCAACGTTTGTTCGGGAACCGACGCTACGGTATTGATTGCGGGAGCCACCGGATTGCCTGATGGTAATTATACTTTCGACTATAGCATCCCCACCGCAACCCCAACTTCGGGAACGACAGCTACGGTTTCGATTGTAGCTGGTGCAGGACAATTCAACATTCCGGCAGCATCGGTTAGCATAGCGGGTAATTATACGATGACCATTACTGCGATCATAAGTGCGGCTTCTGGCTGTGATAACACGAGTGAAAACGCTGCCGCAAGTTTTACCATCCTCGCACTTCCCAATGCAACCGGCGCTACATTGAACGCCGTGGATGCCTGTCTCGGGTTCGCGAACATCGTGGGTATCTCTGGCGCAACCAGCCTTACCGACGGCAACTACGACATCGACTATACGTTAACCGGGGCGAATACGGCAGCAACAACCGTAAACGTTACTTTCACCGGCGGTAACGCTAGTTTTACGATTCCCGCTACAGAGTTGGCGAATTTGGGAAGCGTTACTTTGACCGTTAGCCAAATTACCGGCGCGGCCAACCCTTGTGGTGCAACGGGTGCTGGCTTTACCACTGCGTTCGATGTATCTCAGCCCGACGATGCGGTGCTCAACGACAAAGGCAATGAGTTCTGTGCTACCGACAACCCGAGAATCAGCAGCCTTTCTGCGAATATTTCAGGAAACGAAACGGTGGTATGGTACGATGCGGCAAGCGGCGGAGCCGCGTATGGCGACAACGATTTGCTTGTAGACGGAACCACCTATTATGCCGTAATACAAAATGCTGCCGGTTGTGAAAGCGCCACGCGTTTGCCGGTGACTGTAGACTTGACCAAATGCAACGACATTGTAATCCCGGATGGTTTCTCACCCAATGGAGATGGTGTCAATGAGGATTTCTTTATCAGGAACCTGATCGAGAAATACCCGAATTTCAAGCTCGAAATCTACAACCGTTACGGAAACATCGTATACAAAGGCAACCGCTTTACACCCAACTGGGATGGAACTACCAATGAAGGCGGACTCAAACTAGGCAATTCACTGCTGCCCACCGGCGTGTATTTCTATATACTTGAATTCAACGACGGCGTACGCGATCCCAAACAAGGCAGGGTCTATTTAAATAGATAAAAGATGAAACAAAGTACTTTAAAATATATTGTTTTGGTCGGGATTTTCCTGATCACCACACTGGCGAAAGCCCAGCAGGATCCGCAATTTACCCATTATATGTACAATATGAGTGTGGTCAATCCGGGTTATGCCACCGATGCCGAGGGCGTACTCAACCTGGGTGGTTTGTACCGTACCCAATGGGTCGGTGCGGTAGGCGCACCAAAAACGGCGACCGTATTTGCGCATTATCCGCTAGGGAAAAGGGTAGAGGCAGGCATCTCGTTTGTCAATGATAACATTGGCGATGTGGTGCAGGAAAATAATATTTATGCCGATGTGGCTTATGTTATTCCGGTGTCTGACAATTCTAAATTGTCGCTGGGCGTGAAGGCTGGTATTACTTTGTTCGATGTCAATTTCAACGGTTTCGTTTATTCGGATCCCACGATGGACAACTCTTTTGTCAATACGAGCAGTTCAATGCCCAATGTAGGAGCGGGTGCGTTTTATTTTGGCGAGAATTACTACCTCGGATTCTCTGTTCCGAATTTACTCACTACCAAACACATCGAGCGCAAGGACGGCATCCAATCGGCATCAGTAGAAACACTACATTATTTCCTTACCGGAGGTTATGTTTTTGACCTCAGTGAGAGCGTGAGATTCAAACCGGCATTTATGGCCAAAGCGGCTTCGGGGACGCCATTGTCTATGGATTTGACCGCGAATTTCCTGATCAACAACCGTTTTGAGTTGGGTGCGGGTTACCGTTGGGACGATTCTGTAGCCGGCCTCGTTAACTTCTATATCACTCCCACTTTACGTTTGGGGTATTCGTATGATTACACTTTGAGCAACCTGGGCAGTTACAATTCGGGCACGCATGAAGTGTTTTTATTGTTTGATTTAGACTTCTCTAACCTTTCGTCAAAAGGCTACGACAAATCCCCAAGATTCTTCTAACCATGGACAAGATGAAAAAATTCCTCACCCTATTTTTGATACTCGGTTTTGGCCTCACGGTTTTTGCTCAGAAGAAAGCCAGTGAAAAGCAAGCCAACAGCCTTTTCGAAAAGAAGTCTTTTGTGAAAGCCGCCGAACAGTACGAACAAGTCAAGGAAAACCAAAACGTACTGCAAAATCTCGGCGACTGCTACTACAACAATACCCAGATGAAAGATGCGGTGCGCGTCTACGGAAAATTGTTCCTGACTTACAAAGACAGCGTCCAACCGCAATATTACTTCCGCTATGCGCATGCTTTGCTCGGGATTGCCGATTACGCCAAAGCCGACATCATCATGGCAGAATACCTCAAATTCCCGGTGAGTACGCCCAAGTTTATTGCCAACCTCACGACCAATGTACCTTTTAACTACATCATCCAGCCGATGACCAAGAATACGTCTAACGGTGATTTCGGGATGTCGTTCTATGGCGATAAGGTGGCGTTTGCGTCTTTGCGCGGCGCAGAATCCAAAGCGTTCAACTGGAACGAAAAACCCTATCTGGATTTGTACAGCGCCGAGGTCGACAGTAAGGAACTGCTCACCAAAGTCGAGCCTTTTCCAAAAGAAATCAATACTAAAACCCACGAGAGTAACGCCACATTCAGCGCCGACGGACGCATCATGTATTTCAACCGCACCAATGACAAACGTGTCAAGATCGGTGACGAGAAAGTAGCGATCGTCAAAATTTTCAAGGCCGAATTCGTGGATGGCAAATGGACCAACGTAAAAGCCGTTCCTTTTGCAACCGACACCTATTCTACAGAACACCCGGTTTTGTCTAAAGACGGCAAGAAACTCTATTTCTCGAGCGACATGCCCGGATCCATCGGATCGTTCGATATTTATTATGTAGATGTCAATGAAGACGGCACGTATGGCGAACCGCAAAACCTCGGCAAAGCCATCAATACCATCCACCGCGAGCAATTCCCTTTTCTTTCGGATGATGGCACTTTACTGTATTTTACCTCCGACGGACACCAGGGAATGGGCGGATTGGACATCTTCCAGAGCAAATCTTACGATGGTGTATTCTCTAAACCGTTGAACCTTGGGGAAACCATCAACAGCAACCTCGACGATTTCTCGTATGTGGTCAATGAAAAGAAAAATACCGGCTACTTGTCGTCGAACAGGAAAGGCAGCGGCGACGCGCTTTACAGTTTTACCCGCGTAGAGAACCAGGAGCGTTATGTGGTAGAGGGCGAGGTAAAGGACAAAAACACCCAAGATCCGCTTCCGGGCACTTTGGTCTCGTTGTACGACGAGAACGATATCCTGATTGGGCAGATGGTGGTAGGCGCACAGGCCGATTACGTCTTTAGTACAGAGCCCAACAAAAAATACCGGATAGAAGCGGTACATGATTTCTACATTCCGCACAGCGAAGAATTCACCACCAACGAAGACGGCAAGATGCGTTACACCATCGAGCTTTTCATGGAATGTTACGACGATGCCGAAGAAGTCATCACCAAACGCCAGGACGGAAAAGTACAAATCGTACTCGAGAACATCTATTTCGACCTCGACAAATGGGACATCAAACCAGAAGCGGCACGTATCTTAGACACTTTGCTCGAACTGCTCAACAAGTATCCGGCAATGGAAATCGAGCTCGGCGCCCACACCGATTCACGGGCTTCCTACACCTACAATCTCATGTTGTCCAAGCGCCGTGCTGCCTCGACACTCGAGTATCTTGTAGAACATGGCATCAAACGCAAAAGGCTGCGCTCGCGCGGTTACGGCGAGACGGTTCCGCTGATCAAATGCGGAGAAGCCAGACCGTGCACCGAGCAGGAACACTCCATCAACCGCCGTTGCGAATTCATCATCCTGAAATAGTTTTAATATAGTTGATAGTTTTGTAGAAAGAGAAAGCCACTTTTAGGATTGGCTTTTTCGATTTCAAATGCATGGGTGTTAATCGAGGGTTTTTGGGCGCGACCGCCTAATTGCATTTGGTGTGTTGCGATTGGCAATTGGTTTTGGCGGTCGGGCTGTTCGCTATAGTCCTCGCCGTTTTGCAAACGGCTGTGGGCTACCGCTGCCATCCCTCGCGCGCTTTTCACCAAGGGTATGTTGTATTCGCCTAAAACTTATTCTCCACTTCGGCGGCCTCAAGCATCAGGTAATGCAAATCGGTATTTTTTACAAACGGTTTTAAGAGGTCGCTTCCCGGGCCAAACATCGCCAGCTCTACATAATCGGCCGAGTGGTCCATTGAAATCCAACCTACCGAATTGGTTTTCTTCTGCATTTCTGCAAACGCCTTGAACGGCAGTTTTTTGTAGTTGTACAAGCCACCGTCTTCTTTGTGCAATCCATCGTAATAACTTAGGACGGTTTTTGCATCTTCTTCAGCAATCGTATGGCCGTTAGTCGCCGAGATGATATCCCGAACCTGGCTCACACTGCTGTCGGCGTGGATGTTGTTGAGCAGCCACTCGTTGGTGTGCGTGTATTTCTGGATGCTGTCAAAATTGGCATTGGCATCCTTGCCGTAAATCACACCGGGATTGG
>ERZ795056.2650-NODE-2650-length-19726-cov-7.990138_pt1 | contig 19726 bp, 15 predicted proteins | sample MGYA00375140_ERZ795056 | MGnify/ENA primary metagenome ERZ795056 (study PRJEB30185, sample SAMN05720227) | activated sludge metagenome | isolation source: Anaerobic digester | place: USA | collected 2015-03-09 ... | reverse complement strand
AGAAAAAAACTCAGTGTGATCACGATAAAGAGCGTAGGAATTATGCTCAATACTCTCCGAATGAAATATCGTGGCATTCGGAATTACTCCTTTCCGAGGCGCAAATTAATTATTCAAAAAGAATATATTTGCGTAATTGGAATCTCGAAGCATGAGAAGCTATTTCTCAAGCAAAAAATATTATACTCCAATCCTGAAATTTTATCTACCCAAAATTTCTTAATGTTGTGAGCTGCAAAAAATAATCTCAAGATAAAAAAGGGGCTGCCCATATAGGACAGCCCTGGTTTCTTACATTAACTTATTTTTATTTTTTGGGTCGGATAAATTTCCAAGGATGGATATTGAGTGGGTTAGGATACCAGCCATCCCACTTGTCCAAATCGATTAGGTTCTGTGTTACATAGAAGTATAGCGGAAGAACGGCCATATCCTGGTCGATAAGGATTTTCTCCGCATCCATCAGGTACTGGAAACGTTCGGTGCCGCTCGTAACACGAGCTTTGTTGAGCAGTTCGTCGTACTTCGGGTTGGAATAGAGTCCATCGTTCTGGGTACCGCCAGTGATGAACATTTCTAGGAAGGTCGATGGATCGAGATAGTCTCCAATCCAACCGGCGCGAGCGATATCGAAGTTATGCGACTGGGATCGAGTGTCAAGGTATGTGCCCCACTCCTGGTTCATTAGGCTGACATTGATACCTAGATTCACTTTCCACTGGGCTTGGACGAATTCCGAAATATTCTTGTGAGCCGAAGAAGTGTTATAGAGGATTGTGAATGCCGGGAAGCCCTTTCCATCTGGATAGCCTGCTTCCGCAAGAAGCTTGCGTGCTGCAGCAGGATCGAAGTCATAGCCCTTTGCCGGAGTATAGCCAGTGCTAGGAGGCACTAGGCTATTTGCGGGTATCTGTCCGCCGCGGGTAACCTTATTGACAAGGTCGTTTTTATTGATAGCCATGGCGAGCGCTTTGCGGACGCGAGGATCATCGAGCGGCTTTCGGGTTGTGTTTAGGATATAATAGTAAGTTCCATATTGCGGAGCGACATGGAAGTCCTTGCGCAGCTTTACTTCATCCATGAGCTCAAGTGGTACGGCCTCTGTCCAGTCAGCGGCTCCACTCTTGTAGAGATTATAGCCAACATTGATGTCGTCGTTGGCAATGAAGGTAATCTTCTTTAGGGCGACATTCTTTGCATCCCAATACTTATCGTTCTTTACAACGACAACCTTTTCCTGGGGCTTCCATTCGGAGAGGACATAGGGTCCGTTCGATACCATCTTGCCAGGCTTTACCCAATCCTTACCATATTTTTCGATGGCATGCATTGGAACAATGGCGAATGCATAGTGACTGACCATATCTGCAAAGAATGGAATTGGGCCAACCAATTTGACTTCGAAGGTGTATTTATCCACAGCTCGAATTTTTAGGCTCTCTGGACCAGCTTTGCCTTCGAGATAATCCATGCCGCCTTCGATATACATAGCGGGCAGATCGGCATACTGGAAGGCATTCTTCGGATCCATCTTGCGCACCCAGGACTGGACAACCGTATCGGCGGTTATTTCCACACCATCCGACCATGTAACGCCTTTGCGGATCTTGAAGGTGCAGGTCTTGTAATCCTTGCTGAACGACCAGCTCTCTGCAACTGCAGGGAGTGCACGGTTGGTGCGCGGATCATTGATTGTCAGACCCTCGAAAAGCGCCACATAGATGCGGTGCTCAGGCACACCTTCGACCGCATGCGGATCTAGCGAAGTAGGCTCAGTACCATTTACGATGGTAAAGTCCTGAGCGCTAAGGCCTAAAACCGCGACTAGGGCGATCAACGCGAAAAGGATCTTTTTCATGTTACCTCCTCTTTAAGAGACATTCTCAAATACTATATACTCCTTTTATGAGCAATGCAAGAATTTTTTTGGATTTTAGCCATAAAGCTCAACAATTTGTGGATTTTTAAGGCATAATTGAGAATTATCGTTCCGATGCAAGCTTCTATCATAGCCGAGCTCTCTGCTGAAAACATAGAAAGAAAGCTTGCACATTGATAATTGACTTCATGGGATAAAGAATTCCATAGAATAAAAACTATTAGGAGATGCGCTATGTACGAATTCTATGCACCGACCAAGATATTGTTTGGGGATGGCTGTCTTGCCGAAGCTGCATCGCAACTCAAAGAAATGAATTCGACCAAGGTGCTGATTGTGACCGGTAGATCGAAAACTGCTTCTTCGCAAGGTTTTAAGGACCTATGCCTCGGCTTAGATTCGAGTGGCATACACTATGTTCATTTTGGAGAAGTCGGCGCAGATCCCGACACTGCTATTGTGGATAAAGGGACGGAGGTTTATAAAGCGCAGCGCTGTAATGCCATTATCGGTTTTGGCGGCGGTAGCCCCATCGATTGTGCAAAGGGTATCGCTGCGAGCGTTGCCGAAGATCGTCCTATCCGCGATTTTGTGGGAACGGGATTGGCATTTACAAAGCCTGTACCTCCACTTGTCGCAATTCCAACGACAGCCGGTACGGGGACAGAGGTTACAAATGCGGCGGTGTTCACGGTAGTGGACGAAAGTGGTCATCGAAGCAAAAAAGGCACTTCGAGCCAGTATTATTTCCCCAGGCTTGCTATTGTGGATCCTGTTTTACATATCAGCATGCCACCGCCCCTTACCGCCGCAACGGGCATGGATGCTCTTACCCATGCGATCGAAGCTTACGTGAGCTGTTTTAGCACGCCTATCAGCGATATGTACTGCCTCGAATCCATTCGTCTTATTGGTCGTAGCCTAAGGGCGGCGTGCCACATCTCCAAAGGAGCTGAAGACGAAGACATACAATCGAGGCGCGACATGGCGCTCGCAGCGACCTTGGCAGGAGTGGCTCTATCTCAGGCAGGATTGGGAATGGTGCATGGCTTTGCACATCCCGTAGGAGCTTTGGCTGGACTTCCGCATGGGCTTGCCAATGCAATAATCCTTCCTTTTGTGATGCAATCCTTGATTCCAGATGCAGCAGAGCGCCTTTCGGATATTGGGAAAGCGCTTACGGCTAAGGACAATATCAGCCCCGAAGAATCGGTGCGCGCAATCTGCCAACTGGGCCATGATATAGGTATCCCTGAGAACCTTGAATCTGCTGGTGTACCTCCAGTCTATTTCGACGATATTCTTAGCGATGCTCTTTCTTATCGAAGGCGTAAGGCTAGTCCACGGGCTTTTGTCGATGCGGAGCTCAGAGAATTGCTCGAGCTTATATACCATGGTGTTCCTCAGCAATGAAGAGGGCCTCTAGTCTTGCTCGAACTCAAGGCAAGAGCCGCCCACAGCTTTTTGGACCACAATTCTCGATGGTATTCGGCTATAGAGCTCGTCCACATGGGAGATGATAGCAATGCTCTTGTCACCTCTAAGCTCTTCCAGGACCGAGATGGCCAGCGAAAGCGACTCCTCATCGAGACTTCCAAAGCCTTCGTCGATAAAGAGCGATTCGATGCGATTTGCTTTTGCTCTTTCTTGGATCGAATCGGCTAGTCCCAGAGCAAGGCTTATGGAAAGCATGAATTTTTCTCCACCGGAGAGCGTGCCTACAGGGCGACGGCCCCCATTCCAGGCATCGAGCACATAGAGTTCCAGGCCTATTTTTTGGTTACCGCTGCCACCCAGAATATCGGCCTCCACCAAGAAACGGCCATTGCTCATCCTGTAGAGTCGCTCGGAAGCTCGCATGGCTATTTCGCGGAATTGAAGGCCCAGCACATAGTTCTTGAACGGCATTTTTCTCTGTGGATTTAGGCTTCCTCCGAGCAATTTGGCCAGTTTTTCCTGTTTTCCGAATTCCTCAACAGCACTATCATATTCTCGAGTCACTTCTTCTCGTCTGGAAAGAAGGCGACGAAGCTGATCGAGTTCTGATATGAAATTAGCACGCTTGTCGCGTAAATCCGATATCGCCAATTCAATATTTTTCTTTCCCTCAAATAGAGTGTCGAGCTCCTCTCTAAGGGCTTTTTCTTGTTGTTCGAGATAAAGGGGCTCGAGCATCTCCTTATGTCTAGACTGCTCCCCATTTTCTTTCTCGCGTTCGAGCGATCGATCTGATCGATCTACTGCTAGATTTGGAGCTTGATTGAGTAGAGTCGAGTTGAATGAATTGAATGAGTTGAATGGGGACAGAGCCTGCGACCGTGCAGCGAGCACTTCATAGGATGCACGAGCTTCAATATAGGATTGTCGGAATGCCGAAATCTCCTTTGCCTCTTCTTTAATGCGATCGCTTGTCCAGACAGAACAAAGGACTTCTTCGATAAGTTCTTTTAATGCTGGCTCATTTATTGTATGTGCGAAAAAGATACTCTCCAAAGTTCCTGAAAGCTCGATAATCCGCTCAGAGCTCAGTTTGAGTCTTTTAATTTTTAACAAGACATTGTCTAGCTTGGGGAAGAGCTCTTTTAGTGATCTTGAAGACAATCTTGAGGGAGATTCAAGCGAACCCGAGAAATCATTAGGCGAACCCAAAGGGCCTTGTAATTGCCAGCTTGTCTGCTGTTCATTTATTGGTGCCTCTTTCTCCGAAGAAATTACCGAAGATTCAAGAAGCCGTAAGAGCCTCCTTGCTTCTATTTTCTCGGCTTCATGGAGAAATTCCTCGAGCGTTATAGCAAGAGCCGATCCTTTTTGCGTAATTGTCTCCAACTGCATGTCGATTTTGATGTTTGCAGAGCTCCAAGATATTTCCCATTTTTGCGCTCGCTCTTCTATTTGCTCGATCTCGTTGTGGAGATCGGCAAGATTATCTTCCACCTCTTTGAGGTGAATCCTAGGATCCTCTTTTCCGATCTGTGCCTCAAGAGAAGCAATATGGGCATCTAATTCGGCGCGCTTAATCTCGAGACCGGTCTTTTCCTCTTGAATTCGAATAAAATCGCGCTCTACCTGATCAAGAGTCTTTCGCAGTTTTTGCAATGTTTCGCGCTCATATTGATAGTATTTCAGTCGTTCTTCGAGCTCGCGACGCTGAGATTGAAAATGTGAGCCAGTCAATTCAATCATCGAAGAAGAAATCTGTTCAAAAGCTATATTGGCTTCATCTCCAAGTAATTCACAGGGAATGGAGTTCCATTCTTCCGAGATTCTATTGATTGTATTCTTAAGATCTTGTGTGAATTCCTCGATGCGGTTTTCCAGATTCTCTTTATTTTGAATTAAGGCGGCACGAGATGATTTGATCTCTTCCACTACTTTTTGTGTGGCTTTAATGGTTTTGTCATCTAGAGCTTTTTGCTCAAGCTTAGCTGGATTGGGATGATCTCGAGCTCCACAGACAGGACATGGTTCACCAGGAATGAGCGAAGCGGCAAGGATACCAGCCTGAGCATGACGAATTTCCTCATCGATTCGGTCTCGATTCTGTTCGGCAATAGCGAGCTCTTGGTCTATGGATAAAATAGAATCTTCCGTTTGCTGAATTTTACGTAAGGTTTCGGAGCGCTGTGCTTCTATGTTTTCTTTCTTCTCTATCCAAGTCTTTATTCGCTTTAATGCTTCGTCCGCGATGATAATCTTTTGAAATGATTCCTGCGCCATGGGCTCGCCTTGTAGGGCGTTTTCAAGCTCTGTTATGCTTGACTTGAGCCTGGCGTTCTCTTTTTGTCGAGATTCCCAATGCTCCGAAGCGGCATCGAGTCTTTGCAGAACCTCTCTACATTCGCTTTCGCATTGTTCCTTTTGGTTCCATGCATTAACTGCACTTTGATACAATGCAGCCCTGCGCTGCAGATTGTCGTAATCCTTTCGAAGAAAGGGCAATGCTTTCTTTTTCTCCTTTATCTCGATTTGCTCTGTTTCGAGCATTGAAAGCTCTGTCCCCGTCTGTAAAGCTTCCAAAAGAATCTCGATTAGTTCCTCGTAATCAGCCGATACTCGTCTCGCCAAGCTCGCTAGTTCTCCAAGTGATTTGGCTGCCTCGAGCTTTCTTTCGCGTTCATCGAAGATAGGCTTTAATTCTTCTTTTTCATGGAAGCTTTTACAGGCCGCAAGCATAGATTGCAGGAATGAAAGGCGCTCGTTTTTTTGAGCGATTTGAGTCTCTAGATTTGATGCATTTCTCGTCAGTTCTTCTATTTTTTCATCGAATTCGGAGATTGCTTTTCCCGATTCTTTTATACGAGATTCTGGCTCGATGCCAAGCTCATTAGAGATGCGCTCGATTTCCTCTTTTTTAGCTTTGAGGTAAGCATCGAGCTCCATGACTTTTTTTCTTGCTGTCTCGGTAATTGTATCGTAGATTCCCACATCGAATAGTTTTTCAAGAATTTCGACGCGTTCAGTAGTTTTCATTTCGAGAAATTTCTGAAACTCTCCCTGGGGCAGAAGTACGATTTTGGAAAACTCCTCGGCGCTAAGGCGCAAAAGATCGATCAAGATCTGGTTTGCCTCTGTAACGCGGTCGGCTAGTATTGCATAACTCCCCTTTTCATTCATTCGGTAGAGCGTAACCTCGCTTGCAGCCTCAGATTCCTGTCCTCTTCTATTGAGTTTCTTGTAAGGCAAGCTTCGATATACTTTCCATTGTGCAGATGAAGCTAGGAACTCGAACTGGACCCAGGGCTTGCTTCCAGCAGGAGAAAAGCGCGAACCAAGTTCACGCTCGAGATTGCTCCGTCCCCCGACGGCCTTGCCATAGAGTGCATAAGCAATAGCATCGAAAATGGTGGTTTTCCCCGAACCTGTCTTGCCGTAGATAAGGAAAAAGTCGTCGAGCTTACAAAAATCGATGTCTTGACGTTTGCAGTATGGACCAAAGTGTTCGAAAGAAAGGGAAAGCGGCTTCATGAAAGCTCCTCTTCGGCATTTCTAAGGAGAACCTCGAAAGCCTTCAGTAATTCTTGAGAAGGCGGCTCATCGAAAATGCGTTGCGTAAAGCTTATGAAGTCATTGAGAACTGTAGTGTGAAGTGATTTGCCGGCAAGGTTTCCTGTATCATCCAGACTTGATGTCTCTCCATTTGGAGGCATAAGAGTAACTATATCTCCGACTTTTTCAACCTCTGTCCCCATTCTTTTTTCAAAGGCCTCTTGGCGCACATACATCAGATTAGGAAAGCGAAGAGCAAGACGATTATAAGCATCATATACGGGCTCTTCATCTGTAAGGAGCACTTCGACATAGTCATCATCTATAAAAGCAGAATCGGCCATAAGTTCAGCAAAGCTAGCTCTAACGCGCTTAAAGACATGCAATGGTTTTAGTTCTACTCGCTCTATTCTTGCCGGCTCGCCATCCTCGAGTTCGACATATAAAAATCCTTTTTCGATACCTTCATCTCCAAAGGACATTGGCATAGGAGCGCCAGAATACCAAACTTTTGGGGACAGAGCTTGCATCTTGTGCAAGTGCCCAAGCGCCACATAATCGAAGGCCTCGAATAGAGAGACGGGCACGGCTTCTGTCCCACCGATAAAGGCTATATCGGATTCCGAAAGAACTGCTCCCCTAACATAGCAGTGGGCCACAAGGATATTCAGGTCGTATTCAGAGGGACGGAGGTTTGATTCTGAGGGATGCTGGCTTGTAATATTTGCAATAGAGGGACGGAGGTTCGCTATAATACTCTCCATGCGACTCGCCATCGAGCTTATGGTTTCGTTTTTGGTCTCGGTGCAGCCTGCTTCTACTTGCCCCTCTTCGGCCAATCTTCTCTTGAATTCGCTGTAAGTTCCATGAGTCACAAAGGGCAGTGCCCAAACTGCAGCCCTCTTTCCACCCTTTTCAAGCACTAGGGTCGGGCTTAAAAGAATTTCGCTAACTAGGTGTATGCCTACGGATTCGAACAATTCTGCAGCAAAAGCGATTCGTTTTGGCGAATCATGATTTCCTGGAATGACGAGAATGCGCCCATTCTGCGGTAGCGCGCGCTTTAGCTCCGCCATAAACCAGCCGAACATAGTCTGAGCACTCTCTGAAGGAATGCTTCGATCGAACACATCACCTGCAATGACGACAAGATCGAGCTTGAGCGCTCTTATCTTTTCGACAATCTGCGTTAGAATTGCGGCTTGATCCTGAACCAAATCTTGAGATCGAAGGATTTTTCCGAGATGGAGATCGGAAATATGAGCAATCTTGAATATTTTGTCAGAATGTGACATCTGGAATCTTCCCTTTACAAGCTCAGTTTAGTATGTTTTTAATGTGGACTCAATTCGGAGCAGGGAATAAAAGCGGGATTAACTGGCCGTCTGCTCTCTGCTGGCGTCAAGAATTTTTCAGCGTTTCAATTTAAGCTAGTATGACGTGATGTTATTCTGCTGATTATTGTTCTAGACGCCTCCGTAAAAGACGATTCCGCAAAGGAGTTATTCCATGATTTATCGACATTTAGGTTCAGCAGGTATCAAGGTTTCAGTGATTTCGCTGGGTTCGTGGGTGACTTATGGCTCGCAGGTCGATATCGACACAGCAGCACAGATGATCAAATATGCTTACGACCATGGTGTCAACTATTTCGATAATGCAGAATCCTACGCTGGTGGGCAATCCGAAGTCATCATGGGTCAAGCCTTTCGCCGGCTTGGTTTGAGGCGAGGCTCCTATCTTGTTTCGACCAAACTTTTTTGGGGGATCCACGAAGGTCCTAACGAAAAGAATACTCTCAACCGCAAATACCTTCTCGAGGCAATCGAAGGCAGTCTAGAGCGTCTGGGAATGAAATATGTCGACTTCTTGTTCTGTCATCGTCCAGATCCAGAAACGCCAATCGAAGAGACAGTCTGGGCTATGCACGATATCATATCCTCGGGCAAAGCACTGTACTGGGGAACAAGCGAATGGTCTGCGGAGCAGATTCGCGAAGCATGGGAAATCGCGGACAAGTGCAACCTTCGAAAACCGCAGATGGAGCAACCCCAATACAACATGCTGGTCCGCACCAAAGTCGAAAAAGAGTTTGCACGACTTTATCAGGGCATAGGTCTTGGGCTTACTACTTTCAGCCCTCTTGCTTCTGGCCTTTTGTCAGGTAAGTACAAGGATGGTATTCCCAAGGATTCGCGCTTTGCGTTGCCTGGTTATGAGTGGCTTCAAGAGCGTTGGTATCAGCCCGAAATAATAGCTAGCATTGAACGGCTTCGCCCTATCGCCGAATCCCTCGGTGCCACCATGAGCCAGCTTGGCCTAGCTTGGGCTGCACACAATCCCAATGTTAGTACCGTTATAACAGGCGCAAGCCGTCTATCTCAGCTCGAAGAAAATCTCGGCGCTATCGAGATTCTGCCCAGACTCAACACTGAAATCCTAGACAAGATCGATGAGGCGCTGGAACCTATTCTGGTGATGAGAAATTAGCAAAGAGAATTCGAGAATTCAGCAATATAGAGGTTTGACTCGCCATTTTGTCTGGTGCTGTGGGTTTTTAGTGCCGCGAGCTATGTGGCCCCAGATTATCTAGGGCCACAATTAAAAAGCGCGCAACCCTAAAGCATAGCCTCCATAAAAATCTCCCTTCTCAAAAGCGCGCCGCCTAGCCTAGTTGTTTCTCAATCTTTCTGCACAGGCAGCAGATAAGCACCAAGCCCTTTGTTGAGCAAATCCTCATAGCTGGGAATATTGTCGAATTCCAATGGTGTTTCTGGGTGCTCCCAATTCCAGGAGTTGATGATCTCGGCAATCGCAGTAACATGCCTGCCAACTCGTTCTTCTATAGGATGGCCATTCTCATCGTATGGAACATAGAGGCGCCCTAATTTTGCCGCTCGCACATACCATTTGTCTTTGCCGGTGAGCACAAGAGCTTCGTCTGTACGCCCACGCAATCGTCCTTGTGAAGCGTTTGCGGTCTCCATCAAGAGAGGCAGAGTGTCTGTGAAGTCTCCTAGTTCGCGGTGTGTAAGTCCGCGGAGATTGACAGGCGAGGGCTCGAGACTGATCTTTATATCCTGCATTTCGAGGCCAAGCACAGTATCGGATGCTAGCTGCATGGCTTTTGGGTGTGCGACGATTGCGTTGATAACCGGATATTCTGGAGACGCTTCGTGCAGGTCCACTGTTATGGTGACATTCTGTTCTTTGATAAGTTGAACTATTCCATAGCAGACTTTTTCGGTGAGTGTACCATCGCCTCGGCCTGGATAACCACGGTTCAGGTTGCGAGTCTCGCTCCCAGAGAGTGTCTGACCAGACGAAGCATGTATATAGACGTTCGGGTCTGGCCATTGGTGTATGGGGTTGGTTGCTCTCGATCCATAACTGAAGACTCGCGGGCCATTTGGCGTTTCGATGGTAAAGCGCTGTGGAGCGCCTTCCTGTGGATCATTTGCCGTAAAGCCCGAGGCATTTGCTCGCGGGATAACGTAGAGTGTGCCTGTTCTAGGCAAGAAGTTTTCGATAAGCAATATGGCAGTGAGATGGCCAGCTGGCTCGTTGGGGTGAGTGCCGCCAAGCACCAACATAGAGACTCCATCATCGCTTCCTTTCATAATGTAGACTTCTGTATCGCCGGCGCTGCCTTTCAAAGCAGGAAACCAGTCCGAAAGCATCTTTATTTCCGTAACACCAGGTCCGCTCACGATCTTATCGGGCTTTCGCATCGCCAAAAAAGAGGAACCTGCAACCGCTGATGCCACAATAGCTCCGGCAAGGCATATAATTGCCGTTATTGTATGTTTATGCATGAATATCCCTCACTCACTTTATCATCAGAAGCCTTAAGAGAAGCGGCACGATCACCATCGCTGCGGTAATCTGCATAGAGACCTTCTTTGTATCGAAGAGCTCCCATATGGTTAGAGCCAGCACTATAGCCAGAATTCCAAGATATATATAGAACATGGACACCTTCCTTACAATTCTTACTAATAAAGAACGCTGATCTGCTTCGAGAACAAGATGAAAAGTATAGCCCAGGCTATGATAATCAGCGCAGGGACTACCAGTCTTTTCAAAACCATTCCATACTTCTCGAGGCCTACAACTTTGGCTGCAAAAATGGCTGCGAGTGCCGTTGGAGGCATGAAATCGCCAACAGCAGCTATAAGTGAAAGCGCTGCAGCCGCAGTGATCTGGTCTTGGCCAAGCAATGCCAACATAAAAGGAACTCCAAGCACGCTAGCGGAACCGAATGCGCTGATGGCGCCAAATAGCGGAATAGAGATAGCGATCATCAGATATAGAAGTGCAGGGGGGACAGACAATGCATTTACAACAATAAATCCGCGCACACCCGTGGCTGTCATTACTTGAATGAACATGCCGACACCTACGAGAATCCCCAGAACCGGGAGCACATCTTCGATCGCTTTCTTTGCTGATTTCAAGATATTGAAGCGCGTGCCTGTAATCCATGTTAGCGCCGTTCCCAAGATGAAAATAAGCGGCATTCCTAAACCGAATATACGCGGCACGGCTTTATCTAGAATCATCAATACAAAGATAAAAATGAGGGGAGAAAATAGCCTGAGGCCGCCATATTTATTCAGCTCGCTGAAATCGAGGTTTGCAAGCACATTTGAACGATCGACCTTGCGCACATTTCTCCAGCCAAACCAAAGCGCAAACACTATGGCGAGCGGAAATGTCAGGAGAATAAGGGGTATTTCGAAGCCCACATAAGGCATGTCAATACCTCCGCCTATGATCATGACCGGAATGTTCACTGGCGGGGCTATCATCCCCAAAATCGCCGCAATCGAAATGAGCGCTCCCGCTTCTACCGTAGACATGCCCATTGCAATGAACATCGGAGCAACCACGGCACCGGCAGTCAGCACCGACGCAGTAGAACTACCTGTGATCATCCCTGGCACCATAATCACAAAGGTCAGGAGAATCATAAGAAGTGCAGGCCATTTATTGAACTTCTTTATCACTGCCGCCGTCAAACCATGCAGGGCTCCCGAATCGCGAAAGCCAGTCATGAACATCATGGCCGTCGCAATCGTGAGGATTGTATCGAGATAGCCAAATGTTCCCTCTACCAGATGTCGAACTGGATTCTGTACGCCGCCAACAATGGCACCCAGTGCCGAAGCAACAAGCATTGCAACCGATACTGGCCATTTGAAAGCAAAACATCCAGCGGCAAATGCACCAACCATCAGAATGAAAAGCCATAATTCCTGTGTCACATAGACCTCGCTATTTTAGAAAAGCCGCAGCCAGAGGCTCGCCAATCTGAGAGATTTTTTGCACTATATCGAGAGGAATCTTATTTCCGCACAGCTTGGTAAAAAGGCCATCCTTATTGCCTTCCTCGACGACTATGAAATAATCGCAGGAAGGGACAGCCTCATTAATAAAGCGATCTGAAAGCTCGCCACGCCGTGCTTCGCCACCAACATGCAGACCAATTATTTTCATGCCACGTTTTTTAGCCTCGGCGAGCAGAGCTTTTGTTCGTTCGAGTTCTGCATCTGCGGAGATACCTGCTGCACCCAGCCCCTTGGATGAGCCTCCAATCACTATCACTAGCGTCTTGGCATTCGTGCTTGCAAGTGCCTGAGCTTTGACTAATGGATCCATGGTAAAATTCAACTTTGCTCTTGTCATGAGCGTTTTTACCATTTCGACATCGGCGCTCTGACCTATAGAAGTGAGTAATGCCGGCTGTGGTGCAAAAGCTGCCTTGAGATTATATGCAGCGAGCGGCAGTATCGCTCCAGTTCCAAAAAGCGCTATAAGCGCTAGAAGAACTATAATAGTCATTCTGGCATTTTTCATACAAATTCCCTTTCTTCTTTAAGATACAGTCTTTTAAAATAAAAAACAGTCTTCTCAAGACAATTTAGCCAAACAAGCTCTAGAATAAGATAGACTAGAAAATAGAAAAAAGCCTTAAATAAAGCCGGCCTGCTATCTCAGCGGCCGGCTCCATTGTCTAAGACATTCTAATGCGATGCAGATTTACTGCATTGATTTGCTCAGAAGGCCGCAGCTTGTCCATCGCGACGAGGATCTGCACCGCCATAGAGCAATCCCTTGTCATAATCATACAAAACCGCATGCACTCCGCCAAAGTAGGAATCCCAGTCGGCGCGAATAGTCACATCATGCCCCAGCTTTTTGATTCCATCGAGCGCGCTGACCGGATAACGCCCTTCGAGATTCAAGTTTCCAGAAGCTGCTTGAAAGAGCCTTGGCGCAAGAATTGCTTCCTGTATCGGGAATCCGAAATCGATAACATTGGATATGACCTGAGCAACGGTGGGGAATATTCTCGTTGCGCCTGGAGATCCAATTGCCATAAAGGAACGGCCTTCAGGATCGAGAACGAGAGTGGGGCTCATGCTGGAAAGAGGACGCTTGCCAGGTTCAACAGAATTGACAGAACCAGGAGTCGGCACAAAGTCATCCATCTCGTCGTTCATTATGAATCCCCAGCCTGGGATAACGACGCCTGAGCCGAAGAAGTAGTTTATCGTCTTGGTAACAGCTACCATATTCCCTTCTTTATCCATTACGGAGAAGTGAGTTGTAGAGCCCGATTCGTATTTGAATGGATCGCCTGGCTGCGGAGAGCTCATCGATGCATTCATATTGATCCTTGCTGCTTGCTGCTTGGCATATTCCTTATCGGTAAGTCCCTTTAACGGAACCTGGACAAAATCGGTATCAGCCATGTACTTCGCTCGGTCTGCAAAAGTGAGCTTTAATATCTCTGACCAGAGATGAGATGCCTGCGGAGTCTGGAAGCCGAGCTTTACAACATCGAAGTTCTCTAGGATATTGAGAATCTCGATGAGGTGAGTGCCGCCAGAAGATGCTGGAGGCACTGAGTAGACCTTATATCCTCTGTAATCGCCCTCCACTGCCTTGCGAACTTTGATCTCGTAGTTGGCAAGATCTTCGAGAGTGAGGATGCCTCCGCGTTTCTGGACCTCATCGACCATTGCTTGAGCGATTGGGCCTTTGTAAATCGCATCCTCGCCTTCCTTCACGATCTTTGCCAATGTCTTTGCTAGATCGGGATTGTATATGACATCTCCCACCTCATAAGGAAGGCCATCTTTTAGATAGATCTGGGCTCCATTCTCATATTTGACGAGCTTGCCATAGTTGTCTTTTATGATGGATTCTAGATTGACCGTGACCGGTATGCCTTGCAATGCCCACTGAATGGCTGGCTGTATGATATCGGCTCGAGACAATTTGCCTGAGCCATAGTTTTCGAGTGCATACAATAGGCCCTTTACCTCACCCGGTACTCCGACGGAAAGCCCGCCTTCTATGGTCGAATTGGGAATAACCTTGCCATCTGGGCCTAAATACATGGTCGGCGTGGCCTTGCCGGGAGCCTTCTCGCGAAAATCGATCACAACCGGTTCATCCATGTCTACCATTTTGATGATCATAAAACCGCCACCGCCGATGCCATTGGCGTTTGCTTCGAGCACGCCGAGCGCAAAGCCAGTCGCAACCGCGGCATCGACTGCATTACCACCCTTCTTTAGAATATCGACTCCAACCTGGGATGCTTCAGGCTTAGCTGCGGCAACCACTCCATTTTCTCCTACTGCTGCACGGCCGTATAAGTTTACTGGTAGCTGGGCAGAAATGCCCGCAATCGCTGCTACCAACAACATAAACGCAAAAATAGCTTTTTTCATAAGCTCCTCCTTCAATTCTTACCCTGTAATATTTAATCAATTTAAGATTCTTATAGTTTATGGCAGGTGTCAACCCTTTGTCGGGCAATTGCGCTCAATATTCGCAAATCATCCGAGCTCGATTCAATCCAGGCTGTTTTTTAATGCGATTCACCCAGATGAATTTCGATCGATGTCGGTTTTCCAAGATGGGCTGATTCGCAGAATGCAATAGCGAAGCCCTTTAAGCCATCTTCGATTGTTGCGCGAACTGCTGGCTCTGTAAGCGTTGCTCTTGCTCGAACGAGGAAGTCATTCGAAAGCTCGGCCTGCATGTGAGCAGCTTCTTCCTTGAGTTTGAATATTGTATTTGTAAGGATATTTTGATTCTCTGTAATGATTTCGATTGTCTCGGTGTGTACGGCTGGCAGAAGACAATCTGGCGCAGGGCTCGAGAGGACAATTTTTCGGGCTTTAGAATTCCAATCGATAGACCAGGCAGAAGGATCTGATGCAGGGATTATATAAGTTACATCAGCTACAGCACTAAGACGAATTTTCGCTCTGATATTAAAGATAGCGAGCAGTTTTGCTGTAAATTCTTTAGAAGCCTCATAGCGCTCTTGAGTCGTTGCTACGACTAGCATTGACTGAGGTTCCAATTTTTCTAGATATAGATTGAATTTAGATCGTATATCCGGCTTGTAGCGAGAAAATACCTGTACGGTCACGACTGTCGCTATTGATAGAACGAGAGTCAAGATAAAAAGAAGAATAACAGGTTTAGAGATGCGTTCTCTATCCATCTCTAATTTCTCCAGTGTTCTTCAGTGTTCTTCCCACTCACCGACTATTGCCGCAACCTCGCTAGCATATACAGAAAGCATACGCTCCGGGGTGGTTTTTTCCTTTATCATCGAAGAAAGAGCTTGATGAGCGATTGCGACAATCGATTTTTGCCCTGCATCTCTCGACTGCACAAAGGATTGCTGGCTTGATAGGGCGAGCTTATGTGGCTGCGAAGCCCAATCTTTTCGCTTTCCCCAGTAGGTATAGCTTTTTTCAGCTATGTTTTCTTCCAAGAGAGATTTCCAGAGAGCATAGAACCGACCATCTTTCAATAGAGCTGGCTTATAGAGAGAAATGCAGGGATAGGAACTATCTGTGTACCATATAATTGCGCCGCCGCTACAATATTCTACTGCCATCGAGGCTGTAGTAGCGCTCTTTGGGAAAATGCCAGGATGGATGCAGACATTTTTCATTCTGTTTAGAAATGCACCTGGTTTAGGAGCTCCTTCGTGCGAGCGCAAAATTGCAAAGAAAGGCTCGATTGCGCTCGAAGAAAGTACCTGGCCTTGCTCAGTCTTATCCGATCCCGCAGCTATGCGCATAAGGCTAGAAAGTGAAGTCGATCTTCGCTGCTCTCCTTGAGTAAAGAGAAGATATTTTTTATCTTCCACATATTTTTTCCAGGAAGCGCGCTGTTCTTTTTGGCTCGGATCCGTTTCGTTAGGACGAGCCGCCTGATTGTTTGCTGGCGCGATTTCCATGCCTGTCGTTGTATCGATATGTTCATAGTCATCCTCAATACAGTAAATATTGGAAATAGCGTCGGCAATCATCGCTTTCCGCCAGGCCCAGCGCGCTCCAGCAGTCTCGAGGATATAGGCTTTCTCAGAGTCTGCTATAAGAAAACTATTATTGTAGAAAAGTTTGCCCTTATATGCTCCATTGCCTCCTTGTGGAAATCTTTCTATAAAAGAGCTTATAAAATCGAGGGCCTCTTCCGAAGTAGCACAGGCCGATAACGCGGCCCTTAAGATGTCCATTCCAAGTACGCCATTTTTATCTGGCTTGAAGCGCGAAAAAACTGCCTCGTTGCCAATGGCAAGACCCTTGCTGTTGAGACCCATTTCTCCCCCATTGATCCAAGAAGGCTTGGAGAGAAGGAAGGCATAGCCTTTATCAGAATACTCAATTCCTTCCCTTACCTGAACATTTTTGGGTTCATGAGGAGGTATATAGACAAGGGCTTGAGGTTCTTCTGGGTGCCGATCCGAATTTTTGCCAAATAAAAATGGTTTGCCCCGGTTATCATGCAGAATTAGAGTATCACACATAGGCTTGCATACCTCCTCGGGGATTAGATCCCGGCGCAAGTCGCTGAATTATCCTATATCAACTTTTACTATTCCCGCAAGCGCAAAAGTCTGCTATCCTGGTTTATAATGGATTCAAATAAGACACATTTAGATGTGATATTGCGAATCGTGGTGTTTGTTTTTGCTCTAATAAATATTTCGGCATTTGTAACCGTTAATAATATGCTCTATGCTCAGACCAATTATGTCCTTAGGGAGCCTAGTCCACCGCAAAATCCAGCTTCAGTCGGCAAGTTCCAGTTCAGCAGCGCAGGGCTTTTATCTCAAAGCCAAGAGATTCTACCTGGAATCCCTTTTCCAAAGGGTATGATGCTACCTGCAGTTACTACCTTTTTTGAGCTCCGCGACAATGTATATAAAAGCGCCACCCCCGAATCAATAGAAGCACAAGCGGTTTCACTGCTCAAGATGCTAAGCATTCAGCCTATATCCGATTCCAATCAGGCATTGCTAGAGGCGCGTATTTCATATTTGGTCGGTCGATCCTGGAATGATCATAAAGATAAAAAGAAAGCAATTACTTGGTTCGAGCGCGCTGTAGAGGCGGCTCAAAAAATGATCGGCTTGGAAGGGGAAACGCCTACAGCCCTCGTGACGCTTGCTGAGCCATTAGGAGAGCTTAGCATCCTAAAAGATCTTGGTTTCCTAATCAAAAATGGTCCCAAGGTAGGCCAATATGCCAGCAAAGCGCTCGAATCAGATCCGAAAAATATCAAAGCCTTGCTGCTCAAAGCCAGTGCCCTGGCTTATCCTCCACCTATTTGGGGCGGCGATTATAAAAAAGCATTGGAAATATATGCTAGTGTCTTATCTATAGCCCAGAATGGCTTGCCCAGAGATGTTCTATTCGATCTACGCGTCGGAATCGCTACCGCCTATAGCAATCTCAAGCTTTCCGAAAATGCAGCATGGTGGTTCGATGCCGCGCTTGAACTTTATCCCGAGAATCCTTATGCAAAAAGCGAATTGGAGAAACTGCCATTATGATCAACGCTTTGCTCACTGCTTATGGGTTAATAATCTTTGCTGCATGTGTGTTTTTCTTTTTCATCACGGTTTCTAACATTTTATGGCTTATGCACACACTGACTATAGAGCGAAAAAAGACTGGACCATCTGTCGCTGTACTTATCCCGGCGCGCAATGAAGCTTTGCGCATTCGTCCTTGCATCGATTCTCTGCTATGTCAGAATTATAGTTCTTACCAGATCTATGTTATCGATGACAACTCCAGCGACGAAACCTGGAATATCCTGCAAAGCTACATGATAAGATTTCCATCCAAATTCAAGGCCTTCAAGGCCGAACCCCTGCCAGAAGGCTGGTATGGAAAGCCGCATGCTCTACAGGAACTGGCTGCACATGTCAGAGAAGACTATCTTCTATGTACCGATGCGGACACGATCCATAAGCCAGATTCCATAAGCAAAGCAATTGCAGCCGCAGATAAATACAAAGCCGATCTGATCACTGGTTATCCGCACCACTCGATGCCGACATTCGCAGAGGCTGCTGTTGTTCCTTCGATGTATATTCTTACTATGCTTGGCATGCCACTCTATCTGATTCCAGGTACAAAATCTCCACTCTTCAGCCATGCTATCGGGCAGTTCATGCTTTTCAAGAGGTCTTTTTTTGAAAAGATTGGCGGCTATGAAAAAGTAAAACACGAAGCGACAGAAGATGTGAGATTATCGCGGATCATAAAAGAACATGGCGGGAAGATAGCCTTTATCGATCTTAAAGATATCGTGGAATGCCGAATGTATACGACATATAAAGAAGCTATTCAGGGCATTGCTAAAAATGCCTATGATTATCTTGGTAAGAATCTCTTTATTCTCTTTTCTGGAACCGTGGCTGTGCCGCTTGTCTTTTATATTCCATTGATTGTGCTTTTTTTCGATATTCCATGGCTTGGACCGGCTATTCCATATCTTAAAGCTTCGGCGATTATTACATTTTACTCCTGGGTTCTTGAAACAATTGATCGCCGGCTACCATGGTATATACCATTTATCTATCCGCTAATCTTTGTGAATACAATGTCAGCGCTTTGGCGGGGATTTCGCCTTGTCAACAAGGAAGGCGGAATCGAATGGAAGGGCAGAAAAGTTAAATGAGATACCGAAAAGGTGCCCCTCTTGTCTCGGACACACCTCTATCGCGTCTTATTGGCGACATCCTTGTGGCATTTATTGGTTTGATAGGATGGCCTCTCTGTCGTCTTCTTTACAATATCAAGATCGAAAGGATCGGCTGGGAGAAAAGGCGTAGATTGCCGTCTCGAGCTATTTTGGTAAGCAATCACTGCATGCCTCTCGATCCGGTCTTTCATGGTCTTTCCATTTTGCCTCGTCGTACTTTTTTTACTCTTCTCGAAGAAACCTGCGAGGCGCCGGTTATTGGCTCATTGGTGAGGCTGCTTGGCGGGATTCCATTACCTAGAAACAAAAAAAGGCTTGGAGATATCGAGAGGGCTGTCGAGCACGCGCTTAGTACTCGAGGCCTAGTCCATTTCTATCCAGAAGGCGAATGTTTCCTAGGGAATCAGAATATATTCCCCTTTAAAGCGGGTGCCGTTTTTTTTGCGATAAAGTTCGGAGTACCAGTGGTACCTATTGTTACAATTCTAAAGCGAGCTAATGGCCAAAAATCGAAGCGTATCCAGGTCAATGTGCATATGCTTGAGCCAATCATGCCAAAGACTTTTCTGTCTAAGCCTATATCGAGCATAGCTAGAGACCCACCCCAAGAAAATCATCGCGAGATGCTCTCTTGTGCAATCGAGTGCACTAGAGAGATTCATGCTCTAATGCAAGCGGAAATAGAGCGCTCAAGCGGCGATAAATCACTATACAAAGGGCCAATGCCGCGAATTAGGGGTGTAAATGATTAGTATTTCCAAGCTTTGATATATTACTGCTACGAACCTTGTATAAGAATTTGAAGCATAAAGTAGGGAAGAGAGC
>ERZ795056.2648-NODE-2648-length-19735-cov-4.852033_pt1 | contig 19735 bp, 20 predicted proteins | sample MGYA00375140_ERZ795056 | MGnify/ENA primary metagenome ERZ795056 (study PRJEB30185, sample SAMN05720227) | activated sludge metagenome | isolation source: Anaerobic digester | place: USA | collected 2015-03-09 ... | reverse complement strand
AACGCAGACAACCACACCTTCTGACACGGCAACGCAGACCGCAACTGAAAGTTCAACAACAACGGCAACTGAAACGTCAACCGTAACCGTTACAGAAACCGTAACCGCCACAGCAACACAGACCGTGACAGAAACCGCCACAAATACCTTAACCAAAACGGCAACGCAGACCGTAACTGAAAGTTCAACAACAACGGTAACTGAAACGTCAACCGAAACCGTAACTGAAACAGCAACCAAGACTGTCACCGAAACTATAACCAAAACAGCAACACAGACAAATACATCAACCATAACTGAGACGGATACTAATACTCCTACAACTACTTATACAATGACGCAGACCATAACAGCTACCAATACGCCGACTTCAACAAACACAATATCGCATACGGCGACAAAGACCATAACCGAAACCGCGACTGAATCTGTTACGGCCACAATAACTGAAAGCGTTACGGAGACATCCACAAAAACATCCACTGAAACCGCCACAGGGACATCAACGCCCACAGCCACAGCCACGGCTACACAGACTTCAACTTTAACAGCCACACAAAGTTCAACACCGACAGCCACGGCCACATTTACAATTACCTATACCGGCACTGACACGCCCACTGCCACTGCAACGCCGACGCTGACTCTTACGGCAACAACAACATCAACGCCCACAGCCACCACGACTGCCACGCAGACAATAACAGTGACTGCGACACTGACAAATACACCCACATCCACAATTACTTTATCTTCAACAGAAAGCGCCACGCCCACGGTATCATTCACAATAACAGCCACAAACACGCCGTCTGTGACACAGACCAACACAGAAACAAATACTCCTACAAGCACCTCCACAGACACGGCGACAGATACAAACACGCCCACGCCAAGCGAAACGTTCACAAATACGGCCACATATACTTATACGGAAACTCCGACACACACATATACTTTCACCGACACACCTACAGAAACAAATACATCCACTCCCACGGACACGTTCACGGCCACAAATACATTTACTGAAACGTACACTCCTACCATCACCCCCACATTCACAAACACGCCCACGCCCAATATAAATACCGCGCTTGACAGGAACTTTGCCGAACCTTTAAAAGGCGATAAAGTTAAAGTTTCCGTTAAATCCGCTGCGGCAGGTGAATTGATAGAAGTTAAGGTGTATAATTTATCCGGTGAAAGGGTAAGGCAGTTCAGTTTCTATTCAACGGGCGCGGGATGGAACGAAGGGTTCTGGGACTGCAGAAACGACGCCGGTAAAACAGTAGGACAGGGGCTGTACTTTATTAGGATAAATCAGAACGGCGCCATTCAGACAAGAAGGGTGTTTATAGTTAAATAATTTAAAGAGGTATTAAAAAACATGTTAAAAAGATTTTTAATGCTTTTATTATTACAGTTATTTGCCGTCTGCGCGGCATTTGCCACGGGGCCAAAAATAATATCCGCTGTTATGGACCCGCCAAATCCAAAATTTGGGCAGCTTGTAACCGTTACGGTTGAATTCTGCGCTAATAAATACTCCACGACAGGTCTTAATATTGCGGTCAGCAGCCTGCCGTCAAAGTTACCCGAAGGCACTACAGGCCAGATTTTTGTTGTAAGCACATTAGGTGTTGACGTGCACAGCGAAAATCCAAACCCCTATGGAGACATTCATTTCATTGCATCGGCAGCCGATGCCGCTGCTGTTGATAATTGCGCGGACTGCGGCGGCGATACAAATTCACGAACAGTCACAAAGCAGTTTGTCTTTCACATACCTGATATTTCAAAATTTCCCGGCTGCGAACTTTCCACATTATATCTGCACGTGGGGGTCAATGATTGGTTTATAAGATCCACTGACTGGGTAAGTCTGTTATCATGCAGTGCTGTTTCTTTACCGTGGGCAATACCTAATCCCGGGCAGACACTTGAATTAAAAAATACCAGGACAGAAGGCGCGCCAATATTAAATGACGACCTTATGCTTTTTATAACTGACTACAAATACACCGGAGGCACGCTTAAAATAAATTCCGAACTTCCGGCGGGCGGCAAACTGGAAGTTGTTTCCTGCGGGCCATCTGAATTTGTTACAGTATCGCCAACTGCCGGCGCAACAGCAGGAGTTTTTACGTGGGTGATGACGGACAGGATGGGCATGCCGGCTTTAGCATCGGGCAATGTGTGGTTTACAGCAAAACTAAAAAAACCGCCTGCGGTGGATGATGATGTGATAAATGTGCCGTTTAACGCGTCTGTGGGTTCTATAACAAAGACCGCAAAAACATCTTTTATGGTTAATCAAAGCCAGGTCTTTATAAAAACAAGCCAGAATAAATCATCCGCAAATCTGGGTGATACCGTTACATATACAATAGAATACGCGGTGACAGGTTCCGGACTTAAGTCAGTAAATCTCTTTGATAACCTGGCAGATGGAACATATAATTATCCCACGGCAATTCCGGGATGGGAATATTTAAGAAGCAATAGTTTATACGGGACATGGACGGTGACTAACCCGTGTTCGTCGTGTAACAAATATATTTCAGGTTCTTCCGGAAGCAGTACCTACCCGTCGCTTATCCTTGATGATGTAATACCGGCAAATGCGGAATTCTGTACCGGTACAATATATTCGGATGTAATGATAAATCCCGGCTCTTATCCGGGTGCTGATGCCAAGGTAATAATCAGAAGCAATGAACTTGAAGACACATTGAATAAAAATTACTCTCTGGTATTATCGGTTGATAATACAATAGGGTATGCAACAGGTTATGTGGCTTTTCAGAAATACGCGAATAACAATACTTCGGAGTTTGCCGCATCAAGCGCAATTCAGATAAAACCGCTTGTATGGTACAGGACAAAAATTGAAGCGGTTTCTGATTATCAATTCAGGGCAAAGGTGTGGGCAAAAGGGGAACCCGAACCTTCGGCATGGACTCTTTCAGCGACTGACACTATGGGATTATCAGACGGAATGAACTGTTCAAACGGGGATTCTTGGAGGCCTGGTATAGGCCAGCAGGCAACCACATCTGATGTTAATGATAACTACGATAATTTTATGGTTTACAAACCCGGAATAAGCACGTTAAGCAGTGCGTATGTGTATGACACTATTCCGGCAGGAATAACATATCTTGGAAATTCAAATGCAGGGACAACAACAGGCGGAATTTTATCGTGGCCTGTCGGTACAGTTGCGGAAGCCGCCGGTTCTTTTACATGGTGGGGGCTGGTCAACAGCTGCGGCAGCATAACCAATACAGCCGCATTTGACGCGGCAGATCCTTTTATTCCGAAAGTTTCAAATATGCTTGTACTGGAAAGCGAACCGTGCTATGTAACGCCCACTGCGACGCCGTGCGAAACAACTCCGCTTTCATTTGTCAGTTATCCGCAGGGCGGGCAGTTTTATGTGTCCGTAACGCATGCGGCAGGCATTGCTTCGGCTTCATGCGGATATGTTAATTCTGTGGAAGTAGCGTTTCAGCGTCAGTCAGGAGGGCTTTACTGGAACTTTACTTCAGGTTCGTGGTCGCTTGCGTCGCCGGACTGGTCTGCGGCAGCAGGAACTGACAGCTGGACTTTTAACAATATGCCGTCATTTACTCCGGGAGAAATGTACACGATTTTCAGCAGGTCAACAGACACTTATGGAAACGTGGAAATACCAAGCCTGGGCAACACGTTTACAATAGTAAACCCCACGCCGACTGTGACACAAACTGTTACGCGTACAGCGACAAGAACAATAACAATGACAAGTACAGTAACTGCAACTGTAACACCATTGCCAATTTTGGGAGGGAGTCAAGGACCGGCAAATCCTGCAGCAATGAATGTGCTGAATAACAAAACAAATGTTACATCTCTGCAGTTCTCTTTATTTACAGTGAACGGAGTTGTAATTGTAAGTAGTATTAAGTGTTCAGCCTACGGCACGATGAACGATCTAACAAATATAACAGCCGGAAGTGTCAGAGTTTACAGAGATTCCGGGACAACACCGGGTGCGTATGACGCGGGGGATACTTTAATTCAGGGAGGGAAAAGTTTTTCAGCGGATAACGGTCTGGTAACATTTGATAGCTTTTTTCAGCCTGTAATCGATATAGGAGATGTTTATATAATTGTCTTTGATTTAAATGGAACTGCATCTGCGGGACAGACCTTTAGAACTGAAATTAACGGGTCTGATATTACTGTAAGCGGCGGACCCGTTACAATAATGGTTAGTGCATACGGAAATTTACATACTATCATAAATCCTTCGCCTACAATCACACAAACCGTGACACAGACAGTTACAAAGACAGTGTCCGGAACAGCTACGGAAACAACAACACAGACAGTAACCGGAACGGTTACAGCCACAAATACACAGACCGCTACGGAGACAGCCACGAGGACATCAACGCCAAGTTCCACAGCGACATCAACTTCAACAAATACATCCACACAGACAGCGACAGGGACGTCAACAGGCACTGTCACTCAGACAACAACACAATCCATAACCGCCACTGTCACGCAGACAACTACAGCTACCGTGTCGCAGACTGCGACGGGTACAATAACGCAAACCGCGTCGCCTTCATCAACGCAGACAAACACACAAACCGCGACGGGCACAATGACATTAACAAACAGCCCCACAAATACTTCCACAAAAACAGCCACGGAGACAGTGACAGAATCATCAACGCCAACTGTGACGCGGACAATAACAGAAACAACAACAAAAACATCAACGCCCACGCAGACAGCCACACAGACAATTACTTTAACCGCGACCCCAAGTTCCACGATGACAATTACAGTTACTGTTACATCCACAAATACGCCTTCTGTGACGCAGACAAACACGGAAACAAACACGCCCACAAGCACTTCCACTGACACCGCGACCGACACAAACACTCCCACGCCAAGCGAAACATATACTGACACTGCCACATTTACATATACACAGACGCCCACCGACACTTATACATTTACGCACACTCCCACAGACACAAATACATTTACACCCACTGACACTTTTACCGCAACAAACACATTCACGCATACATATACGCCCACTATCACCCCCACCTTTACAAACTCCCCAACTCCAAAAATTGACACGGCGCTTGACAGAAACTTTGCGGAACCTTTAAAGGGTGACGCCATAAAAATTTCTGTTAAAGCACCGGCAGCGGGAGAGACGGTTGAAATAAATGTCTTTAATCTGTCCGGGGAAAAAGTAAGGCGGTTCAGTTTTATGACCACGGCAGCAGGATGGAACGAAGGGTTCTGGGACTGCAAAAATGATTCGGGCAAAACGGTAGGACAGGGGTTGTACTTTATCAGGATAACAAGGGCAGGAACCGTTGAAATAAGAAGAGTCTTTGTTGTAAAATAAAAACGTCCTTAAAAAACCGTAAAAACCCTTTAAATATAAGGCAAAAATATTTTTTTGGTTTTCCAAAATTATATTGACATTAAAAAAATATTGTGTAAAATATGCTCTACTGTTTTGTTTATCGTAAGTTCGTTTTACAATAATAAAAAAACAGCATGTTTTTTGTAAAATTTTATCCGTTTTGCAAATGAGCAAAACGAATTATAACGGCAAGGTAAATCCCCTGCGGGGATAAAATTTTATCCGTTTTGCAAATGAGCAAAACGAATAAAATTTTAGGTGGGCCGGTAGCTCAGTTGGTAGAGCACCGCCCTTTTAAGGCGGCTGTCGAGAGTTCGAACCTCTCCCGGCTCACCAAAAAATTTTTTAATAGTAAGTGTTTTTATTCGTGTTTTTCAGGTAAATGTTGTATAATAGCGTGGTTAAAAAATAAAAAAGCAAAGACGCGGCGGTAAGGCAGCCGCGAAATTATGGAGGTTTTTTAAAATGTACGCGATAGTTGAAATAGCAGGCAAACAGTACAAGCTGACTGAAGGCGCCGTTGTAAACGTGGACAAACTTAATCCCGAAGGCAATGAAATCAACTTTGACAAGGTCCTTTTACTTGTTTCTGACAATGACATTAAAGTCGGCAACCCGACAATTCCGAACGTTCAGATTAAAGCTGAAATTATTGACAGGGAAGTAAAGGGCGATAAGATTGTTGTGTTCAAATGGAAAAGGGCCAAGAATTCCAAGAAAAGGGCCGGACACAGGCAGAAATACACCAAAATTAAGATTGTAAAAATAGAGGCATAATAGCTAAGGTATTATAAATAAAGGGCATTAAAAATGCTTTAAGAACGAAAATCAAGGAAGGTGGATGTAAATGGCACACACGAAGGCACAAGGTTCTACAAGAAACGGGCGCGACAGCGCGGGGCAGAGGCTTGGCACAAAAGCGGGCGATTCACAGCTGGTTACAGGCGGTTCTATAATAGTAAGGCAGCGCGGCACAAAGATAACAGCCGGAGCCAACGCTGGAATGGGTAAAGACCACACCATTTTTGCAAAGGTTGACGGAAGGGTAAAGTTTACAACATCCGCAAGCGGAAAAAAAGTAAGCATCATACCTGTAAAGTAAACGCTGTTAATTCACGGCTGACAATAAAAAGCGGGCTTAGTTTTAGGCCCGCTTTTTTTATTATGCGGACAGCGCTTGGAGTTTTCCGAAAACGCGGCTTATATGATATAATAACTTTACAAAAAACAGGCACCAAACGGAGCGTTAAAAATGTTTGTGGATCACGTACAGATAAAAATTAAATCAGGAAAGGGCGGCAACGGCGCTTCAACCTTCAGGCGCGAGAAATATGTACCCAAAGGCGGGCCTGACGGCGGCGACGGCGGACGAGGCGGACACGTATTTTTTATAGCGGACAGGCATTTAAACACACTGGTGGATTTTCATTTCAACAGCCTGTATAAAGCGGAAAACGGAATAAACGGCGCAGGAAGCCAGATGCACGGAAGAAACGGCAAAGACCTTTACATACACGTGCCGTGCGGCACAATGATAAAGAACAATGTATCGGGTGAGATGATAGCCGACCTTGTAAAGGAAGGCAATAAAGTGCTTGCAGCGGGCGGCGGCCGCGGCGGAAGGGGCAATATACATTTTAAAACATCCACAAGGCAGGCGCCAAGGTTTTATGAAAAGGGAGAGCCCGGAATAGAACTTGATGTAGCGCTGGAACTTAAAATACTTGCCGATGTCGGCATTATAGGCATGGCCAACGCGGGAAAATCAACCCTGCTGTCAAAGATTTCAAATGCCAGGCCAAAGATAGGCAATTATCCCTTCACGACCCTTGTCCCGGTGCTGGGCATAGTGAAAGTGGACGCGGAAAACGCCTTTGTGGCGGCCGACATACCGGGGCTTATTGAAGGCGCGTCAGAAGGCAAAGGGCTTGGAATAGATTTCTTAAGGCACATAGAGCGCACCAAAGTGTATATTCACGTGGTTGACCCGACCCAGGGCGGCGCGTTTGAAAGCTATAAAATGATAAACAAGGAACTTTCCAAATACAGCAAAAAGGTTGGCAAAAGGCCGCAGGTTGTGGCTGTAAACAAGTGCGACCTTTTAAGCGATGAAGAGAAAAAAGAAATAAAGGAACAGTTTAAGAAAAAAAAGATACCTGTGGAATTTATTTCCGCCCATAAGGAAGAGAACCTGAAAAAGACGGTTTTAAAGGCGTATGAAATTTTAAAAAATCTTCCGGAAGAAAAAGATGAAATTTCAACGGTATATTACAGGGAAGAAGCGGACAACGCTCCGGTTCTTGAAAAGGCGGACGCGCACGTGTTTGTCCTGCGCCACAGGCCCACGGAACGCTACGTGGAAATGCTTGATTTTTCCGAAATGGAAACGGTGGAGGTTTTCAAACGCTACCTTGACAAAAGCGGCATGAACGAATTTTTTAAGTCAAAAGGCGTGACAAACGGCGATATTCTTGTAATTGCCGACAGGGACTTTGTTTACGACGACGAAGAGTAAAATACTTCCGCGGTAAAAAGGGGAGAATATGTACAACAGAATAGTGGTTAAAATAGGGACAAACCTTATAGCCGACGCAAAAGGATTAAAAGAAAATTTCCTTAAGGATTTTGTAAGGCAGGTCACAGAGCTGCACAAATCCGGCAGGGAAATGATAATAGTCTCTTCCGGCGCCATAGGTTCCGGCCTTGTCCGGATGAAAATGGAAAAAAGGCAGTTTACCCTGCAGGAAAAGCAGGCGATAGCGGCCATAGGCCAGCCCGTGCTTATGAACAGGTACAAGGAAATGTTTAAGGAAAGCGGCATCACTGTGGCGCAGGTTCTGTTAAACCACGATGACGTTAAGGATAAAGGCAGAAACATGAATGCCAGAAACACCCTGTTAAAGCTTATTGAATGGGGTGTAATACCCGTAATAAACGAAAATGACACGGTTGCCACAGAAGAGATAAAGTTCGGCGACAATGACGCGCTGGCCGGAATTGTGGGCAGCCTTGTAAACGCCGACCTTGTCGCCATACTTACCTCTGTTGACGGCGTATATGATAAAAATCCCGGCAAATACTCCGGCGCCAAAAAAATAGAAGTCATAGAGGATATTGAAGCGGTTATAAAAGAGGTGGAAACCGACGGCAAGACCGCGTCAGGCACCGGCGGTATGGTTTCCAAACTTGAAACCGCGCGCAACCTTAACCACGCGGGAATACCCCTAATAATAGCAAACGGCAACTTAAAAAACGTCCTTGTACGCTCCGCGCAGGGTGAAAACACCGGCACATTGATATTAAGAAAAGGGCACAGGGCTGAATCCAAAAAGCGCTGGATACTTCTTACGCTTAAGGCAAAAGGTTCAATTATAGTGGATGACGGAGCGAAAAAAGCGCTGCTGGATTCCGGAAAAAGCCTTCTGGCTGTCGGGATATCCGCCGTGAAAGGGAAGTTCGCGCTTGGCGACGCTGTGGAAATAGAGGACAAGGCAGGCACAAGGATAGCAAAGGGAGTTGTAAATTACTCTTCCGAAGACGTTGACCTTATCAAGGGGCAGAAAAAAGAAGAGATAAAAAAAGTGATGAAAGACAATTATTACACCGAAGTGATACACAGGGACAACCTGTACGTTTACAGGTAATTTGTACGGTTTGGTATTGACAGTCGCGCTGAAATGGAAGCAGGGTTTAGAAGTGGTAGGCGCACCTTTTAAGGTGCGGCAGTTGAAGTGGGTATTGATTTTATTTTAAAAAAATAAATCAAAACAACGCACCTTAAAAGGTGCGGCTACCAGATCCAAATCAACTCTCTGACCTTCCAACCTTACGGTTTTATTTAAGGAATATGGGTTAGCAATTTATGGACTATTATTTACAGTTTTCTTAAATACTCCGAAGTTATCTTTTTTCCTTTAAGCGAAGCTGTCACAAAAATTTTCGCGTTGACCGCATCCAAAGGACCTGCTTCGTAATAAACTTTGCAACCGTTTATGATAAAATCGCCGCTGACCAGCAGCCTGCCCGCATCTTCAAACTGGTTTGAAGCCACTGCAAAGCCTGAATTTAAAGCGCGTTCCACGCGCGCCCTGTCAAGGTAAGCAAAAGCTTCGGCCTGCGCCTTTATCCCAAGGGCAAACATTAAAAAGTTCAGCGAAGTGAAAAAAACTGATACTATTGTCAGTATTTTTAAGCGCATTATTTATTGCCTTCCTGATGCGACATTATGCACCCTTTTTTTATCCTGTAATTATGAAGGTATTCGCGGCCGTTTATTGCGCGTATTGTGTAAAAAAGGTCGCCTGTATAGCCGAAGTTAATCTCTTTAAGGCCGGTGTATATAAGCGATACCGCGGGCCTTGAACTTGCGGGCGAAGGCTCAATAACCGCGTGAAGGCCGTCCGGGCCGGAGCGCATTTTAAAATAATCGTTCTTGTCCAGAACCGGCTCGCCGTTTTCGCTTAACGAAGGTATGCTCATAGCCGCGTAGTTTTTACCGCCGTCCGGGCCTGCCGGTTCAATTGACATTACGCAGGCTGCTGTCTGCCTTAAAAAACGGTCCGCGGCCAGGTCGCGGTTCTGCAATGAATCCGAGGAAAAGAAAGACATAAAATAAAAGCCAAGCACAGCGGAAAAAGATGATATAAGGCAGGTTAAGATAATATGAGGCGTTTTCATCTGCGCGCCCTTGCGTCAATAATTTCTGAAAGCCTTGCTGACGACATGCGTGATTTTAGGTTTATGGAAACATAACGCAGTGAAACATAATCCTCGTAAAAATCGCAGGTAAGATAGCCTTTTACTCCGTATGGTTTAAACATGGGATCGTCCTGAAGTATGGGCGCTTTCAGCTTATCGCCGCGCGTGATTATGGTGGGAAGGGTTCCGGTGAATTCAAGCTGGTTTACTGCGCAGGTTATTGCCGCTTTTTTGTGGTAAGCCGAATACAAGAGCAGAAAACCGGCCGCCGCGAAAAATACGGATATTATTAAAAGCAGAAGGGGTAAAGGGATTCTTTCCTTTTCCGTGTTTTCCATCAGAACGCCGCAGAGATGTCGTTAATTACAGTGGGAGAGAAACCCCTGTATATCATTTTTATCGTGCCTGTTTTGTCAATTAAGTAAATTACAGGCATAACTGAAAAGTCGTACTGCTTTGGAATGGAATTCAAAGAAGAGATATATCGCGGTATTTTTGAATTATATTCTGAAATTTCCGCGTTTGTACCGTCAGATTTTATGGCAAACCACAGCGTTTTGGGATAACTGTTCATAAAGGCGCGCAGTTTTTTTTCAAGCACGGCGTTAAGCTTTAAAGAGTTGGGGGATTTGTCCGTAAAACAAAGGACAACATTTGACATTCCGGTGTAATTGGAAAGTTCAACCAGTGCGCCGCCGCTGTAACCCACGGGAAATGACACAAAAGCCGTGCCTGCTGACAGGTGCCTGGCGGGTTTTTTATGCTTTGCGCGTTCCATGGTAAAAAGCACCGAGCCAAGTATTGAAAAAAATATCAGTGTGATGATAATAAGACGTTTCATTTTTCCGCCTTTATATTGTTATTTTCCTATACAGAAACCTTTAAAAATTGAATCAAGTATTTCATCAGTGCTTATGGCCCCGGTAATGGAACCAAGCGCGGATGCCGCGCGTTTTACGTCCAAAGCGGCAAATTCAAAAGAAAGCCCCTTTGCCGCGGCAGCGGCTGCTTCATTTAAGGCAGCACGCGCTTCCATAAGCGCCTGCCTGTGGCGCAGGTTAGCCACAAGTATGCCGTCTATAGACGGCATATTCCTGCCGTTGATTATAATATTTTTAAGGGCGTTTGTTAAGGGGGTAATTCCCCCTTCTTTTACGCAGTTTATCTGTATTGCCTCTTTGACGCCAAAAAAAGACGCGGCTTCTTCCGGCGATACGGCGTGTTTAAGGTCGCTTTTATTCACGCAGACAATCAGCGGCCTGCCCGCGGTTTCTTTGAATATTTCCAGGTCATCTTTTGTAAGGGGCACAGATCCGTCGGCCGTAAAAATTACAAGGTCTGCTTCCTTAAGCGCGCCTTTGGCCCTTTTTACCCCTTCTTCTTCCGCCTGGTTTTCCGCGCTTCTTATGCCGGCCGTGTCAAACAGCCTTACGGGTATCCCTTCTAGTTCAAAGCGGTCCTCAATGACGTCCCTTGTGGTGCCGGGCATTCCCGTCACTATGGCGCGGTTTTTTTTCAGCAGCGCGTTCATCACGCTTGATTTGCCGGCGTTTGGTTTTCCCGCAATCACGCAGCGTACGCCGTTTTTTATCATTATGCCGGCGTCAGCGTTTTGAATAAGCGCGTCAATATCCGCTGTTATGGCTGAAATTTGCTCCGCGGCGTTTTTTGGGTCAAGGCCCGGGGTGTCTTCGTGCGCAAAATCAATTTCCAGCTCCATCGCGGAGAGAAGCAACAGAATTTTTCCGCGAAGCGCGGTTATGGCGCCGGATTCCTTTCCTTCAAGCTGCGACAGGGAAAGTTTAAGGGAGGCCTTTGATTCCGCGTCAATTATGTCAGCCACAGCTTCGGCCTGTGCAAGGTCAATCTTATTATTTAAAAAAGCCCTTTTTGTGAATTCACCGGGCAGCGCCGGCCTTGCCCCAAAATGGCACAGCGCTTCCATTGCCGAATGAAGTATTAAAATGCTGCCGTGGCATGAAATTTCCGCCATATCTTCGCCGGTATATGAATGCGGCGCCTTAAATACCGCCACAAGCGGCTTGTCAATAAGCGCGCCATGTGAATCAAAAAGCCTTGCGGTAAACTGCGTGCGCGGCGTAATTGAATCAACAGGCGCACCTGAAAGGGGATGAATTATTTTTGAAATGACAGAAAGGGTGTCTTTTCCGCTTACGCGTATTATGCCAAGCGCGGATTTTCCAGGATGTGTGGATATTGCAGCTATTGTTGCGTTTTCCATAAGCCACCAAAAATACCGCGCGAACAGCGCGCTATAATAATGAAGTCACGACCACTTTTTTATAGGCGCCCCTGCCTATGCTGAAAGTTTTTACGGATGATAAGGCGCATTCTTCGTGTATGATTTTTCTGTCAAAAGAAGGCATAAGTTCGGTCAGCCATTCGCCGGCTGAAGCGCGCGCTTTTGCTGAAAACTCCGCGGCAATACCGGCAAGGCGCTGCCTGTGTTTCTGCCTGTATGTGTCTATGTCAAGAATGACGGGAAAACGGCACTTGTATTTTTTTTCAAGTATTATGGAAATAAGGTACTGCAGCGCGGAAATATTCTGGCCGTTTTTACCTATAAGCAGCCCGTCTTTGTAAGGCGCGTGGATTTTTATGACAGCGCAGTCAGGCGTGATGTTTTTTTCAAAGCTGTAATTGTCTATGCCTGACAGGTTAAGAAGGTCGTCAAGGGTGTCAACCGCGAAGTTAATTTCATCAACAGGCGGTTCCTGCGCCGTCCTGCCGGCGCCGTTTCTTTTAAAAAGTTCCACCGTGTATTCGTATTTGTCTGAAAAAACCTTTTCGCCAAGAAGGGCAACCGATACCTTATCAAGGCTCACCCCTTCTTCTTTCATAAATTCCGCGACAGCGTGCGAAATTTTTTCAGATGTCTTTTTGGTCCCGTTCATATAAGCTGCCGGATTAATCTTTCTTTGAATTTACCATAAGCTGCTGCGCTATACCAAGCACGTTTGACATTGACCAGTAAAGCAGCAGGCCTGACGGCCAGCTGAATGAAAGGAAAGTCAGAAATATGGGCATACCCCACAGCATTATTTTCTGCTGCATGGCGGCTGTTTCGTCAGTTACGGGAGTCGCGGTGGACGTCATCTTCTGCTGAAAAAACATAGAAACACCCATAAAAATCGGAAGCACAAAAAACGGGTCGGGTTTTGAAAGGTCTTTCAGCCAAAGGGCAAAATAGGCGCCCTTTAATTCCACCATGTTTATAAGCATCTGGTACAGCGCGATGAATATAGGCATCTGTATCAGCATCGGCAGGCATCCGCCAAGCGGGTTAATTTTGTATTCCTGGTAAAGCTTCATTGTCTCTTCGTTAAGTTTCTGCGCGTCGTCCTTGTAGACTTTTTTCAGCGTCTCTATCCTGGGTTTTATTATGGTCATCTTTTTCTGCGTGTCTTTCATCTGCTTAAAGCTGTGCTGCGAAGGCACCCACAGGATAAGCCTTACCAGAAGGGTAAGAAGAAGGATGGCAACGCCGTAATTTTTTGTAAGTTTGTGGAAAAAATCCATGGCGTAAAACATCCACAGCCCAAGAAAACGCGGCCAGCCAAGGTCAACAACCCTTTCCATATCAAATTTTTTCAGGCGTTTGTATTCCTGAGGCCCTATGTATGAAACAAAAGAAGACACAGCTTCCGCGCCGGGTTCCACAAGCGCGTCGTTAAGGTTGACCGCGATAAAGCCAAAACCGCCTTTATACTCTTTAATCAGCGCGTTTTTATAAGTTGTTTTATCCGCGGGTTTAAAAGACGACATAAAATAAAGGTCTTTAATCGCGATATAATCAGGCGTGCCCACATTGGTAATTTTATCCTCTTTCGCGCCGGGCTTTAATTCAACTTTTTTAAGTTCGCGGCCCTGCGGGTAATGTATGCGGTTAAAAGCGTACATGCCGTCCTTGTTTTTCTGAAATTCTGACGGAAGCAGGTGGATGTTGGGCCCCCACATAAGCTGCATGTCCTTTACCGCGGCAGGGGATTTTGAATTGTTCTTAAATATGATTTCCGTTGTAAGCGCGTAGGTGTCCGCGTCAAGGATGAATTTTTTTACGGCTGTGACTCCGCCTGAAAGCGGCGTTGAAAATGTGATTATAGAGCCGTTGTCGCCTATTAATGAACCGTCATATTTCCATTTTACGGCTGTCAAATCCTGTCCCGCGGCCTGGTTAAGCGCAAGGTAAGAGTAAGAAGCCTTGTTTGGAATAAGTTCCAGCACTTCTTTGTTGTCTTTTCCTGCCGTGAATTTTTTAAGCTCGTAACCCACCGCAACCGCGCCGCGGTCGCTGAAGCTTACGCGCGCAAGGCTGTTTTCAATGACGTATTTTTTTTCTTCAAAGGGTTTTATGACGGCGGAAGGCATGGAAGTTTTAACAGCTGCGGCAGGTGCCGCTGAATTTGCCGCCGCCGCGTTCTGTGACGCCTGCGCTGCCGGAGCGGAAGCCGCGGTTTCCTGCGCTTGCTGCGCCGCCGGTTTTGGCATAAAAAACATGTTATACCCGAAAAGTATTATGCCTGAAAGTACGATGAATATTATAAGCCTGGAATTTTTATCGTTCATATGCCCTCCAAAAATTGTGTTGCCTTTTTAAGGCCTGTCTATTCCGCCCTTATTCCACGGATTGCATCTTAATATCCTGTAAACAGATTTTGCCCCGCCCTTAATAACCCCGTATTTGTCCAGCGCCTCCATGGCGTATTCGGAGCAAGTGGGATAAAATCTGCAAGAGTTCGGCAGCAGCGGAGAAACAAACTTTTTATACGCTTTGATGAGGAATATAAAAAAATGTTTCATTGTGTTTTTCCGTAAAGTTTAAATAAAGAAAGCAGGTTTTCTTCAGTTTCCTTAAAAGTCTTAAGCCCTGAAGCGCCGGACCGCGCCATAATAACGACGTCTTTGCCTTTAAAAGCGGCGGAATTTTTGGCAAATATGCCGCGTATGCGCCTTTTTAAAAGGTTCCGGTCAACGCTTTTTTTAAAGAACTTCTTGCTTATTGTAGCGGTAAAAAGCCTTGCTTTTGTGCTGTTTGTTTCGGAACAGGGCGCGGCAAAAACCGCAAAACAGTTATTGCCGTGCTTTATGCCCCTTTTTATAGCCCTTGTTACAGCAGGGCTTGAAGGGGGTTTTTTTTTGAAACTCAAGGTTTTATTTTACAGACGTCATTTTTTTTCTGCCTTTGGCCCTTCTTCTGTTTACAGCTTTGCGGCCTGTAGGCGTTGACATCCTCTTTAAAAATCCGTGTTTCCTTTTTGCTTTTTTCCTGTGCGGCTGAAAAGTACGTTTTGACATTGTTAATCTCCGTTTTTCTTAATTTTTCACTTGTTTTTTAAGCTTTTAAATGCAAAAACAAGATTTTGTCTGCATATTATAAGGAAATAAGGCAAGGGTGTCAACTTAAAACTGCATTGTCTAAAGCAGGCGGCGGGAAACGCGTTATTTTAAACTTTTATAAAAATTTTCTATGTTTTTTATTGCGTCCTGCGAAACAGGGTCGTTTGGCGCGCGGTTTTTCACAATAAGGATGCAGCTTGTGGTTATGCAGCCGGTTTCAATCATAAAATTTAAGTCCTCCAATTCAACTTTAAAAGCCCTTTTTTCATTAGCGCCGGCAAAATAAAGTATTAAGCGCGCGCCTTTGTGAATTTCCCCGGAAATAAAGCCCGCAAGCCGCGGCAGTTTGTTTTTATTCCTGTCGGTTTCTTTTGGTATTGCCGCCGTAAACACTCCCTGAAGCAGTGAAAACACCCCGGGAAATGTTGTTTTTATCGGAATGGAATCGTCTTTTTCCATATTTCTGCGTGTTTTAATTATTGAATCAAGGGCGTTAATATATTCGCGGCTGTTTTTTAATTCCGGGTCAGTGACTTTATCCAGAAATTCCCGCGCCGCGTCAGGTTCAAGGTTATATGCCTTTATCTTTGCAAGAAGAAGGTACGCTTCCTGAAAGCCTGGTTTAATCAATAAGGCCTGCTTTGCTTTTTCTTCCGCCTCTTTTTCCATGTCTTTTGAAAAAAGGGAAGCCGCGTAACGCATAAGAATTGAAGTGCTTTTTGGTTTTCTCTTTACGGCAGCTTCAAAATATTCAATCCCTCTTTGAATGTCGCCGTACCCGAACAGCGCTTCTGCCATAAGCGTAAGGGTGATATCGCGGTCAGGCTCCATGGAAAGGGCGTGTTCTAAATGTTCAATTGCCTCTTTGTACCTTCCCGCGATATACGCGGAAAGCCCTTTGTTGTGAACGGCGTTATGGCAGCCGCTGTAAATTTCAAGGGATTTATTGTAGCACTCTTCTGTTTTTTTTAAGTCGCGCAGCCCCTGATAAGCAACACCCATATTGCTGTATAAAAGCGCAAGCCCGTAGCCGCGCTCAGCGCCTGAACTTTCCGCAAACCTGAAAAGTTCAAGGCCGCGTTCAAATAAACGGCAGCGCGTAAGCATAACCCCCATGGACATTGCTTCAGCAGGCCTTTTTTTTACCGCTGCTTTAGCCTGTTCCAGTACTTCAAAAGCGGCTGCCGTGTCGCCGTTTCCCCTGTAATAAAAATATAAAAATTCAGCGCCTTCCGGGCTCCAAGGAAAAAGTTCAAGTTCTTCCTTGTAATACAGCAAAGCTTGTTTACTGTCGCCAAGCATTTCATGACACCGTCCAAGCCAGGCGCGCACGCCTTTTTCGGCGCCATAAGCAAGGCGCATGTTTTCAAAAATGTCCATGGATTTTTTATACTGTTTTGTTTTGAAATAACACAGGCCAAGGTCGTATAATACATCCGAATCTCCGGGCTTTTTTATGGAAGTCTCTTCAAGAAGGGGAATGGCATCGTCATAATCTTCAAGGTTTACGTATATTTTGCCAAGCGCGCCCCTGGTTTCGTGGTCATCCGGCCTTTCATCAAGCAGTGTTTTAAAAACGCCTTTTGCCATGTTAAAGCGCTGAAGGTGCTTATAGGTAAATCCAAGTTTTTTTGCCGAACGTTCAGACGGGCTGTTTTTATAATATTCAAGCGCGGTATGCAGCTCCGAAGAGGGCTTTTCCCTCTTTTTCTGAATCTGCAGCATCAGCTCCTGGCCGTTTGCGTGTAAAGGGTCAAATTCAAGCAGCCGTGAAGCCAGTATAAAGGCTTTATCCGTATCGCCTGCTTCAAAAGCGCGCAGCGCTTCCCCGTAAAAATAACCGCAGTTTTCTTCCATAAACCCGCCTGTTTAAAGTGTGTTTTATTTTTACGCAACAAGAACCGGCACAACATAAAGCGTATTTAAGGCGTACCGCCCTATAAATAATATTTATCACATTCTTCCGGTTTTGTCTTTTAATTTTTTCAGGGGGCTGCCGGCGGTGATTTTAAAAACCGGCTTCCTTAAGTTTAATTTTCATTTTTTCCCAGTGCGTGCCGTGCCAGAAAATTCTGCCGCATTTTGGGCAGCGGGTGAAAGAAAAGAACAGGGCATACACCTGCTCGGGTACAATTCCGCTAACGCTGTCTTTTGCGGTTTTCTCCAGCACGGTGTTGCAGAATATGCACCTTGTAAAAGCGTTCTCTGCGGTAAGGTTAAACTTTTCGCGCGTTATTTTCAGCTGTGTCAGAGGGTCTTTTTCACGCGTGAAAAAAAGAAGGCGCGGCACAAGAATTATCCTGTCATCGCCGGTAATAATCACGCGGTTTTCAGCAACAGCGGTTTCCACCATGCCAAAACGCTCATAACTCTGCGCGTAAAGCGCGTCATAACCGGCCATGCGCAGCATTTTTGAAAGTTTTCCAAACATTGAATCGCACAGAAATTTCATACATCCTCCCGTTGTACAATAATAATTATACGTTATAAATCAATGAAATCAATGATTTTACCCGCTGCCGGTTGACAAATGTTGTGTTATATGGCATAGTATAACTGTGGATAATGACAAAGAGGGCAAATGTAAAAAACTGACGTACATGTAATTATATTGTATGACAATCCCCCCGGAGTATCCACGATAAGAAACCCCTCCCAAACCCTTTTTATCAACTCCGGGGGTCTAAAAAAACAGGGGAATTCAAATATAACAGCAGGAGGAAATAAATGAAGAACCCGAAAGAACTTTTTTCATTTGCAGGGATTGGCGCGCTTCTTGGGGGAATAATAGCGGAGTTTTTTCCCAAACTTTTGACAAGCGGGCTGTTTGGCGACATTGGCGCTGATATCAGCGAGCCGTTTTCTCAGTTCAGAAATGAACTTGCGTTAAAGTGGGGCGGAATCGGGGCGATAGGCGGGGCAGCGGTGGGCTTTTTAAAACAGCTTCTTCTTAAAAAATAAAATTTTCATAAAATAAAAAAGGCGGGGAAAAATCCCCGCCTTTTTTTATTTTATGCGCCGCTTACTCGTATTTGTAAACGCCCATATATCCGCCGAAGATAAAACCTGAATAAACGCCCCCTGCGGATTTTAATATGTAAGGGTATTCCGTAACAGGGGATGTATATCCCGACGTGCTGTTCATATATACCCAGCCGGCGCCGTTATACATTGCCGCGATTGCTTTCTTTGTATTCGTGTCTATAAAAGAAACGTAAATTTCATTTTCGGAAACCGCGTGTATTGAATTATGTTTTGAATAACAGGCGAAAAGAGAAGGTGTCAAATCTGTCCAGTAAGAACCGTTCCATCTGCATACAACAGGCAGATATGTATTTGCCGTGAAGATAACATAAACCGCAGCATCATTTATAACGCTGATATCAATGCTTGAAGCTTCAACAGCATAATTATATGCAACACTGCCTAAGTTTTCCCAGTCTGACAATCCGTTTTTCCATTTTACATGAACCCTGTTGCCGTCAGCCGGGTCCACGTAGGCAACAAAAAGTTTAAGTGTTCCGGCGTCATTATATCCGTCCATGGAAAGGGTGTTGTAACGCGCCGCGTCAACAGACACCGGAGGCGTAAAGTTGGCGGAGCCGTAAGGAACCCAGCTGGAAGTATAGGATTTTACAATGACGCTGTTGCCGGCGTCGGAGTTAATGTATGCGACATAGGGAGTCTCGCCGTCAACATATATGCAGGGCTGTAAGCCGTTGCCTACGGTTATGCCAAGATAATCCGCCCAGCTGTCGCCGCTGTAGCGGGCATAAATACCGCCTGCGCCAAAAGGGTACACCGCGTAATCATTCAGCGCTGATTTTGCAAGCCAGCGTTTTCCCATTTTTGTGTAATCTGCCGAAAAATTCATCCTTGTGCCGTTTATGTGAACATAGCTGGCGCCCTGCGTATATCCCCAGGAATAACCGGACCCGTTGGAAGCAAGCGCGGCGTGCTGTGAAATAACTGGCGTCCCGTAAGCAACGCCGGCCCACGCGCCGGGTGTCGTTGTAATGGTGCTGGTGACGGTAATAGTCGGTGTTACGGAAAAAGTCTGCGTGATTGAAAATGTCGGCGTTATGGTAAATGTCATTTCTTCGTGGTGCAGGCTGTATTCATATACAGGCCAGGAGTTTATGATTTTAACGTAATATGTACCCGCGGAAAGGTTTGTGTCAAAATACGGCTGGCGCGCCCACATCCGGCGGGTATCCGGATAATTAT